>Ga0115002_10002726_pt1 | contig 22739 bp, 20 predicted proteins | sample ArcticOcean_MG_C_8_FD_89576 | JGI IMG/M metagenome (GOLD analysis project Ga0115002, IMG submission 89576) | Marine microbial communities from western Arctic Ocean - ArcticOcean_MG_CB11_86 | ecosystem: Environmental > Aquatic > Marine > Oceanic | place: Arctic Ocean: Canada Basin | collected... | reverse complement strand
TGCTCGCGGGGAGGGGGTGGAGCTTCAATTCGCCAGTGCAACCCGCATATCGCGAACAAACCTTCGTCGCGTGAATGGCAACTTGTCGAGAACGCGGTAAGAGCAATTCGTTCGCCCGGCAATTGGCGGGCTACACTTAAAAAGACGTCGTTTACCGCGGGTTTACGAGTTTTGTGGTGTCTTTAGTTTATCGAAATCCAGTTTCGGAATCCTAGAGCCCTTACCCGAAGTTTTGCTGTAAGAGTTTCACCGGATGAGTTCCGACCTTCGTTGTCCAAACTGCACCAATCCGCTAAGGCAGATCGAGGATCCTAGCGTCACCAGTACTTGGTGTCGCAATTGCCGCTGCTTGGTGTCTTTGGAGAAGGCAAAAGCGATGGCTTTGCCCGTCGGGGCTGCCGAATCTTCCGATATAAAATCGGACGACCACGCAGCGGGCAGGTATTGGGAAAGCGAGTCGCAAATCGATTCGCTAGACGTCGCGGTCGGTGAAAAGGACGGCAGTAATTTCGTTGACCAAAAGTACATTGGCAAGCGACTCGATCCCGATCCGATTCCGTTAACCAAGTCAACTCAGCCCGAGGTCGATCTTAAGCAAACCGTTCCCGCAAAGGAGAAGGGAGATCCCGCCGACAACAAGTCCCGCGCTGGCATTCCTTGGGAGGTGGAACCGAAATCGTTCACCAGTTTCTATCGCACGACAAAACAGCTCCTTTTCAAGCCAGTTGAGTTCTTCGAGGCAATGGAACCGGAAGGGAAATTGGGATCGGCAATGTTGTACGCGGTCTGCGGGAGCCTGATAGGCGGCCTGTTTATGGCGTTAATTCAGGCTGCATTTAAGATCGCTACTTACGACATGGGAGGGACGAATGAGGAAGTTTTGGGTGAGCACAGCGAACTCATCATGTTTGGAATCACCTTAACGCAGATCCTCATTCAGACCGCATTCACTGTGATGGGATGCACCTTAGGACTCATCACCACACTCTTCATGTCGGGTTTGGTTTACCACGGAATTCTCTGGGCCCTAAAGGGAAACAACCGATCCTTTGAAGCGACCTTTCGAGTCGTATCGTACGTGACAGGAGCGACGTCGGTGATGTTGGTCGTACCCTGTTTAGGACAAGTCGTTCAGTCGTTCCTTGCTCCGGTCTATACCATCGTTGGATTGAAGAACGCTCATGAGACAACGACCAGCAAAGCCGTTGGCGCCGTCTTCATTCCGATCGTGGCGACGACTGTGATCGTCGCGGGCGTAGTGGGACTGCTGCTAGTTGTTGGGCTAATCGCATTTAGCAGTCTGAGCTAGGCCCCAATAGCCAACGAGCGTCGCATGATAACGCTTTGCTTCGCGTGCTCACTGAGCCATGCTGCTTTTGCATTCCTCGGTAAGAGCCATATAGGTGACTTTGCCGATCCCGTATTGTTCCACTTCGATGGCGAAAGTTCGCTTGGGTAGTCGGCTGCGGGCGACAGACATTAGTTTTTCATCGACGTTTTTCCAGGTAACGAATTCGTCGAGGCGATGTCGCTGCTCGGCGCCGGCCTGAAAGAGATTAGAAGCGATATTAAAAACTTCCCTTGCGTTGTCGGCTATTTCATCGCGGATTTCACGAGCATCCAGATCTTCTCTGATACATCCAATCGGTTGCATAGATAGTGCTGCGCCGAGGATGGTTGCTAAGTTTATGTCACAAAGGGCGAGCGCTTCGACACTGCCATTTGCGTCCACATAACTGGCAAGCAAGAACGGTCGCAATGCGCTGAGGTGAATATCTGCAGGCCTGACTTCCACGTTGGGAACGAATAGATCGTCAAAGAGAGATTGCAGTCCAAATTCTGTCGGCAGATGTTTGACGGTAGTGAGCATTGTTCTTCTCGTATAATTTTGGAAGTGTGCGATTAGCCAGTTTTCAGGGATCAAATGTAACCGGGGATCAATGTATCTAGTTTTTCGGGGCGTCCACTCCATGAAGGGGACGGCCGCTCTGTTAGGGCTCGAATCTATCAGTCAGCTTTCCCACGGTTTAGAGAACCTTCTCAATCAGTTTCGAGAACACGTCTACGTTCCGACCCAAGCCACGACGGATATCATGCTAAGAGCAGCCGATACGCTGCGAGACATGGTCGATGATCCCGCGAGTTCGAACGAGATTGATGTTTCTGAACTGGTCGAGAAGTTGAACTCGGTAGGCGATAAACCGCGCACGCGAATTAAACGCCGTGTCTTGAAGGAAAAAACAGGCAGTCCAAAGCCAGCCAATAAGGAACCCAATAGAGTTCAAGACTCAGTGCCACAACTCACTAATCAGATGCGGCCAAGACTAACGAGCTGCGAGATGATGCTAAACCGCCCAAAATGCACAAATCAGTTGAGTCTTCGACGACGGTTGAAAAAGAAGGCGCCGTCGCGTCGGCCATGGGAAATAGATTTGGTCACCAGACAAGCATTCGAGTGCCAGTAGAAACACTGGATTACTTAATGAATTTGACAGGCGAATTGGTGCTTGGCCGCAACCAACTTGTGCAGTCTTCGGCCGGCCAAAATAATTCTGAAATGGACACGATCGCCAACCGAATCGATCGAGTTACCAGCGAATTGCAGGATGCAATTATGAAGACGCGGATGCAACCGGTTGGAGCTGTCTTTCAGCGATACCAGCGGCTCGTTCGCGATTTGAGTGCCAAGTTGAACAAGAAGTGCCGACTCTTACTTTCTGGTCAGGAGGTGGAGGTTGACAAGACGATTATCGAAGCGATTTCCGATCCGTTGACTCATCTAGTTCGCAATAGTGTCGACCACGGCATCGAGTTGCCAAACGAGCGGGATGAATTTGGCAAGGATGAGGAAGGTGAGATTCAACTAATTGCACGGCGTGTATCCGGAAAGTTGGAAATTGAACTACGTGATGACGGTCGTGGTATCGACACTGAAAAAGTGAAACAAACAGCTGTTTGTCGAGGTTTGATAAGCGAGGAAGTAGCGAAGACTTTGCCCGACCGCGACGCAATGCGACTCATTTTTGCTCCTGGTTTTTCTACGGTCGATTCTGTCAGCAATGTGAGCGGTCGCGGTGTCGGTATGGATGTCGTCCGCAACAATATCGAGCGACTGGGTGGCACAGTCGAAGTCGACTCGGAACTCAAGTTGGGAGCGTCCATCAGATTGACTCTACCCCTGACACTTGCCATTGTCCCTTCGCTCATTGTTGGGCAAGCCGGAGCAAAATTCGCTATTCCACAAATCAATATTCGGGAGTTAGTGCGATTTCGGCGAACGGAGTACAGCGCGCGAATTCGCAAAGTCAATCAGGCTGAAGTGCTTCGCATACGTGGGAAACTGCTGCCACTCGTACGGTTAGGAGAGACGTTGGGGCTGACGGATAACAATACCGCTCAACCCGCTTCGTCTTTTGTGAACATCGTCGTGGTAGAGATGGGCGGCCAACGTTACGGTTTGGTCGTTGATAAACTGCACGACACTGAAGAAATCGTCGTTAAGCCCTTGGGGCGATTTCTCAAGTCAACTCCCTGCCTCGGTGGTGCAACTGTATTGGGCGACGGTAAAGTCGCTTTGATTCTCGATATCCCTGGTATCGCATCGCGACTTAAATTAAACGCCTCTCGCCGACTCACTTCAAAACGGCGCGCACCAGCTCAAGTTAACCAGAAACAGTCGGTGGTAGTGTTTGAAAACGGTGCCAACGAATGGTTTGCTGTGCCGATGGCATTAGTTTCTCGCATTGAACGGGTTGCCGAGGAGCGGATTCAAAACATCGGCGGAGTGGAGGTAGTTCAATACCACGGTGGAACGCTGCCACTCCTCTCACTCGAAAAACACATCACTGCATCGCCGCGAGTCCCAACGGACGAATTGTATGTCATCGTCTATAACATTTTTGACTCCGAATTCGGGCTGATTGCACCTGGTACTCTCGACGCCGTGGAAGTAGATGGAGAAATCGATTTAACGACAACTTGTGAACCCGGGGTCATGGGGTCGTTTGCCGTCAAGAATCGAATGGCGAGGTTAGTCGACTTGTATCAGTTGGCTCGAATTGCCTTTCCCAATAAGTCGGCAACGGATCTATGTTGCCCCCAGTCCGTCGACGACGCAAGAGTACTTGTTGTCGAAAGCTCACCATTTGTTCGCAACCATTTGATGCAATTGGTCAAAGAAATCGGAGTTGAAGTCTTCGCGGCGGAAGATGGCGAGGAAGCTTGGAACTCCATTGTTTCCGACAAGATCAAACCGAATCTGGTGATAACTAACATCGAAGTTCCATTACTGGATGGTATTCAACTGTGCCGCCGGATTAAGTCGTGCGAGAAAACAAAACACTTGCCCGTGATCGCCGTTTCGTCGGTGACCAATGAGGAAACGATCCAACGCGCTCTCGCTTCGGGAATTGACGAATGCCTCGTCAAGCTCGATGGAGAATTGATTGAGAATGCAATTCGAAAAGGATTAAGTGGGCATGCAAAGGGCAGCAGGTCCGAGAAAGGAAAGGGTATTTAACATGCAAGTTGCTACTGATGTTTGTTCTCAAACCGAAATTCCCTACGCCACCTTTTTCGTCAATGACGTGTTGTTGGGGATTCAGGTTCGTCGAGTTCGCGAAGTCAATCGCCAACTCGATTGGACGAGCGTCCCCCATGCACCTCCCTTTGTCCGCGGCGTGATGTCGCTTCGCGGGGAAGTGCTAACCGTGGTCGATTTGTCCCTGCTATTGGGGATGGAAGCGACCGATGGAAAATCAGACGGTCGTAATGTCATCATACAGATAGATGACGAATTGGTCGGTCTGATGGTCGATCGAGTCGCCGATATTCACGATATCTCGCCCGAATCGATCGAACCCGCACCAGGCAACTTCAAAGCACTCGACGCCAAAATAATCCGCGGCGTTTATCAAACTGAAACTGAAATCGTCGTCATGCTGAATGCGGACGAACTACTTAGCGAAAACTAGGAAACGAACCATGAATATCAAGACTCGAATCGTAGTCTACGCAGTCCTGACAGCGGCGGTCATCGTGTTACCGAGCGTCTATGTAACGATCACAACTCAAAGAGCAAACCGAGTCGCCCATATTGATGGCATTCGACAACTGGCTATTGCCGCTGGGCAAAACGCAGCGAATCAAGCTATTGAAACTGCGACGACCTTCATTCACAACAACGCTGAAGGCTTCAGCTCGAAACAAGACGATACGAGTTCGAGCGATCGTTTTCTGTGTATGCAAGCTCTTGCTACGAACCAGGCGAGTGCCACCGAGAATATCGGGCTGTCAGTAATCAGCTCTCGTTCAGAAGATGGTGGAAGTACTCTGAAATCGGGTTTTGATTTTAATGCGTGGAAAGCGCTGACGACGAAAACGTCCGCGACGAACATCCAAGATCGAGTTTACTGGGAACATCTCGATGAGGGGCGAGGCGGATTGTTCCGGGTTGCCGTTCCCATTGTCGCCAGCGAACAGAGTTGTATTAAGTGTCATAGCAACATGGAGACGACAGTTCTTGCGCAAAATCGAAACGAATCTCGGAGGACTCGCCTTCGCGAAGGACAGGTTATGGGTGCGCTTATTGCAGATGTGCCAGAGAGGCTCATTTCATCGAAACTCGAGTCTCACTACGCTCTATTCTCAAACTACTACATATTGGCTTATGCTTCTGGCTTGGTTGTCGCGATTGGTATCGGTTTTGCCGTAGCGAAAAAGGTTGTCAGAAAATTGGATTTTGTCCGCACTCAACTTCGCCAAATCCAATCGGGGAAACAGGCCGAAAAACTGGAGATTCGTACGCACGACGATGTCGGACAGCTTTGCAAAGCATTTAACCAGTTTGCAGACCATGTTTACACGGTGATGGATAACGCCCTTCGCCGCTCTTCCATGGTGGCCAACGCTGTAGATAACATGTCGTCCAATATGTCTCAAGTTGCATCGTCGACCGAAAGCGTGTCGACGAACATGCGAGACGTTGCAACTTCCGTCGACCAAATGACAGCCACCGTTAACGAGGTTGCTCTGAATGCTGAAAAGTCGTCGCAGGTGGCCGACCGCGCAGCTCAGTTAGTTAGAGTCAGTAACGAAAAAGTCGGTGAGCTTGGCGAGTCGGCGGATGAAATCGGTAAAGTAATCGTGGTGATTCAAGAAATTGCAGAACAAACGAACCTGCTGGCGTTGAACGCTACTATCGAAGCTGCCCGAGCGGGCGACGCTGGAAAAGGCTTTGCCGTTGTCGCTACCGAAGTTAAAGAACTCGCTCGACAAACCGCTGCGGCTACCGACGACATTCGGACTCGAATTGAGGCCATTCAGAACTCGACGGGTGACGCCATTTCGGCGATTCGCGAAATCAGCGATGTGATTTACAACGTGAATGAAGTATCGAGCATGATCGCGGCGGCTGTCGAAGAGCAAAGCGTCATGACCAAAAAGATCGCGTCCAATGTTTCGCGAACGGCTCGAGCTGCCAAAGAGGTTGCCCGCGGAGTCACCGAGTCCGCGAGAACTAGCCAAGCGATCACGACCAGCATGGCGGCCATCGAACCGAGTTTGCGTTTTCCAGCAACCCCGCTGGACGAGCATGGATCGGATGCCGACGAAACGATATCCGCGTAGATAGACGGCCGACAGACTTGGCCATCAGCGGCGGGTTACCGATAATTGCTTACCAAGGTCGAGTCGAGATGACGCCGTCTTCGGGACTACTGGCGGTTGCGTAGAGTCGTTTAGGAATGCGTCCAGACAAGTACGCTATGCGGCCACCGTTGACTGCGTGGTACATCGCTTTGGCCATTCCCAGTGGGTCGCGTGCGTGGGCGATAGCCGTGTTTAGCAATACCGCATCTGCTCCCAGTTCCATCGCAAAAGCAACATCGCTGGCCGTTCCCACTCCAGCATCGACAATGACTGGATAGGTAGGGTCGTCGTCTTTGAGATACTCCAAACAGATGCGAATGTTGTTTGGATTTAGAATTCCCTGCCCAGATCCGATCGGACTTCCGGCGGGCATGACGGCAGTTGCTCCCGCATCCTTTAGTTGTTTAGCAATCACGGGATCGTCTGAGGTGTAACACAAAACCTGGAATCCGTCGGCAACGAGTTGTTCGGTTGCCGCCAGCGTTTCCATGGGATTGGGGAGCAACGTTTTGCTGTCGCCCAGAACCTCTAATTTGACCCAGTCGGCTCCGGCATTTTCCAGTCCCAATAGAATCTCGCGGCCTAACTTGGCCGTTCGAACTGCGTCTCGAGCGTTAAAACAGCCAGCTGTGTTGGGCAGCAATGTGTATCGCGACAAGTCGAGGTAGTCGAGTATGTTTTTGCCGTCGCCATCGTAGAGTCGTTCGCGACGGACAGCGACCGTTACACAATCGCTGCCCGATAAATCGAGCGACTCGCGCATTTGCTCCAGCGTTTCGTACTTGCCAGTACCGACAATCAAACGGCTGTTAAGCGTGTGAGTTCCAAGGGTCAGCGGTCGGTCCGCCAATGCTTCCGTTTGAGAATCGGTTGCCACGTTCGGCTACCCTCCACCAACAAATGTCACGACTTCCAACTTGTCGCCGTCATTGAGCACATAGTCTTCGTGTTGTTCGCGCGGAACAACTTCGAAGTTGACCTCGACAGCAACATGTTTCGCGTTCAATTCGAGTTGCTTCAAGAAATTGGCAACGGTTGTACCTGTGGCCACCGTTTTTGCATCGCCATTGAATGCGATGTTTAAGTCCGACACTTACTCTTCAACCTCCAGGTTGCGAATTTTTCCGGAGGCCATCAACGATAAGCTGCCACCCTGTGGTCGGCCAGCGCTCTCGTAGGCTTGGTTCCATGGAATTCCGTAAGCTGCGATGTTACCCGTGTTGCCGTCTACGACATAGATCACGGCGTTGGCAGGTTTGATGCCAGATCGCGGACCCGGGAAATTGGCGAGACCGCTGACTATCAAGTATTGGGGTTTTTTGCCTCGCTCTACACCCAAGTCAGCAACGACGTTGACTGTGTACTTGGCGCCAAAGACGCCTTGCTTGGCATAAAGGACCCAGCAAGAAAGTTCGCCCGTCAGGTAATCCAGTACAAACACGCCTTCGGCGTTTTCGGATACCACGCCAGTACTGATTGCAAAACTTTCGCCGCCGTGGGTAGCCGATGCTTGCAGAACTTCTGGAGGAAGTGGGATACCATTGAGCGTTTGCGGGATCGCCGACGAAGCGACGGTGGTTGCTGGAGCTGCCGTTCGAGTTACAAGGCTGCCGATCAACATGCCTACGCCTACTAAAAGACCAGCGGCAAGACCGGTTGAGACCAGCAACATCGATCGCGTCGTGGCGGAATTGAATTTCATCGAACGTTCCTCATTATTTGGAAGTTTGGGGGACGGCGGAATTGGCTGATGGGACGCAAGTAGGATTCGCGCGAGTCCGTAAAGCTTCTGTGAATCCCTAAAGCTCCTATGAATCCGCCATTTTACTAGTGTTGCGGAATTTCCTGCAACCGTCCCGCGTCCGCAACTTCTCCTATTATTGACACTTAACAGCGATGTGGCAAACCAAAACATTGCCAGATTCGCTTCTCCAAGCCGCGCAAACCATGCTGAGGGCACGTTTTTTCGCCCACAGGCTGTCGCGAGTCGCTCGATCTGCTAAAAAAGTAAGTTCGCTGGGATTGCGATTCCGACAGCTACATTTCGCTGCCAATTGTAAGCCCTTATTGTGAAGCGAAGATTTGTGACGATTGACGATTTGTGAAGATTGATAGTGAAGAAGGAGAGATACCGTGCATCAAAACGCCCCCCTCGAACGCAAGCTCCGCATGGCATTAGTCGGCGGTGGCATGGGCTCCTTTATTGGTCGAGTCCACTCTACGGCTGCAGTTCTCGATAATCGCGCTGCCCTGGTCGCTGGCGCCCTTTCCTCCAATGCCGAACGGTCCAAAGCTTCGGCGCCGTCCTACGATATTGCCCCCGATCGCGCTTACGGTTCCTACCAAGAATTGATCGCTGAAGAAAACAAGCTTCCCGAAGATCAACGAGTCGATTTTATTTCGGTAGCGACTCCCAACCACACCCACTTTGAGATTGCTAAAGCGGCCGTCGAAGGTGGCTTCAACGTGATTTGTGACAAGCCACTGACTTTTGATCTGCAACAAGCCGAAGAGCTGGCCGCAGTAGTCGACAAATCGGGTGTCGTCTTTGCCGTGACACATAACTACACTGGTTATCCGCTCGTCCGCCAAGCTCGACAGATGATCTTGAGCGGTGAACTGGGTGAGATTCAGGCCATCCGAGCAAACTACATCCAAGGTTGGCTTCGCACTCGACTGGAATCCGAAGACCAAAAGCAAGCCGCTTGGCGAACCGATCCAACGAAGAGCGGTGTTGCAGGTTGCTTCGGCGACATCGCAACGCACGCTTACAACCTCGGTCGTTACATGACTGGCGAGATTCCCGATACCGTGAGTGCTCATCTTCGCACGTTCGTGGAAGGCCGAGCTCTAGACGATTACGGAACGGCAGTTATCAAAATGCAGAACGGCGGTTTGATGACGGTTACCGCATCGCAAATCAGCCACGGACGCGAGAACGACGTCTCCATCGAAATCGACGGAACCAAAGGCGCGATCCAATGGCGACAAGAAGAGCCCAATGTGATGGTCGTTCGAGCTAACGGCGAACCTCACAAACTATATACTCGCGACCCCAACGCTTCGTTCATGAACGAAGCCGGCGCCGGCGCTTGCCGATTGCCTAGCGGACACCCCGAGGCCTTCTTCGAAGCGTTCGCGAATGTGTATCGTTCGGCCTACGACAACATGATCTTGCGAGCAACGGGGCAAGAGTTCGAGAAGAACGACACGATTTACCCCAACGTCAACGATGGCGTCGAAGGGATGTACTTTATCGAACAATGCGTTGCCAGTAGCAATGGAGACGGCACCTGGTTGCCGCTGAAGCACGATCGCGCCCGCCGCTAAGGAAACGCCGCGAAGACGAATCGCATCAACTCGCAACGCGAGTCTGCAGCATCACCTAATGAAATCCGTCTTTGTACAAAAAAAGCCCGCGGTATTGAACCGCGGGCTTTCGATTTTTCGGTATTCAATTTACGAATTACTCAGCGTATTCTGCGCCGAAGAATTCTTTGCTGTCGTCGACCGTTGGCTTGATGGTGCGAGCACCTTCGGTCCAGTTAGCTGGGCAAACTTCGCCGTTCTCTTCGACGAACTGCAGTGCTTTGACCATGCGGACGGCTTCGCAAACGCTACGGCCGAGAGGCAGGTCGTTGACAACTTGGTGGCGAACGATGCCTTTGGGGTCGATGAGGAACAGACCGCGAAGGGTGATGCCGCCGCCGAGCAGCACGTCGTAAGCGCGACCGATGTCTTTGTTCAAGTCGGCGATCAACGGATATTGAATGTCGCCGATGCCGCCTTCGTTGCGAGGCACGTTGCGCCAAGCCAAGTGACTGAAGTGACTATCGATCGAGCAACCGAGAAGTTGGACGCCCAGGTCGGCGAACTCTTGGTTGCGGTCCGAAAATGCGATGATCTCCGTCGGGCAGACGAATGTGAAATCCAACGGATAAAAGAACAGCAATACATACTGACCACGGTAATCGCTCAGGCTAACTTCCTTGAACGAACCGTCGGGCATGACTGCTTGTGCTTTGAATTCCGGTGCTTCTTGAGTTACCAATACACCCATTGATTTATCCCTCATTAAGTAGATGGTGTTATGTGTGACGTAATTTTCGACTTTGTAGAATCCATCAGGTTACCCCTTCGGAGCCGCCTTTCAAGGGGTGACAATTAGAGGAAATAACGATAGTGGCCATAGTTTCCGCCACTAGTTGGGCGACGCTAAAATCTCGACGACAAAAAAAGGGCTTCCGGGAATTCGCTTAACTCAAAGCGGACATCACGGGTATTTGACAGGCGGTCCCAATCATATCGCGTCCAGCGATTTGAGGGACCGCAGAGTCAAATGCCCCATTCGGTGAAATCGAAGTAACGGAATTCCTGGAAGCCCAAGAAAAAACGCCTCGCGCGTCTCGCCAAGCTTTGAGGATGGCCGATGAAACCGACCAAGCAACAGCTCGCCGCCGCCGAAAATACCACGCTCAGAGACGTGATCGATCACGATCTCGACGTCCTCTTTGTGGGTATAAATCCGAGCTTGTACTCGTCCGCCGTCGGGCGACATTTTGCTCGACCAGGCAATCGATTCTGGCCAGCCCTTCATTTAGGTGGTTTTACTCCAAAACAATTATCTCCTTTTGAAGATCATTTATTGCCAAACTTCGGTTGTGGACTGACCAATGTCGCTCCACGAACCACTGCTCGTGCGGACCAGCTCGAGGACGAGGAACTCTGCCGCGGTGGTCGAGGGTTGATCCGCAAGGTCAGCTACTGGAAGCCAAAATGCGTTGCCTTCTTGGGAGTTACGTCGTATCGCACCGCTTTCGCTCGGCCAAATGCTATCATGGGCCTGCAAGAGCAGCAGCTCGCCCATCGTCCAATTTGGGTGCTTCCAAACCCAAGCGGCTTGAATGCCCATTTTCAATTAGCGGATTTTAAGGAGCTGTTTGCCCAGCTTCGCGCGGCTGTTTCTTGTTGACGGACTTCGAAAATCGCCGATACAATGATGTTAGGCAAGGCGATGTACGTCTACGGAACGACTCGGAGGTATCTATGGTCCGCTCGAAACTACTGGCAGCTGCACTGATCTTAACTGTCTGCTCGTTTGCAGATGCTCAACAAGTTGCTATCGAGACCCCTTTTCAAAATTTCAGTGACTCCTTTTACGAGAACATTGGAATCAACTGGAACTACAGGCGTTCCGACCGAAATGGAAACGGCTTTTTCTTCAACGGCCCCGGCGCCACGGCACCTCCCTTTGGTATGGGCGATCCAGGCTCCGACTCTCGATTCGGCTTCAGCCGACGATCCGGAAACTCGCAATTCAATTTAAATTTCACTGCTGGCCAAGGTTCCGACCGCAGCAACTCGGTTCAATCACCTCGCGTGATGGTTCCCAACGGCGGCACGGGATTCATTTCCGATACCAGCTTACGACCGTTTGTGACCGGCATCATTCCCGTCGTTGGCAACAGAGGTTTTCGTCCGCCAATGCGAATGACGAGTCCTTTGGAACAAGCAGTCAACACGATTCGCCAAAATCCAGAAATTCTCGAACAAGCTCGTCGCGAGATAGCGGCAGAAAAAGAGCAAGCAATTCAAGCGAGACGAAATAACGGTTCGCTTTCCATTCGCGCTTCCTCGAACAACAGCACGGCCAATCGGGGCGACATTAGCGTTGCAGCAATTAAAGCACAGCACGCAGCAGGACAGCGATCTCAAGACAAAGAGCTCGCAGGGATCATCGAAAAAGGACGAGGAGCCGAAGGTCAAAACAACCTCGTCGTTGCTATCATCTACTATCAACAAGCCGCCCGTCGCGCGGACGGCGAATTGCAGTACAACCTCGAACGAAAAATCCAAGAGCTAAAACTGGCTCGCAAAAGATAGTAGCCTGCCTCGCCGAGGCAGTGATTTATTCCGTAGCTAACGTCGCCAGACGGTGGAAAACACTTGTTTTCAACCACGTAAACCACGCTCTGGCGAGCATAGCTACATTTTTTCACAGCCTTTCCGGCAGCAGAATTTTCTCGTGTGACAAAGAAAGTCTCGCGCCAACCCATATAAAGCCTGCCTCTCCGGGGCAGGTTTTTTCGTGCACAAAATTAGACTCTCGCGCCAACTCTAACCCATCTACAAAAATAACGGCCCGCCCTTACTTTGCTGAATCTTGTTCGCCAGAGATTGCGTTAACCATCGTTTCGAATGTTGGCGCCAGATAGCTCTGCCTTGGATTGAAATGCTACTTTGACTTACTCGTTGGGCAAGTCTGGTACATCAGTGGGCAGCGGTTCATCGGCCGAGATGGACTCGGCGATCGATTCGTGGATGAAGCGATGTTCGCCGTACACTCGACTGCGGTAAAGAGCGAGTCCGTGGGCTGCGTGATAGAGAGCTCCACATTCCAATGGAAGCTTTTTCGTTTTCTGAAACAGACCACTTAGATGTGCAACAGAACGTTTGACCCAGGGCTGTTTGAGTTCTTCATCGGTCATCGCCAGTGTCAAAAATTCGAGCACGTGTCCCGTTGCGCCGAGGTTGGTTGCCAAGTCGGCGGACCGTCCTGTTCGCTGGACATAGTTCGTCGAGAATGAGCCGTCGTCGTTTTGGTATTTGCGAGCGTCGAGGATGGCTTGTGCAATAATCTCGTCGGCAGTTTTCCAGCTGCCCGTCAATTCGTGACCAGCGGCTAGGTGACGATTCAGTGCCATCGACATACCGATAAGTCGGTGAGTTCCACCACACGCACTTTCGGACAACTCGTGTTCGGCTTCGATTTGAACTAACTTCTCGACGCTCCATTGCTGGCCATCGCCAGCTTCCCACGTCGCGTCCGTGGGCAGGTAAGTTGTCAGTCCAATGAGCGTCCAGCTGTATTCTTGATCGACGTTATAGGGAAGGTCGTTTTGAACCTGCGCGACGTAGTCTGCCATCGTAAAATCGCGACCGTGAACTTTGAGCACTTGATCGGGTGACAGATGGGATTGTGCAAGGACAGCGAACCATTGATCAGCGTGACCCTGACCCGCCTTGCTGCCTGGTTCGAGTATCGCTTTGAGACCGCGGCGAGTTTGGGCTTTGTCGAGCCAAACTCCGGGCTGCATCGTCCAACCTCGCATGAATCCTTCGTTGATCACGTAATCGACAGCTGAGACCTTTTGCCCCCCTTCGGTGACGACCAAGAAATCTCGCTGGTAGGCCAAAGCTCCGTGTAAGATCTGCCAAGCCGCGTGGTCTCGAATCGTTAATTCCCGATGGTCGAGTGTCCACTGAAGAGTATCATCGAGTAATATTTGCAGTTCTTCGTCGCTGGGAGCGGCCGCATTAGTGGTCAATCCCGTGGTGTTGTTGGAGTTCGACTTAATCGCGGGGCGACAACCAGTCAGCAATAGCGATGCGACTGCGACGGCCAAAATTAGGGAATAGGTCGGTTGCCCCTTCATCTCTGGCTCCAATAATACTCTTGAGGAAACCTCCCAGCTTACGGCGAATTCCTTGAGAAATCTAGTGTTCAGCGACGAAAACCCTTTATGTCAGCAACTTAACAACAGCCTATTTAACGGATTGAAACAGCCGCTCCCATGTTCCTTTACGGTTTCGAATGCCTCATTTGGATCTCTCCCGCTATCATTCTCAGCTTGCTGGCTCAGCTGTGGATTCGGCAGGCCTATGCTCGTACGACCCAGATTCCAGCAAGTATGAGCGGGTATCAAGCCGCGCGACGATTGCTGGATGCTCACGGCCTCAACTCCGTCGATATCCGCCAAGTTCCCGGCGTGATGTCGGACCATTACGACCCCCGCAGCAAAACATTGGGCCTTAGTCGGGATGTCTATCACGGTCGCTCTATGGCGGCTGTTGGGATCGCGGCGCACGAAGCGGGGCATGCACTTCAGGATGCCAACAACTACCTGCCGCTTGTCGTGCGAAATTTTTCCGTCGGCGCAGCTACGTATGGGACGAATTTTAGTTGGATGCTACTTTTTATCGGAATGATGGCGTCCATACCAGCATTGATCTTGGCGGGAATTGCGTTGTTTGGTGCGGTCGTTTTCGTGCAGTTAGTTAACTTGCCCGTCGAGTTTGACGCCAGTGCTCGGGCGAAACGCGAACTGGTCGGCCTGGGAATAATTAGCCAGGAAGAATTGCCGCACGTAAAGAGCGTTCTCAATGCCGCGGCGCTAACGTATGTCGCTGGAGCTCTGCAGTCCGTTCTAACACTGCTCTACTATATCAGTAGATACACCAACCGACGTTGATCGCAGAGCGGTTGTATTTCAACTACATACAAAGAGCAGAGCACCGCGATCGCTGAGCGTTTCGCTGACCGACCATCCAGCCGCATTGAGAGCGTCCTTGAATTCCGCCTCGGTGAGATCGCTATACCAGCCGCGAATACGTCGAGCTTCCAGCGGTTCGGAACGTCGCACAGAATAGGTGACCAGCAAATGTTTAGCGGTTTGTCGAGCCTTTTGAAGTAGCGAGGGGATATCGTGGATGTATTCCAAAACTTCGAGGATTGCGATGGAGTCGTATTGGCCGATTGGAAATTGGTTCTGGTTGAGATCGGCGATTTGGCAATCGGCCGAACGTTGAACTAAGTCGGCGCAGTGATATTGATTCAGCTGGCCGAGAAAGACTTTTAGTGTCATGTTTCCGCAGCCGAGATCGAGCACGCTGGTATTGGGCGGTATTCGTCGCGAGGCGAGTTCCGCTCGCAGGTCGGCTCCCGCCTTGAGAAATTGATCGGTGACCCACTTGCTGCCATCGCTGCTCTTGGCTGCGATAAATCGCTCGGTTTCTGCGATCTTCTGTTCGTCGGTTAGGTCGGGAAGATTTGGTTTAAACAGCTTCGGTGTTTCCCCGAATGGCTTCTCATAAACCGTCTTTCGTTCAACGTTGCTCGAAATCGCAAAGACGTTGCAAAGGTCGTTGTTGACGACCATTGGTAACAATGGACCTCCCAGGCAATCGTGTGCAAAGCGATATTGTTGGAAGCCGAGCGATTCGAGTTGCTGCATCATTTCCAGCATCGCCTCGTAGTGCGGCGAGGTGAGGAAATTCCGCCCTTTCTCCCAGACGAGTCCCGCGACGTTGCCGCTGGCGAGCAGGTGCGCCATGCCGCGGATGACTTCAGGTTCGTGCCCTTCGACATCGATTTTCAACCAAGTGCGGCGATTCTGTAAATGCGGGCGTTGGGCTAACAAACCATCGATAGTCACCATCTGAGTTGTGGTGCGGGACGGATCGTCCCCGTCCCGCGCCACGCTAAAACCCATCGTGCTGTTCTTCAACAATTGAACTTCGCCGGGTGCATCTCCGACCGCAGCGTTGATCGCCTCTATCTGATTTCCCAGTTCGTTGTGCGCAATCCAGCGATTCAAATGTTCGGCGTTATCGGGATGAGCTTCTACGGCCAATACATCGATCTGGCCTGGGTGTCGAGTCGCAGCGGAGAGCGAGAAGATTCCCCAGTGCGCTCCAATGTCGAGGAACACGTCGCCGGGTTGCAAGTGTTCGTCAAAGAACTTGCGAGTTGGGTATTCGTAGCCGTCGTGCGAAGATTCGTGTTTCCAGAGAAATGAAATTCCAGCATCTTGCAGGAAGTGCGGAGGGATCGGCATTTCAAATCGCGGTTGACCTTGTTCGTTCTTGAACGCAGCGGGAAGAACCGATCCAGGGGTTGCCACTGGCTTCTTAGCTACCGCGACTCTCTCGACACTAGCAGTAGATTGACCAACCTTCTCGCGTAATGCGGTAACGATGTCGGCAAACACGTCGTCCCATTGGTTATATTTTTCTTGTCGAAACAAACGCATGGAAGGATAGTACGGAGTGTCTTTGCGATCTTCGAACCATCGCCAATCAGCCATGTAGCACAGGATAGTCCAGATTGGGCAATTCAAGGCACCAGTCAGATGGGCGACCGAGCTGTCGGTCATGATCACGAGGTCGAGTTGTTCGATCAAGGCGGCGGTATCTGCAAAATCGTCGATGAGCGGAGTGGGATCGAGAATGATGGAGTTCACGCCGAACTGCTGAAGTTGTTCGCGAGGTTGCATCATCTGCATGCTGTACAGCTGGACGTTTGGCACTCGCAGGAGTTCGAGGAAATTGTTCAGCGTTGTGGCGCGCAAATGATTGGCGTGGAAAGTGACGCTGCCCGACCAGATGATGCCAACTTTGAACCGGTTCTGTGCTCGATCGATGAGCGGTTTGAATTTGTCGCCAGCTCCGGCGGGCGGTTTCAAATAGGGAACTTTACTGCAGATTGTATCTGCGCGATTGCCGATCAATCCGGGGACGCTTAACAACGGGCATTGCAGATCGATATGCGGTCGCTTTTCGCCGCGCACCACCAACTCATCGATACCTTCTACCGAGTCGAGTAATCGCAGCAGTTCCTGTTTGCATTCAAAAACGACGCGACCACCGAGTTGCTTCACTATTGGAGCGTAACGAATAAACTGAATGATGTCGCCAAAGCCCTGTTCCGTGTAGAGCAACAGCGTTTTGTCTTTAAAGGGCGAGCCATCCCAGAGCGGTTCGCTGAATGGAGGTCGCGGGTTCGATTTGCGCTTCCATCGCCACTCGTACTCTTTCCAGCCTTCCTCGTAGTCGCCGAGGTGAAGCAAAACCAAAGAGCGGTCCCAATGCGCTTCGATGTGATCGGGGTTCAGCTCGACGGCTTTGGTGAAATAGACGAGTGCTTCCTTTAAACGGTTGCACGATTTCAGCGCCACGCCGCAGTTGTAGTAAGGCTCCGCTTCGTTGGGATTGAGCTCAATAGCTCGCATCTGATGAGTCACGGCTTCCTCGATGAAACCAGCTTGCCGCAACGCGTTTCCAAGATTGGAATGGATCACCGAGTTCTCGGGTTCGAACTCTAATGCCCGTCGATAACAAGCGATCGCCGCTGGAAAGTTCGATTTGGCTCGCATCGCCACACCCAAGCTCGTATAGGCATAGGCAAGCGTCGGATCGATTTCCAAAGCATGTTTGTAGCGCGGAATGGCTTCATCCAAACGGCCCGCGCGATGTAGCTCCAATGCTTCATCGGCGATTCTCGTTGCGAGCTCATTGTTTCCAGTCACGAGGTTAACTCCATCCAGCTTTATCTTTTTTGCTAATCAGCAGTAATTTATTGCTACTCAGCTTTATCTTGTTGATTTTCGTTGTCTTGTTGACGTATTTTTTCGACGATCTTTGTCGTCGAGACGTTGACGCTCACGCTCGTCACGCAAACTGTCCCGCCGTAACTTTCCACGATATCCTTTCCCACGACTTCGTCTGGCGAATAGGTGCCGCCTTTGACGAGAGTGTCGGGCCGAATTTTTTCCAACAAGTCGCAAGGTGTGTCTTCATCAAAGACAACGACAAAGTCGACGCACTGAAGCGCGGCCAGCAATGCAGCTCGGTTCTGTTCATTGATTACAGGACGGGACTCGCCCTTAAGTCGACGAATGCTGTCGTCGCTATTCATGCCGATGATTAACATGTCACCAAGCGCTGCAGCTTCTTGTAAATAAGTTACATGTCCGACGTGTAAGAGATCGAAGCAGCCGTTTGTGAAAACGACTGACTGACCGCGACGGCGAGCGTTTTCGGTAGCTTCTGCCGCTTCGTCCACCGTGACGAGTTTGCTTTGCGTCGCTCCCGTCTGCCCTGTTAATTCGTTTTCAATATCTGCTCGAGGGATCGGCACGACACCAACTTGTTCGACTTCTAATCCGGCCGCGACGTTGGCGATCTGAATGCTATCGGGTAACGAGAGGCCAGCTGCTTGGCCAAGTCCCAGTGCGGCAAGCACCGTATCGCCTGCGCCGGTGATGTCGTACACTCGGCGAGGTCGCGTGGGAAAAACCTGCGATTCGTCGCCAGTGACTAACACCATGCCGTCCTGGTCTAACGTGACGACGGCAGCGCCAATGTCGTATTGCTGACAAAGCTTTTGTCCGGCGTCTATCGCTTGCTCTACGGATGCAATTTTCAAACCGGAGACTAATTCAGTCTCAGCACGGTTTGGAGTCACAATCGAAGCACCGCGATAATTTGAATAGTCGTTGAGTCTTGCTGGATCGACGAGTACAGGGAGGTTGGCTTTTGTCGCTGCCGAGATAGCCGTCGCTATCAACTCGGCCGTGCAAACTCCTTTTGCGTAGTCGGAGATTAGCACTGCGTCAAACTGCTTTATTCTCTTTACCACATCGGCGATTGCGATCACTTGAAGTGGTTCGTCCAGCGAATGGGTTTGTTCGCGGTCGACTCGCAGGATCTGATGCGGGTGACGATTAGCCGCTCGACCCATAAAGCGTTCTTTGACGGTCGTGACACGATTTGAATCGCTGAGTACGCCGGCAACGTCGACATCTTGTTCTTTCAACAACTGCAGCAGTCGTTGGCCATCGGAATCGTCGCCGACAACTCCCAAACACGACACGCTGACATCTAGCCCGCGCAACAAACTACACACACTGGCAGCTCCACCCAAGCGTTCTTCCCGCCGGTCGGCTGTCAGGATGAGGACTGGCGCTTCCGGGCTAATGCGAGGGACATCGCCCCACGTATAGCGGTCGAGTATCAGGTCACCGACGACCAAGATGCGCGGCGATTTGATGGCGCGAAAATCCGCCAACAATTGTTGCCGAGCAATTCTCGATGACGAGATATTTGGTGAAGGTATAGACATGCTACGACGGTTACCAGGTTGACTCCAAAAAACTGCGCGAGGACCGACAGTTTAACCGGGCAGGCTGACCAACTGGCAGATTGACGGTCAGGCGTTAGCCTACTGGAATCTGCGGGTTAGTCCGGTTATTACGGACCGGTTTCTGAAGGTGAACGGAGCGTCCGTTCTGCGCTTCTTCTAGCATACCATTAGCGTGGAAAATGCACGCTTATTTGCTGTTCCCACTTCGCACCTTGTGGAGATTTTTTCCACAGATGGTAGGGCTGTCCCGGTCCGATAAGTGTTGCGTCAATTCCAAATACGTTGGACTCCGGTTTCTTCAACTCAAAGTCTTTTGGGCCCAGCCAAACGGCAAACCGGCCCGCTGGCGATTTCCCCCCTTCGGCCCACAGATTTGGCGCAATCAACGAGTTGGAAACGTTATTCCGCCACAATTCGGACCACTCTTCAATAGTCTCGGGCGACCATTCTGGAACGGTCGAACCCGCCGCTCGGAATTTCTGTGGCAGAATCGTGAAGAAGTTTGTTTTTGGCGAGAAGCGATTCGAATCTCCGCTCCAGGCAACCATGCCACGAATCCAAAGTGGAATCTTGTCGAGACCGTTGGGCGAATGATCGACGGTATCGAGATAGGCGACTACCGATTCTCCGCCAAATACGTTGTGCTCCGCGTGTAATCGGATACGAGCATTTCGATTGACCGGCTCGTTGGCCAAACGGACAATTTGGATAAATCGCTTGGACGTAATCGCGGAACGCTGCACATTAAGGTCCAACGGACTCTGGGTGACGATCGGTGGTATCAGGAAAAAAGATTCACCAGTCAGGACGCAATTGTCGAAGTGGAATTCGGCAATCCTCGCAGACGTTTGGGTATTTCGCCACTCGACACAGTGCCCTAGCGACGCATAGAATTCGCAGTGCTGAATATGAAGGTTTTGAGTCGCTTCTGTCGTTATGAACCCCGAGTTTCCGCGCTGAGTAAATCGGCAGTGCGTGGCAAATATCGATCCCCGAAAACAGTTCAGCACTTTTCGTTGACGGCGAGCATTCATGCTGGAGTCTGGGGGTAAGCTTGGCACGACGTCAAACTCAAGACCCTCCAAAACCAATACTTGATTCGTGGAGAATAGCGAATCATTTGTCGTGTGCTTAAGGACGGGGTGAAATCCTTGTCCGGCAACAATCCGTAAAACCTTATCTCCAATATTCACCCGGTTGCAATGGATATTGCCGCTCTGCCGAATGACGATCGTATCCCCCGATATTGCCGAATGAATTGCAGTGTGTAATTCCGGAAAGCCAATTTCGCCGCCATGTCGCTTGATGACGAATCGCTGTTCGGAGTGCGGTACGAGCGGAAGATTGTGATTGATCGGACCGCCATTCTGATGAACATTATTGGGGCCGACGTTATTCGGACCTACATTGTGCGGACCTATATTGTGCGGCCCTACATTATTGGGGCCGCCGTTATTCACGTTGTGATGTGGACCCGGGTTGGGCCCAGTCAGTAACGGCGGAAGATAGGTGACGGTGAGGAATCCCAATGCGGCTGCCGCGAGGATACCTACTGTGGTCGAAACGATTGAGTTGTTCTTCTTGTTCTTTTGAGGCCGCAAGATACGTTGTGTCTTAGCTGCGGATTCATCCAGAGCAAGTTCCAGATATTCGACAACTTCTCGAGCGGTCTGGACGCGATCTTCGGCCGCCTTTTGCTGCAGACTATCAATCAAATCAATCAGTGGCGGTGGAGTATTGGGACGAAGCTCCGCTATCGGCGGTGCAGCTTGGTCGGCGACTTTTCGGATGACGGCCAACACGGAGTTGCCTTGAAACGGCTGTTGTCCCGTGATTGCTGCGTACAAAACAGATCCGAGGCTAAAGAGATCGGCGCGATGATCGACTTCTTGTTCACCCGCTTGCTCGGGGGCCATGTAGGCTGGAGTGCCAGCGACTACGCCAGAGCGAGTGAGGTGATCGTCTTGAGTCGCTCGAGCGAGGCCAAAGTCGGTGAGTTTAGCAGTGCCTGTTTTGGATTCGAGAAGTATATTGGCGGGTTTTACGTCGCGGTGAATCAGCCCTCGTTCATGGGCCGCTTCCAATCCCGCGGCAACTTCGCTGCCCAACCGCACGACATCGCTGAGCGGAAGCTGGTGTTCGTTTTGCAGACGTTGCTGCAAAGTTTCTCCATCGACAATCTCCATTACCAGGAACGGGATACCACCAAACTCGTCGACGTCGAAGATCGTCACGACGTTTACATGGTTGATTGAAGCTGCTGCGCGTCCTTCATTGACGAATCGTTGCCGAGCGTTGTCTTCGGCTGCTAAGAAAGGAGCCAAAAGTTTAATGGCGACGGTTCGATTTAGAGCTGGGTCGCGAGCCTTCACGACGATCCCCATTCCGCCGCGTCCCAGCTCTTCGATAACTTCGTACCGCCCCAGTCGACCGAGCGTCGCTGCCGAATCCGTTGGTTCGAGCAGATCGACTAAGTTAAAGTTCTGAGTGGGCAAAGCGCCCATTCGAGTGTTGTCGTGGCCGAACCGCGTTTTGAGTTGATTGATGGCGGCCTGTAACCCCGATGGCATTTGCTCATTGGTGGCACGCAAACGACGTCCGGCGTCTTCGACAAAATCGGGGGCCGCAGCTAACTGTTCGAGGGAGGACTGGCATTCTGTACAGGTTTCGAGATGAGCTTCGATCGTATTTTCGACTTCCCCACTCAGATTCGAATGCAGTAAGTCGTTTAGATCGTTCGGACTAGGGCATTGTCCTTGCAGCTTCATTCGTCGTCGCCAACTTCTTGGATCTTTTCTTTCAATCGGGCCAATACGCGACTTTTCGCGATATACACAGCTCCTTCAGATATACCGACCTTCTCGGCAGTTTCTTTCACAGATTTATTTTCTACGGCGGAAAGCCAGAATGCTTCCCAGGTTGAGGCCTTGAATTGCCCCTTTACTTGTTCCGCCGCCCATTGAAAGAGATGTTGTTCGTATTCTCGATTCCAAAGCTCTTCATCATTCTGAGTCGAAGCTTGGCTGGAGATGATTTCGCCGATTTGTGTATCGCCCGAACCGACAGGTTCACGTTTTCGGCGATTGACCAGGTTAATCAGTTTGCTGTGAGCGACTTTGAACAGCCAGCCGCGAAAGCGGCCAATTTTGGGATCGTAGTCCAGTTTTCCGATCGAGCGAGCGACGGTTCGCATCACGTCCTGCGTCAAGTCGGCCGAGTCAGCTTCCTGTAATCCTCGTTTGATTGCGAAACGGTGAACCAGTGGCGAGTAGATCTCTATGAACTGACCCCAGGCATCGGCGTCATGCGAATCTCGGATACGCAGCAGAAGACTGGGTCGAGTGATATCGGGATCCACAAGAGACTCCGTCGCCTACAAAAGGAATTT
>Ga0115002_10002725_pt1 | contig 22742 bp, 25 predicted proteins | sample ArcticOcean_MG_C_8_FD_89576 | JGI IMG/M metagenome (GOLD analysis project Ga0115002, IMG submission 89576) | Marine microbial communities from western Arctic Ocean - ArcticOcean_MG_CB11_86 | ecosystem: Environmental > Aquatic > Marine > Oceanic | place: Arctic Ocean: Canada Basin | collected... | reverse complement strand
AGGGACCGGGCCAGCCGAGTAGCCCGCAGGGATCCTGGCAGCCACGCAGGCCGCAGGGACCGGGCCAGCCGAGTAGCCCGCAGGGATCCTGGCAGCCACGCAGGCCGCAGGGACCGGGTCAGCCGAGTAGCCCACAGGGACCTGTGCAGCCCCGCGGCCCACAGCCACCCGTGCAACCACGCGGCCCACAGGGACCCTGGAGTCCCCCAAACGGTCCCGGACGTGAAATTCCACGTCGTGACTTTCACGCGCCAACCGTAAACGGCCCTGGGCCCCGACCAGGCTTCGGCGCTCCGGGTGCTCAAGGTGTGCCAGAGACCAGAGACGACTTGTGGCGACTGTTTATCGCCGCAGACTTGTCGACGGACGCCAGGGCCACGTTGACGGGAACTGCGTGGAAGCTCCCGGAACATCTGCGACCAAGCGTCCGTTGGTCACGGGCGGAGATGATGCACCTCACAATTCGCTTCCTTGGGGACACCCCGGAAGACAAGCTCGAAGAGATCACGGAGTGCATGACCGATGCAGCGAAGCGGTCCGGCAAGTTCAAGCTTCGCCTGGACGACACCGGGGCGTTCCCCAGCCTGAGGGAGCCAAAAGTCTTGTGGGTCGGCATCAAGGGAGAAATTGACCGATTGCAGATGCTCCACGCTCGTCTGGAAGGATCCCTCTCTCGTATCGGCGTGAAATCAGAAGACAGGCATTACAACCCGCACCTCACCGTTGGACGATTGCAGCGAGAGATCCCCGCATACGCCGCCGGACAGGTTGGTCAGGCATTTGCGCACATACGACTACCGGAACCACGTCCGGAGATAGTTGTGGACTCGCTGGTGCTTTACCGAAGTCGCCTGATGATTGACGGCCCCAGTTATGAGGAACTTTCCCGGGCTCCTCTGGGGTAGTTCGCAGGTCGGTTCGGTTCCAGATCACGCCGTCTTGATCTTCCTAAGGACGTTCATCCAGCGATACGGCGATCTCGATCTGTCTGCCGTCACGTAATACGGTCAGGGTGATCTCATCGCCGGGGTGGTAGTTCCAGAGATCAGCCAGGAACTCCGGACGGCTGCCGACGGGTTTGGACTCGATCTCCATGATCACGTCCAACTCATCTATCCCGGCGTCTTTGCCGGGACCGTCACCAACCCCGGTAACGAGCACTCCTCTTGATACCGGGAGTTCCAGCGTGACGGCCATCGATTCACGGATCTCCTCCAGCGCCAGTCCGATTAACGGTCTTCGAACGGCACCGAACTCTATGAGGTCGTCCGAGAATCGGCGGGCCGAGTTTGAGTTGATGCCGAAGCCTATGCCCTGGGCTGAGGAAAGAACTGTGGTGTTGATGCCTACAACGCGGCCTTCGAGATCGATCAACGGCCCGCCGCTGTTGCCCTCATTGAACGCTGCGTCGGTCTGGATAAGGTCGGAGAGTGTTGCTCCGATCTCCGTTTGAAGCGTGCGGCCCCGTGCGCTCACGATGCCGGCAGTTACCGTCGGACCGCCTTCAAGGTTGATTGCGTTTCCGATGGCCAACACCCAGTCACCGACCCGAACCTGGTCCGAGTCGGCGAACTCAAGCGTTGGTAGTTCGTCTTCGACATCTATCTTGATGACGGCGATATCGCCTTCCGGGTATCTGCCGATGATGGACGCGCCCTGCACTCGTCCATCCGGGAGTGCCACCCTCAAAGAAAATGCGTCCGATATAACGTGATCGTTGGTGATGATGTAACCGTCCGATCGGACGATCACCCCCGACCCTGAACCCCGTTGTTCAAAACGCCGCATAAAGAAGTCGACGGCGATTGTGCTGGTGTCTATCGCTACAACGGCCGGGCCCACCTGCGCAACGAGGTCACGGAGACTTGGGAGTTGGGATATCGCAGACGGGGAGGGCGGCACGGATGTTGGTGCTGCGCCGGAATCCCCGGAATCGATGGGCGTCGTTGAGGTGGGCTGCTGCGTTGTCGGCCAGTCTGAATCCGTCGCCACTAAAGAACACGCGGCCACGGACACGGCAAGCGAGACAACCAATAGATGAAGGCGCAGGAGTTTAATCAGAGAGCGCAGTGGCCACCACCGGTCCATTGGAGCGTATTCGTTCAAGGCTCTTTGAGAGCCCGTTCAGTTGTTTGCGCTGGTCACGGAGATTCAAATAGGTGGCGTAGCGCGAAGTTAGTAACGCACCTACAAGAAGAATGATCGTGGACACATACACCCATGCCATGAGCGCTATCACGGCACTAACAGCCCCGTATACGTCTGCGTAGTTCCGGAAGTTACCGAGGTAGATCACGAACACGACCTTACCGACCTCAAATGTCGTCCCCGCTACCAGCACCGGCAGCCACACTTCTCGGATTCGGACGCGCGTGTTTGGCAGCCATAGGTACAACAAGAAGAACGAAACAAATGTCGTGGCCCACGGAAGAGTCAGAGCGACCCTGCTCCAGAAGTTGTGACTTACGGTGTCGTTTGGGAATAGAACCGTCGTGAACTCACTGATGAAGTTCAGGAACGTCGTGGCAAATATGGAGATAAGCAGTGCCAACGACGCACCCAGCATGAGGGTGATGTCCATGAGGCGCTCTCTAACGAAGCCCCGTGTCTGGGTTATGCCCCAAATGTTGTTTATGGACTTCCGGATGGCGCCAAAGACCGCCGTAGATGCCCAAAACAGGCCGATCGCCGCAAGAACACTCCCTACCGCCGCTCCGCTGGTTACGTTTGCGATGATGCTTGCCACGAGATCTCCCTCTACGGGAAGGACCTCAGGTATGCCCTCGATCAACCGATCACGGAAGCTCTCTGATTCCAGGAAGAACCCGGCTAATGCGATCAAGGCCAGCATCAACGGGAACATGGAAAAGAGCGCGTAGAAGGAGACCGCAGCGGCCATATACGGGCCGTTACGAGCGAAAAACTCGTTGCCGATGCTGGCGACGAGCCGCAAAAAGGACCTTACAGGTCGCAATGAATCCTCCGGAGCGTTTGATCCGTGACGCGATCGCCTGATGAGTTAGCAGTACTAGAGCAGCCCGTGATTCAGGACCTACCGCAAGCGATATCGTCGGGTTCCTGCAGTCGCTAAACGTTCCGGCACGGCATCTCAACTAGCCGACCATTCTGAACGCTTGCCATCTGAGTCGCAAAGCTAAAAGTAGAACGGTTTCGGGAGTCGGGAGGAACTGTGACAGATATTTATGGGGGAATTGACGGCAACTGTAGAATCACAGGCAATCTGAGCCGCTTCTCGTTCGCACTTTTTGCTGAGCCTGCTTTAAGGCGTTCTACGGCGACGCTATCCCAGGGTCCTGAGACTCATTCCGATGCAACCTCCCTGGCAGTCGAAGCCCGGTGATGTCGTCGTTAGACGACCCCGCCAGGCTGAGATAGGTCCTGTCCACATAAACGTTGCCCGTCGGTCGGTGCCGGTCCGCGGCCCGGCGTCGCCGATGCTTGTCGTGTACGGATTCCTAGTACTTACGCTGATTGGGACACTGTTGTTGTGGCTTCCGATCTCCCGCGAAGAAGAAGGGTTCGGTCACTTCTTGACGGCGATGTTCACGGCCACTTCTGCAATCACGGTCACCGGCCTTGTGGTTGTTGACACCGCTTCTTACTGGACGACATTCGGGCATGTCGTGCTTTTGATTTTGGCATTCATCGGCGGCCTAGGATTCATGACCTCCGCTGCGTTTCTGCTGATCATCGTCGGTCAGAGGATTGGCATGCAGAGTCAGCTCGCTATCCGGGAAGGACTTGGAGTTAGGCAACTCGGTGGGCTGACCTCCCTTATAAGGCGCATCGTGATTCTCTCGATCTCAATTCAGCTGATCGGGACCGTACTGCTCTTCATGCGGTTTTACGTTATCGGCAGTCTCTGGGATGGGATCTCACTCGGCAATGCGCTGTGGCAGAGCGCATTTCTCGGCGTGTCTGCCTTTAATAACGCCGGACTCGTGATATTGCCCGGGGAACACGTACCCGGTACGAGCCTTGAGGCGTTTCGCTCCGATGAATGGGTGCTGGGTATCGTCGCCGGCCTCATTGTCCTTGGTGCGCTTGGCTACCTGGCCATTTTTGAGGTCATCACAATTCGACGGCCCCGCCGATTTTCTCTCGAGACAAAGATCGTCCTAATCGGCAGCATTGCCCTTCTGATTCTTGGGACCGCTACGGTCTACGCGCTGGAGAATGACAACGAAAAGACTATCGGTGGTCTCAGCACGCCGAACCAGATAGGTGACTCGTTCTTCAACGCGACGATAGCCCGGACGGCCGGTTTCTCCATAGACGACTTCGGCGAGCACGAAGACACAACGAATATCGTGCTGGAAGTGCTGATGTTCATCGGGGGTGCGTCGGCATCGACCGCCGGTGGTATCAAGATAAATACCGTCGCCATGATTGTGATCACAATCATGGCGACGGTACGCGGGAGAAGAAATCTATCGGCCTTCAACAGGGATATACCGCAAGACCTGGCGCGACGAGCCTTGGTTATAGGGGCGCTTGCGGTGTTCACGGTCGGCTTTTTCGTAATTCTCCTGACCATCCTGGAAGACCAACCGTTGGAGGCTCTGCAGCTCGAGGTATTCTCGGCAATCGGGACTGTAGGCGCCTCTAGCGGTATCACACCGCTGTTGGGGGACGGGTCGAAGATCGCTCTATCGATTGCTATGTTTATCGGGCGATTCGGCCCGTTGACGCTTGCGTTGCTGATGGCAGGGCGTGACTCTCCGGTTGGTTATCGTTTCGCAACGGAGCGAATTAGAATAGGCTAGCTTTAGCACGCGCACGTGACCTGCTGATTTCCCTTTACACGGTTTCGGATACCCGGAACCGGATAATTGCTTACCAGAAAAGTGGGGGTTATCAGGGCAGTGGTCCCGGCGTTGAATCCTGGCATCTGGCCATCGGGAGAGTTCCCATCGCTACAACAAAAAGGCAAGTCGCAGTCGTTGGACTGGGACGTCTCGGGTCCGGAGTGGCGCGCACGCTTTATCAGCTGGGCCACGACGTTATGGCAATCGACCAGAGTGAGGCTCGCGTTCAACCGTTGATGGGTCAGGTGACCTATCCGGTGGCGGGTGACGCCACGAGTGAGGCCGTTCTGGCTGAACTTGGCGTGGACAACATGGACATCGCTGTGGTGGCCATCGGCGCGGACGTGCAGGCCAACATCATGGTGTCTGTACTGTTGAAGACTATGGGGCTTCCGTACATCGTCGCCCGTGCCCACGACGAACTGCACGGCGCGACGCTGGAGCGTATTGGGTGCAACAAAGTGGTGCACCCGGAGGCAGAGATGGGCGCACGGCTAGCGCACAATCTGTTCAACCCGGATGCGCAGGAATATATGGAACTCACGGAATCGTATGGCATTAGCCGGATCCGTGTACCGGACCGGTTCGCTAACATGACCCTTCGCGAGACCGGTTTCACCGGCGTAAGGGACAAGTACGGCGTTTCCGTTCTTGCCCTGAAACGAGGCGACGAGATCACGCTGTCACCGGACCCGGACGATGGACTACTACCCGGAGACATCCTTGTCGTCGCGGGCCGGGATGAACTTGTGGATAGAATTTCTACCTGAAAACGACGGATCCACTTCGGTAATTTGCGGTGTGGATCAGTGGGACAAGACAGAAGAACTCGGAGCGGACCAGAAAATGGCCTACGGAAAAGTCCTGGTTGTACTGACCGGAGACGAGACAGATCAGGGCGTAATCGCGCAGGGCGCAGACATGGTTAGCCGCGTCAAAGGCAAACTGTTCGCCGTCTATGTGATCGCTGTAGATCGTGCGCTCCCTGTTGACGCGGAGATAGGGCCGGCCACCACCAGGGGCGAACAGATTCTGCTGAACGCCGAGACGACGGTCCAACTTCCACGCGGAGATTTCGAGGCCCAGCTCCTTCAGGCGCGTGAACTTGGTCCGGCCGTTGTTCGCGAAGCGGCAGAGCGTGACGTGGATGCGGTTGTGATCGGGACTTCATGCCCGCGGGACTATGGACGTTTCTCTCTGGGAGATGACGTTCTCTACATTCTTGAGCACGCCCGTTGTCTGGTCGTACTGTGGCGTGAGCCGCCGGCATTGCGGGGACCCCGTTCGGGAGCCCGAGCGACCGCACGTACAACTGGGGGGCGAAAGTCTGCCGGAATCCTGACCGGTGTCTGATTTGCGTTGTGCCTCAGGCTCCCGATCCTGTGATGCGATTTGCCAGACGGTGAGTAAATGAAGGTCGTCATCATGGGCGCCGGACGTATTGGTGCGCGCGTAGCGTTGTCGCTATCAACGGATGGCCATGATGTCTCGATAATCGAGCCAAGCCGTACCCAGGTCATGAACCTGCCTCGATCCCAGGTCGATGACGGATCAATCAGGCTGGTTATCGGCGACGGCAGTGGGTCAGAGGCGATGCTGGAGGCCGGTATTCAGGACGCAGACGTATTCCTTGCCCTTTCCGGAAACGACGCATTGAACGGCCTCGCTGCACAGAAAGCCAAGACCATATATCGAACCCGCCGTGTCGTTTGCCGGGTAAAGGACGAGGGTCTGAGGGAGCTTTACACAAGCCTGGGGATCACAGTTACTTCCCCAACGGCGCTGGTAGCTGATGTGATTCTTCAGACCGTGCCGGATATCACCTGAACAAGCCATGTACATCGTCATAATCGGCGCAGGACGCATCGGAACAGGACTGGCCCGCTCTCAACTGGCGACGGGGCAGGAAGTATTTCTGCTGGACAAGGATATCGGCAGGGTGGAGACGCTTCGGTCTTCGTTCGGCAGCATCGCTCAAATTGGCGACGGCACGAACGTTACCAACCTGCGCGAAGCGGGAGTCGCGCGTGCCGGGCTATTTATCGCCGCCACCGGGAACGACGCCGTAAACCTTGCGGCGTGTCAGCTTGCGAAGCAGGTGTTCAATATACCCAGCACCGTCGCCGTGGTCGTTGATCCAGAGAACGCTAGCCTGTTTGAGGCGCTGGGCGTCGACGACGTCGTGAGTCTGACGGATCTGGCAATGACGAGGCTTGCTTCGACCGTTCCGGCGCACCCGGTTGTTCGATTGATGCCGCTCGCGGGCCGACACCGTGAGATGGTGGCAATCAAGATCCCGGCAGGTGCAGAGGTTGTAAACCGCATGCTGTCGGAGATCGTGCTGCCATATGGCAGCACGGTGATCCTTGTTATCGGACCTACAGGTCAGACGGAGGAGCCGCGAGCGGAGACGGTGCTGGGGGCTGAGGATGAGGTTATCGTCGTGACCCCGGTGGAAGGTACGCAGACGCTCTGGCAGACGCTCACCGAAATGCCGTAAGCGGTCCGCCTTGTAGACCACGGGCTGTTATGAGAGCGTTTCGCATCAACGGGCAAATCAACTATCTGAAGTAAGTGGCTTTTCGTCTGGCCTCGCCAGCGTTGGCCTTCGTACCAGGTCAAAGAAGCGGAATCGGAAAATGAAACTCGGCTATCTAGGCCCTGCTGGAACGTATAGCGAAGAGGCGGCATTCAACTACTGCCCCGATGCAGAAATGGTCGCCTATCCGTCAATCCCTACGGTCGTTAACGCCGTAGAGAAACGCAAAATCGATCAATGCGTTGTTCCGATTGAGAACAGCTTGCACGGGGCGATCACAGACGTTCTGGACTTTCTGCTGCGTACGGACACCGTCATGATCGCCGGAGAGCTGGCGGTACCGATCGATCACTGCCTCATGGTTAAACCCGGTACGGCTATCGCCGATCTGTCGATCGTTTACTCGCACCCACAGTCGCTGGGGCAGAGTCGAATCTATCTTGAAAACACCCTTGGGCACGCACAGGCGGTGGCCTCCCTCAGTAACGCACAGGCCGTGATTGACATGCAGGAGTCGGAGGCCGTGGCGGGGGCTATCGCTCCTGGTAGAGCGGCCGAGATTTACGGTGCCGAAGTGATAGCAGAGGCAATACAGGACAACCCGAACAACTACACGCGTTTCGTTGTGCTTGGTGACACAGACAACCCTCCGACGGGGCATGACATGACGTCGGTGGCTTTCCAGTTCTCCGAAGATGAGCCGGGGCTGCTTTACAAGGCCCTCGGGGTGCTGCGTGAGAACTCAATCAACATGGTCAAGATCGAATCTCGACCAACGGGGGAGCGACTTGGTCGATACACCTTCCTGATCGATATGGAACTGCATCGGGCAGATACCGTAGGTCGGGAGACGATCGAGAAGCTCCAAGCCATGTCGTCATGGTTCAAGGTGTTCGGCTCGTACCCTCGCATGGAAGAACTGCCGATACGGGGCTAGCTCCAGAGTCTGCTCAGGCCTGGTCGCCGTCCGGTTCGGTTAGCGGGTCGTCATCGAAGTCGATGTCGAACTCATCGTCGAACTCCGGACTTGCGTGGCCTCTCGCTCGTCGAGCCGCTTCCTGGCCTTCCGTTACCGCCTGCCCCAAACGCTCCCGGGTCACGGCGCTAAGTTCTCCCGCCCGGTCCCGCCACACCCCGCTCTTTTCGGCGAGGGTTGCACGGGTCTCTTCGCCGGAACGTGGAGCCATGAGGATTCCTGCCAGGAATCCGGCCGCGCCGCCCACAAACAGACCCAGCATGAAGCCGCCGCTACCATCGTTACTTGCCATGTCGTCGATCTCCTGTTGGGAATAAATTGCGCTGTGTGGTTTAGTTGACTACAGCGGGGAGAATCTAGAGATTATGCCCGCTGTAGTTCATAAAAGGCTGGTCATTCAGAGTCGTTTCTGCCTCCACGTCGCCGGCCCATGATCCCTCCGAGCACGGCGGAAATGGTGCTGAATGCGCCCCGGAGTGCCATGCCCGGAATGGCTCCTCCGCCCTTGACCTTCTCGGTGATTTCGCCAAGTTCTTCCAGCAGATGGTCACCCCGGGCCGCGGTAGCCGTGAGTGTTTCGATTAGCGTGGCCAGTCGTCGATAAAGAAGAAGCGCTATGACCATGAAAACGATCATCGCAAAGAAGGCAAATATTAGGAACACGATGATGATGACGTCACTTACGACGTCGATTATTTCGGAGCCGGTCAGCAATAGAATCTGGTGCAAATCTCACCATCCATGGTTGCCTGGGTCGCGAGAGAGTGGTGCGTCTGTCAGCAATCAACCGGGCTTTGGTTTCGACTCTTCTGTAACCCGGTTGAAGCAAACTGTATTGACAAGCATACACTTATGAAGCAAACACTTAATAAATGTAGCTGTAGGGATTTAAACACAGATCGATTTGAATACGACCAGAATCGGTGTGGCGTTCGCAACGGAAATCGACACAAAAAAACAGCGGCCCGGAGACGGACCGCTGTTTCATCTGTAGCGTGAGACCTCGTAAATAATATCTGCTTACGAGACCTGTCCCAGGATTTACTCCAGAAAGTCGCGAAGCTTCTTGCTCCGAGTCGGGTGACGCAGCTTCCTCAGCGCCTTGGCCTCGATCTGCCTGATGCGTTCACGAGTAACTGAGAACTCTCTTCCAACCTCTTCCAACGTCCGGCTACGGCCATCTTCCAGGCCAAACCGTAGTTGCAAAACTCGTCGTTCCCTGAGACTCAATGTGCCAAGGACGTCGTCGACCTGTTCCCTGAGAAGGTGGTAGGTCGCCGCCTCTGCCGGAGCAGGTGCGTTCTTGTCCTCGATGAAGTCCCCGAGGTGGCTGTCTTCTTCTTCACCGATGGGCGTTTCCAGCGATACAGGTTCCTGGGAGATTTTAAGGATTTCCCTGACCTTGTCTGCGGTCATCTCCATCTGTCGACCGATCTCTTCGGCGGTGGGCTCACGCCCATATTCCTGCACAAGTCGTCGGCTGACACGGAGAAGTTTGTTGATGGTCTCAACCATGTGCACCGGGATACGGATCGTCCGTGCTTGGTCTGCTATGGCCCGGGTGATCGCCTGTCGGATCCACCACGTTGCGTAGGTCGAGAACTTGTAACCCTTGCGATAGTCGAACTTCTCTACTGCACGGATCAGGCCAATGTTGCCTTCCTGGATCAGGTCCAGGAGATTCATGCCACGGCCGATGTACTTTTTGGCGACGCTGACCACCAGTCGGAGGTTTGCCTCGGCAAGATGACGCTGCGATTTCGTGCTCTCTTCACGCACGCGTGAGAAGTGGGAGTGGAAGAGCAGCTCGTACATGCCGAGCTTGTCTTCAATACCGTCGCTTGCGATCTCGTTCTCGATTTCTTCCACCGGCGGGTCGTCGTCAAGGACGTCGATCACCTCTGGAGGGAGAAGTCGGGTCACGATTGAGAGTTCAACGACCAGCTTCTGGGCGTCTTCAGGCTCAATCTGAAGCGTGTCTGACAGATAGTTGACGAGAGCCTCGTTGATCGGGCCGTCTACCAGGATTCGAAGATCAGGGTCGTGCATGACTGTTGAGAGCCGTACGTCTTCCGGGAGACCCAGGAATCGTGCGACAGCTCTGGCGGCATCCCGCACTGTGTACAGTCGTTGAAGCAGACCGAACACAGTGACACGGGCCGTAGGTTGCCGACCCGTCTCTTCCGCAATCTCGTTTTCGATAGCGGTTAGGCGTTTCTCAAGCTCCATCGCCCGGGCCAGGACACGTTCATCCTCTGCCGTGAGCAGGTTTACTCGACCGATCTCTCGCAGGTACATGCGTACCGGGTCGTCGGTAAGTTCCGTTTCTGCGGCCTGCTGGACCCACGCCTCGCTGGCGTTGGCGGCCTGTATAGCGGAGCGTGACGCCTCCCAGCGGTCAAGTTCGGACGCCGACGCCGCTCCCTGGGGAGCTATGACTACGGCAGGTTCGTCATCTCCGTCATCAAAATCGTCACGACCTGATGGTCGTGCAACCTGAATGACAGACGTGTTTCCCGTCTGGTCATCCAATGCTTCGTCATAGGAGTTGGTGTCTGAGGGTCGACCGGAACGTCTTGGCATAAATCAGGACCGCCTTGCGATGGAGTTCTGCCGCTCGAAAATGTCCTGCATTCGCTCATTTGTCTGAACCAGACGCGCGGCGAGTGCTGCGGCTTGTTGCGGGTCGTCGGGAAGGGCTTTGCCGTCGTTCGGCAACAACCTGTTTTCCTCCGCCTTAATGGTACGGACGTAGCGTTGATGCAACCTCAAGACGCAGTCAGATATGGCTTCAACCATTTCATTATGGTCGGTCGGCGGCAACATTTTGCCGCGAAGTCGTTCAATTTTCTCCGCAACACCATCTTCCCCGGAAAGAGACGCACCGCCCAGCGTAGCTGAATCTTTGAGCATCGTAAAGACAACCCGGTTCACCGGATCACGGAATTGCTCTTCACTGGCGCCCATTGCGTACTCACGAAGTTCGGGTTTCTGCAACACAACGGCCAGTAGATAGTCCTCAGGTGCGTTGCTGCTGTCCGGGTTTAGTGCAGAGGCAACGGCATCATTTGGACCCTGTTCCCTGGTGGGTTCTCGATTCAACATGGCTGAAGCGCGTCTCCGATTCTCCGTACGTGGCACGCTTACCTTAAGTTGTTCAAGACTCACGTCAAGTAACTCGGCAAGTCGGGTCATGTATCCCTCTTGCTCGTACTGGTTCGGCACGGTGTTGATGAGAGGACGGAGCTCTCCGGCGGCACGAGCCTTCCCGTCCGGGGTGCTCAGGTCATAGGTTCCGGCGGCCGTTTCAAGCAGATAGTCCAGGAGCGGCTTCGCCCCTTTCAGTGCATCTCTCCATGCCTGACCGGTCGTGTCTGCGCGAATCACCTCGTCCGGGTCCTTGCCGGATTCAAACGTGGCGACCCTGATGTCGAGAGACGAAGACGCAGATGAGCCGGATCCTGATGCGGAGCGCCGCTGAGACTGGATTGCGCCCCAGACGGTCTCAAGGCTGTTACGCGTTGCTGTCTGGCCGGCGACGTCGCCATCCAGGGCAAGGATGACCTCGTCCGCCAACCCGCGAACCAGCCCAACCTGGTCGGTCGTAATGGCGGTGCCCATGGACGCCACTGTGTTGTCGAATCCGGCTTCATGCGCCGTTATGGCGTCCATGTAGCCCTCAACCACCACGACAGTGCGCGACGTGCTGATCCCGTCGGCGGCCCAGTTCAGGCCATATAGAAGCCCCGATTTGTCAAAGATCGTACTTCGTGGCGAGTTCAAATATTTCGGCTCGGAGCCATCCATGCTGCGAGCACCGAAACCCGCGATGTTTCCGCGACGATCACGGATCTCGATCGTGAGCCTGCCCCTAAACATGTCGTTCCAGCCGCCGTCCTGTCCCTGCCGAACCAGTCCGGCAGCTTTGGCGGCACCTGCGCTAATACCCCGGGTCTTCAGATGACCGGAAAGGGTCTCGATCCCCGACGGGCTCATGCCGAAACCGCGGCGCTTGGTGGCCTCGGCATCGAAACCCCGGCCTTCCAGATACGTCCTGGCCTCGGCACCTTCGGGTGAAGTGAGTAGTGCACTGAAATATGCGGCAGCAACCTCGTTGGCCTTGTACAGGAGGTCGGCGTCGCCCCGTTTTTCGCCCGGCTTGTACTCGATACCGGCTTGCTCGGCGAGCAGTTTTAGCGCTTCGCCAAACTGCAGGTTCTCTTTTCGCATAACGAAAGAGATGACGTCCCCGCCGGTAGAGCAGGCGCCGAAGCATCGCCAGGTTCCGGTGTCGGGGAAGACGACGAACGACGCCGTCCGCTCTGAGTGGAACGGGCAGGGGGCTTTGGGCGTGCGCGATCGAGTGTCCAGGTCCGCGTATTGCGATATGACCTGGACGATATCTGACCGGGCTTTGACGTCGTCTACAAGTGTCATGGTTCTCGAACTAGCTTAGGGTCCGCTGGGGAAGTGGCCGGTGTCACGTGTCACAAAAATCGGTATGCCACGTCTGTAATCGCAATATAGGAGCCTCGGGCTGGGGATTGCGGGGATGGATGCTGGGGATTCTGTGGAAAGTTGGCCGAATTCGACAGCGAACCCGTTTTCTCGGCCTTTGGGTTTATGCGACGTTTAAAGTCGGCCGGCGAAGGCGCTTGCGAACGCACCCGGTCGTATCGCCTCTGCGCGCGAGAGGGCGAACTCGTCGGTCATCCCGCACACGATGTCGGCGGCCAGTCGTTCCGGGGAGTCTGCTACGCGGGGGAAGTCAGCCGGAATGTCTTCCGGGTTTGCCAGGTAGTGCCTGTAAAGAAGGTCGACAATCTCTAACGCCGCTTTGCCGGGTCGGGTATCGCTAATCGGAAGGTAAACCTCCCGGAACATCCAGTTGCGTACCTCAGTGACCACTTTTCCGAACTCGTCCGACATAGTGATTACCGGTGCATCTCCGCCGGGATCAGCACCCTGCCCGGTCGCTGCCCATGAAGCCTCTATAACGTCCGTGACAAGCGCGTTCACACGCTCGGAATGTCGTCTTCCTAAATGTGTGATAGCGCTGGATGGTAAGTCGTCGATCGTTATCACCCCGGCGCGTATGGCGTCGTTGATGTCGTGCGCCAGATAGGCCATAGCGTCCGAGAGACGTATCACCTGCGCTTCCAGGGTCATTCCCTCCACGGCGTCACGGTCCAGGAAAGTTCCCTGTGGCTTGGAATGTCGGCGAATACCCTCAATTACTTCAGCGCTCAGGTTCAGGCCCCTGCCATCTTTTTCCAGCGTCTCGACAATTCGAACGCTGTGACGGCTGTGATGAAAACCATCCGGCATGAGATCGTTCAACACACGTTCGCCAAGATGCCCGAACGGTGTGTGACCAAGGTCGTGGCCCATGCCGATAGCCTCGACCAGGTCCTCGTTCAGATTGAGCGCACGCGCAATCGTGCGGCCTATCTGTGCGACCTCAAGCGTGTGGGTCAGGCGCGTTACGAAGTGATCGCCGACCGGCGCTACAAACACCTGGCTCTTGTGCTTCAGGCGTCGGAACGAGTTCGTGTGAATAATCCGATCACGGTCACGCTGGAAGGCCGTACGGATGGGACTTGGTTCTTCAGCGACCGCCCGGCCTGTCGAGTCAGACGAACGGACAGCGAAGGGAGAAAGAGTTTCCTCTCGGGCCTCAAGTCGCTCGCGTACGCCGTCTGATTTCACCTGGTCAGATCCTCTTCCACTCTGTGTCGGTAGAAATTGTGCCAAAGACGTTGACCATGAGCTACGCCATCGGGTCGTAAGCATACCGGCGTCGTCGAGCTCGTTACCAGTAACGACGACAGCGCGTAATCAATTGGAACGCCATGTCATGGGCAACGGCGAACCTGCATGTTGGACCTACCGAAGGCGCTACTCGGCCCTGAGTTGCCTCAGCACGGGCTGGGTTGTCGTAACAAGCACTACGATCACGAGCATCACTCCAGCGCTGACTGCTACAGCAAAGCTGGCGTTCACAAGCTGGGCGATCCCGCCGGACAGCAGGCCACCGATAGGGATCAGGCTGAAAGTCATTCCATATATGCCCATCACCCTCCCGCGTAGCTCCACCGGAACCCGCAATTGCAACACGGTCATGGAGCTGATCAAGAACATCGAGTTGAAGGTCCCAGCGAAGAACATCAACACTGTGGATACGAAAAACATCGGCGAGATGATCGGATTAGGGTACCCCGCGGGATCGGGCCCGAAATAGGTCCATATTCCAAAAGAGACGATCGACGCTGCACTGAGAGACGATCCAAGGATCATCAACCATCCGACCGGCAAAAAGGAACGGACCCGACCCATGGCGAGCGTGCCGCCAAGTGACCCGATGCCTCCGGACATGAACAGGAACCCTAGCGCTTGGTCTGACTGGCCTGCGTAGGCGTCAGCAAACACCGGGATCAACTGCATGTACGACACGCCAAAGAACATGTTGGCGTAGGTCACCGGAATCAAGACGGCGAACAATCGGTTGGAAGTGACGTAGCGAACGCCGTCCCAGAGCTCAGCCAGCACGTTCCGTCCCGGCGCGCGCTGGCCCTCGTCGAATCGAATGGTGAGCATCACGAAGAACATCATCGTGAACCCGACCGCACCGGCAAAGAACACGGAGTGCGTACCGAAATACGCCAGCGCAAATCCACCTATGGCCGGGACGATGATCCGGGTGCCCTGCCATACAATCGAGTTGAGAGCCACTGCGCTCATCATCTGGTCGCGTCCGTCGATTAATAACGGGAAGATCGATTGACGCGCGGGTGAGTCGAAACCGATGACTATGCCGATGGCGCTGGCAATCGCTATCACATGCCACACCCTGACAACTTCCGTCACGTCCAACGCTGCAAGCAAGAAAAGGAGCCCGGCCACCAGGAGAGACGTAGCCGCCAAAAGTAAACGCTTGTTAATCCGGTCAGCCACGACGCCGCCGAACAGGGTGACGATGATGGTGGCGAAGCCTGTGACCGCACCCGCAAGTCCCAGCAGGAACTCGGACCCGCTGAGATCAAAGACCAGCACGCCCTGGCCGATTATCAGTAGTTGGGTCGCACCGACGGAGGCTAGAGAGCCGAACCAGAACCGACGGTACTGGGGAGCGGCAAGCGCCGAGAACACCGATGTCCGAACGGGATGGTCGGTCGCGGGCGCGACCGTATCCTCTCTGGTTGTCGCGGCTTTATCACTCGGATCGGCCGCGTTTGAATCCCGGACAGTCAAGCTTTGAAGCGCCTCTACTTAAGGAGCGGGTTTGGGGGGCAAGTCTTTGGTAACGCCAATTTATACGTCCGGCCCGATAGTACTCCGTATAAAGGCCAGATACCTACGAAATCAGATACGTGTAGCCAGCCAGAGCCGGGTCGTCACGCTTACCTCGGCGCTTCCAATATCGTCGATGGGCTCACCAATTGCTTCGAGTAGCGCGTCTCGCCGATTCTCCGGAAGCGCCAGGTGATTGGACCTGCTGCGGAGCATCGACAACCATTCCTCCCGCGAATCTATCCGCGTCTCCCTGTACTCGGTCTTTCGTATGGATCCGACTGTCCCAGTTCATTTCAGGTGATTCAGATGTTCCAGGGCGTTGTCGAAGTGCGACGGCTGATACATGTGGCCGCCAATCTCATGGGCCAGGTCCGAGTAGATACGGTCTATCGCCTCAACCAGTTCGTGGTTTGCCAACGCCGGGGTATACCAGAACAGGGCAGCTATCCCGTCGGGGCGCAGCACGCTGGAAAGCTTCTGGAACCCGATTCCAGGGTCAACCCAGTAGAACGCTTGCCCGGAGAACTCGAGGTCGTACGGCTCTCCGGGTGGGGACCACTCCTCGAAAGTTGAGTGGATGTATCTGATGCGCTGATCGTCGCCATCTCGGCGAGCGGCTCGATATAGGTGATGTCATATCCACGCCTGGTAAACAGGCGGGGGGCGCGGCCGGTACCTGATCCGATCTCAAGCAGCGAGGCGTTCAGAGGGAGGGCGGCAGCCATGGGCACATCCGAAGCCAGCGCGGACGGGTACTGAGAACGGGACTTCTCGTAGTTCGCTGCGTCCGGACCGAAGTTGTTTGGGCAGTCTTATATACCGTGCCAGTTCGGTTTATCAGGCTTTGGCATCTGGCCTACAGGTCTTCGATCTCGCTCACAAGACTCCCCACGGACGACTTCGCATCTCCGAAGAGCATCGAAGTGCGATCTAGATAAAACAGGTCGTTGTCGATCCCGGCAAACCCAGATGCCATCGACCGCTTCAACACGATGACCGAACTGGCGTGATCTACGTTCAGGATGGGCATGCCGTAGATTGGACTGCCTTCGCTACTTCGCGCAGCCGGGTTTACGACATCGTTTGCTCCGACCACGACGGCGACATCCGTCTGGGCGAAATCGCGGTTGATCTGGTCGAGATCGTAAAGTTGGTCGTACGGAACGTCGGCCTCGGCAAGAAGTACGTTCATGTGGCCGGGCATCCTGCCCGCGACCGGGTGGATTGCGTACTTCACATCCACGCCCCTTTTCTGCAGCACATCGGCAAGCGTTCGCAACTCGTGCTGTGCCTGCGCCACGGCCAGCCCGTATCCGGGGACGAATATGACGGATCCGGCATAGCCAAGCATCATCGCCGCGTCCTGAGCTTGTACTGACCGATAGGGTCGCGTCTCGCCATCGACACCCGCCACATCCACGCCGGATGCGCCAAAGCCGCCAAACATTACATTGGCAAGTGATCGGTTCATAGCGCGTGTCATGATGCGAGTCAGGATCAGCCCGGAGGCTCCGACAAGTGCGCCGGCGATGATCAGGATGTTGTTGTTAAGCGCAAACCCTGTCGCCACACCGGCAAGACCCGAGTAAGAGTTGAAAAGCGCAACCACAACCGGCATGTCCGCGCCACCGATCGGCGTGACCAGGAGGATGCCCAGCAGCAAAGCGACTCCTACGAGAACGGCGAATACCAACTCGTTGTTTATCGGCTCAAACACAAGGAAGACGCCGAGCGTGATCACCACCAGCGCGAGCAACCCGCTAAGGGCGTTTCTCAAAGGGAATACAATCGGGTTCTGAGTCACCATCCCGGTCAGCTTTCCCGCAGCGATAATGCTTCCGGTGAACGTTAGAGCGCCGATTGCGGTGCCCAGCATGATGGTGGTGCCGACGTACTCTGGCACATCGCCATGATCGGCGAGGCGGATGAACTCTGATCCCGCCAACAGGGCAGACGCACCGCCGCCAAATGCGTTGAACACGGCGACCATCTGCGGCATCGCGGTCATCTGCACGGTACGGGCAAGGATGATGCCGATCACCGTCCCGAGGATTACGCCGCCGATGATGTATTCAAACTCGACGATGTTCCGGTCGACCAGCGTGACGCCCGCAGCGATCAGCATTGCCAGCGCAGAGAGTCGGTTTCCGTTTCGCGCCGTTGCCGGAGTGCGCAGGAGCATGAGGCCCACCATGAACAGGATCGCGGCAATCAGGTAACTGCCGTTGATCAGATTTATGTAGTCCTGGGCGTTCATGTGCCGCTATCCCGGCCTGCCGGTCGTTCACGCCGTCGGAACATCCGGAGCATTCGGTCCGTCACAAGAAATCCACCGACCACATTAATGGTGGCCAGCACCACTGCGCCGGTCGCCAGCCACTGGCTCAACGCACTGTCGGTCATCCCGGACGCCACAATTGCGCCAACGATCACGATGCCGGAGATGGCGTTGGTGCCAGACATGAGCGGGGTGTGGAGCGTTGGCGGGACCTTGGTGATTACGGAATGGCCGATAAAGGTCGCCAGAACGAACACCGTCAGCGACAGGATCAAAGATTCCAACATCGCTAAGCGTTCCCTTCTGAGCTTGTTCCGGTGATTTCGCTGCCGATGCCAACCAACCTGCCACCGTGCGTGACCCCGGCCCCTGCGATCACCTCATCTTCAAAATCCGTCACTAAATTGCCTTCATACGAGATCAGCAAGTCGAGCAATCCCGCGACGTTTCGGGAGTAAAGGACACTGGCTTCACCCGGCATTGTTGAAGGGATGTTTAGTGGGCCAAGGATCGTTACGCCATCGCTCTCAACGTCACGGCCCGGGACCGTAAGCTCACAATTGCCTCCGGACTCCGCCGCCAGATCGACTATCACAGAGCCGGGTTGCATCGCTTCTGTCATCTCAGCCGTGATGAGTACCGGAGCTGGGCGGCCGGGGATGAGAGCCGTAGTGATCACAACGTCGGCCTTTGCTACGTGGGCTGTCAGTGTCTCTCTCTGGAGTCGCTGCGCCTCTTCTGTCTGAGTTCCCGCGTAACCACTTGGGTTTTCAATATCTTCGGTATGGCTGTCTGGTTCCGGGGCCGGGATTTCCACAAAGACCGCACCAAGGCTCTCAACCTGCTCTTTGACCACGGGACGTACGTCAAACGCCTCGACCTTTGCACCCAACCTTCTTGCGGTTGCGATGGCCTGAAGCCCGGCGACGCCGGCACCCAGGATAAGGACCGTTGCTGGAGGGATTGTTCCGGCCGCCGTCATCATGAGCGGAAAGAACTTCCCTATCGAGTTCGCCGCCATCAGAACGGCTTTGTACCCGGCGAGTGAACTTTGCGATGAGAGAACGTCCATGCGTTGTGCGCGCGCAATACGTGGGATGAGCTCCATCGCAAACGCCGTGGCTCCCGCGTCGGCCAGCCGGTTCAACATGTCCGGACTTGTGCGAGCTCTGAGCAAGCCAATAATCACTGCGCCCGGCTTCATGAGTTCTATCTCATGGTGGTTGGGCTGGTTAACCTTCACTACGATGTCGGCATCGTGGAGCAAGGCGTCAATCGTGTCCGCCATCTCCGCACCAACGTCGCGATAAACCTCGTCGGGGAACCCCGCGTTCTTGCCTGCATCTGGCTGAACAATGACGGTTATTCCGGAGCGCGTCAGGCGTCCGACTGTCTCGGGAACGAGTGCGACGCGCATCTCTCCCTGTTCTGAGTCAGCGGGGATTGCGATCTTCATGAGGGTTCACATTTCCGAAAGAAGTGGAGAAGGGGTTCCTCGGGTCAGACTATGAATCATATTGTCTGCCCAGTATTTTTGCATCGCGCGAAAATATGAGAGGTCTATGTGGGATGGCGTATGAGGGGCGCAAACCTGCCGTCATCGACGGCGTGATTGGCGAGCGCTCCGGGTCGCGGCCTTGGCTTTGAGGCTACGTGACCTGGAACCGATGAGGCGATGACCCTGGATAGTCCGATCCAGAATCAAGTTCAGGATGACAGATATGCGGCTTTACGTGATCGATGCCCCTAAAGGACGTGCCTGAAACTGCCCACTAGGCCAACGCGTACGCAAGGCGAGTACGGCTGCCGAGTTCAAAACACGCCAATATAAATAAGCGCCGCACGCGGCTCCGGTAGCGCGTACACTCTCGCCCCTATGCCTGATGCCAGATGAATAACGACGCAACGGTTTCACGAGGTCGCCCAAGACTCGACGCGCTGCTCGTGTATGGCGGCAGGGGGGTGCGCGCCACCGGCATGGGCATCCTTGCGGTGCTCATTGCGATCTACCTCGATGCCGTCGGGCTGAGCGCACCGCGAATCGGCTTCCTGCTCGGATTCAGCCTGGTTGGCGGGGTTGCCCTGTCGTCACTGGTGGTCGTTGCCGGGCCTGCAATGTCACGTCGGCACTGGTTCGCCTCGATGGCACTGATCACCGGACTGTCCGGCGTCATGCTTGTGGCGACGGACAACTTCTTGCTTCTGACCGTCGGATCGTTCTTTGGCGCGTATGCGGCAAGCGGGATGCATCACGGCCCGATAGTTCAACTTGAACAGGCTGGGCTTGCCGAGATTGCAACTCCTGAGCAACGGACCAAGTCGTTCTCGTACCTTTCCGTGTTTTCCTCCGGCGGGCGGGCACTTGGTGCCTTGATGGCGGGACTGGCGACGCTGTTGATACGAGTGTTCGACCTCGAGCCGGTCGATGCTTACCGCATCACCATCGGCCTCTACGTCGTTTTCAACCTCGCCGCAGCCGTTATGTACATGGCGCTCTCGTCGGCGGTTGAATCAGACATGGTCGGCGGTGGTCGCTTCACAAACCCCCTCAAAACACGATCTCGCGGTCGGATCCTCGGGATATCGGGCCTGTTTGGGATCGACTCGATGGCCGGGGGTATGGTCTCGGACGCTTTTGTCTCTTTCTGGCTCTTCACCCATTTCGGAGCCAACGAAGGGACGATTGGCGCTGTGCTCGTCGTTGCGCAGTTGTGGAACCTGGGATCGATCTGGGCTGCTCCATACGTCGCCCGTCGGATCGGCCTGCTTAATACGATGGTGTGGACCCAGATAGGGGCGAACTTCCTTCTCATAGCGTTCGCACTGGCTCCGACCTTCCCGATAGCGATCGGGGTGTTCATCCTGCGCGAACTGTTTAACGAGATGGATGTGCCGACCCGGCAGTCATACGTCATGGCGATCGTGCCGTCAGATGAGAGGGTAACCATGGCCGGGGCGAACAACCTTGGCCGCACCACGTTCCGGATGCCGAGTACATCGTTCACGGGCTTGCTCTGGTCCAACAGCGTGACGGCCGCGCCCTTCTTGATAGCGGCTTCGGCAAAGTTGGTTTATGACGTGGCCGTTTACGCAGCGTTCCGTGGCGTCAAGCCGCCTGAAGAAGACCTCAGGGGCGACACGGCGTCTGATAAGGCGTTAGAGGAACAGGACTAAGCTCCCTGAATCCTCAGTCCTCGTTTATTGGCCGCGTTGAATGGCCAGCCCTGGCGATTGAATCTATCCTCAGTTCTGTATTGTTCGTTGCATACGAGACAGGTCTGTGCAGGTGGACGTCGGGTACTACCGACATACGCGGCCTCACACACACGAATCGTATTGGGACGAGATCTGCCAGGAAACCTGGCCTCGCCAGAGGCGGTATTCGGACGAAAGTTTCGGAGCCTGGCACCCAGATATGTCATGATATCGACCTCATATCGAATATCGTCTCACTAATTCCCCCTGGTCGTGACTATGCCTGTTGAAACAAGACAAGGAGAGTTGCTCCGATACTTGGACGGTCGTTCGACCCCGGCCGCCCTATCGGAACTCGCAACTCGTTTCGGCGTGACCATCCGAACAATTCTTCGCGATGTGGAGAGTTTGAGGAATCAGGGACATGAGATAGCGGGCGCGAGAGGTCGCGGCGGAGGCATCAGTCTCGTTCCCCGGACGTAAACTCCTCCCCGGCTGTCGTTACTGGTCGGAGGTGCGGCTACCGATACTGAACGACCTGATTCCCGCCGCCGATCGGTCTTCGTAGGTCGTGAAGCCGAGCTCAAGGCGTTGTCGTATGCCTTTGTCGAGGTAAAGGCCGGGCATTGGCAAGACGGGAGTTGTTTCACGCATATCGGAGCAACTTGTAAACGACGGCACACAACTCTACTGGGGCCGCTGCTACGAATCTGAGGGCGCGCTGCCGTACTGGCCGTGGGTGCAGGTGATTGGAGCTTACGCAACCACCTGCGACCCGGATGTACTGAGAGCAGAGGTGGGCGACGGCGCTCCTGATATCGCCGAAATGGTTCCGGAGCTAAACAGTGCGCTACCGGGACTTGAACGACCGTCCATGTCAGACACGCCGAAGGCGGCGCGCTTCAGGCTGTTTCGGTAGATCGCTGGATTCCTTTCACGGGCCTCTCAGAAGGCACCGATGGCGTTGATCCTTGAGGATCTTCACTGGGGAGAACGATCATCGCTCTTGTTGCTTGAGTTTCTGGCGCAGGAAATGGCGTCGTCGCCGGTACTCCTGATCGGTACCTACCGCGATGTTGAGTTAAATCGACGTCATCCACTCGGCCAGACGCTGGCGGAATTAAACCGACGTCAACACTTCCTGCGCATGACGCTGCGGGGACTGGAGTTGGAAGAGGTCGGCCAGATTATTGCACTGGCTTCCGGACACGATCCGTCGCCGGAGCTAGTCGCATCCATGCACGGGCAGACCGAAGGCCCCCCTGTTTGTCACCGAGATGGTGAACCTTCTTATAGACGAGGGATCGCTTGCAGAGGACGGTGCGGTTGCCGATTCACTCCACCTGACTAGCGTCCCGGAGGGAGTTCGGGAAGCGATCGGTCGCAGACTGGATGATCTTTCTGACGCCGCCAATGCCGTGCTTCGGGTGGCGTCGGTAATGGGGCGTCAGTTCTCTATACAGCAGGCACGACGTCTCATATCCGGGCTATCCGAATCACCTGCCGGCAATGGAGTCGATGAAGAAACCGAGGTCCTTCCAGCGCTGTCGGCTCCTTGGTGGGTGAATCATACCCGAACGGATTGATACGGGATCGCGCACTGCTCACATCGTCCTGCGGAGTGCCCGTTCT
>Ga0115002_10002724_pt1 | contig 22749 bp, 14 predicted proteins | sample ArcticOcean_MG_C_8_FD_89576 | JGI IMG/M metagenome (GOLD analysis project Ga0115002, IMG submission 89576) | Marine microbial communities from western Arctic Ocean - ArcticOcean_MG_CB11_86 | ecosystem: Environmental > Aquatic > Marine > Oceanic | place: Arctic Ocean: Canada Basin | collected... | reverse complement strand
TGATCGACACTTCATGGAGCACTGCGACCAGTGCGCCTTCTTCCAGTGTTTCACCGCTAACAACGTAATCGCCGTCTTTGGTGATGTTGACAATAATGTCTCGCGTTCCCGCTGCGACAGGTCGCGCTTTGAGTATCTCCGCCAGGTTCAGCGATGCGACTTTCTCTTGCTGCTCGAATGTCGTGGCAACTAAGAAAAAGATCAGCAATAAGAACACGACGTCAATGATTGGAGTAAGGTCAATGCCTTCTTCCGAATCTTCCGCATATTGAATACGCATGGTGTCTCTCCTGGTTACGTCGTCGAGGCGGTGACAGGTTCTTCGTTACTGGTTTCTTCAGCGGCCACTTGAGGAGCGGCTTGAATCTGATTGGAAACCTCAAGTCTTGAAAAACTGGGAATGGTTTCCAGAAGACACTCGTCAATCCGTCGGAAGAACCGATCGAGCCTGCCGTTGAAGAATGCCACCAACAGCAGACAAGGAATTGCAATGGTCAAACCGCCTGCCGTCGTCAACAGTGCTAGGTAGATTCCCTCGGCGAGAATTTGCCCCTTGCCGAGACCTTGCTGACTCGAAACCTGGAAAGCGAACATGATACCGACGACCGTACCGAGCAGCCCGACGAGCGGAGCTGTACTGGCGATCGTCTTCAGCGGACGGATGCGACTGCGAGCGTCTTGCATTTCACGCGCGGCGGCGTCTTCCATCGACTTCTCTACCTCGGGGACCAAACGGCCTGCTCGGGTCAGTCCGGCGCGAAGAATTCGACCCACTGGAGTGCTCGTCGACTGAGCCAACGATTCCAGACTCTGTTTGTCATCTTGTCCCGTCGTGAGCAGAGTTTGCAATCGCTGGGAAAATGTCGTGGGAATGTACTTCGATTGATTGAGATTCGCAAATCGCTCGATAGTAACCGTCGCTGCGTAGATCGAGAATATTGCAAGGATGATGTAGAAAACCATCGCCACCATGTCCGAACCCGATTCCGGACGTTTAAAGATCAAACCACCCACCGATTCGATGCTCGACTCCGTCTCATCTTCAGGAGTTGCTTCTGGAGTTGCCGCGGGCGTTGTATCCGCTGCGACATTTTCGGGAACGTTCTCTTGAGCTAAGGTCATTGGGTTTTGCATGGCGATGGCGGCGAACGCTACTACCAAACCTAGCACGGCGAATAACCGCATTACAGCCGAGGTGGAATTCATGAGCTAGTCCTTTTTTTCTTGGTCTTCCAGGAATTCCGTTGCTTCAATTGCACGGAATTGGGCATTTGACTCTACGGTCCGTCAAATCGCTGGACGCGTTGTGATTGGGACCGTCTGCCAAATACCCCTGACGTCTAATCTGAGTTAAGCGAATTCCCGAAAGTCCTTTATCGTTTAGTCCGTTTTGGATCAGTATTGTTAATTTTCGAGGGAGATTACTTCTTGAGTTCCGCGACCAATTTGGCGGCGTCTTGAGCTTTGGGGTGGTCAGCGTAGTTCTTGACGACTTTTTCGAGTGCCGCGATGGCTTTCTCTTTTTCGCCGATTTCGACAAGGCAGCGGCCCGTTTCGTAGTGGGCGAGTGCTTGCCATTCTTTATAGGGATAGCCAACAGCCACCAGTAAGAAGTGTTCTACGGCCTTGGCATACTCTTGTTTGCCAAAAGTGATTTCGCCGATCATAAAGCGAGCTTTCGCAGCGATCTCGGCGTTGCTTTCGACCGTGACTTGTTCAAAGTATTGAATCGCCTCGTCCAGCTTGTTTTGCTTTTGTTTGGCGAGGGCCAATCCGTATTTTGCATCCGCTCGCAATTCAAAATCGGCGAAGCCTTTCAGCAGGGTGTCGAAATGCGTTTCACTGGATGGCCAATTCTGTTGTTTGGCTGCACAATCGCCTGCTCGGTAGAGCGATTGGGCATGATACTTTTCGACTTTGAGCTGCGCGACTTGTTCGTACAACGGCAGGGCTTTGGCAAAGTCATCTTGCCGGTAGTAGCTTTCGGCCGCCAAGAATCGAGCGGGGCCGATTAATTCGCCGTCGGCGTGCGCTTGAATTTGTTGTGCGAGTACAGTCGCAGCGTCGGCGAACTTCTCTTGTCGGAAGAGAACGTCTCCCAATTTGTAAAGCAGTTTCTCTTGCAGTGACTTGTCTTTGGCTAACTCCGAGCCCTTGCGATAAGCAGCGGCGGATTTGGTCAACTTGTCTGTGACGACGTTCGCCGCATCCGCCTCAGCTATCGATGCTTCGTGGCTACGCGCTACTTGGAACCACGCTTCTGGAGCCAATTCGCTGGTAGGCGCCTGTTGCAATAACAGCTCGAAAGCCGCAGTTGCTCGCGGTTGGTCCGACTTGGCTAGACATGTGTGTCCCAATTCGTAGTAGGCTTTGTCCAAATGCGGATAAGCTTTGTCGGTTGTCGCCAAGGCGGCGAGCGATTTTTCCGCCTCGACAAACTTGTCGCTCTTGATCTGACAGAGTGCCAGAGTGTATTGAGCATCGACGGATTTCGTTTTGTCCGTGACTGCGATGTACTTTTGAAGGTCGGCCACAGCCTCGGTGTATTTCTCCATCCGGTGTTGAACGAGTCCGCGGAGGTAGTGACCGCGATTTAGATCGTCCGCTTTTGGCGATGCAGCCAGTAACGCGTCGAGAATCGGTTTCGCTTTGTCGTATTCTTCTTTGGCGAAGTGAGCCGCCGCGAGCCCGTACCGAGCTGCGTTTAAGAATTCACTTTGAGGAAACTTCTTGATGACTTCGTCGAAGTATTTGACCGCGGTATCCTGCTGTTGTTGCTGGTGAGCGATCTCGGCCAATTGGTAAGTCGCATGCGGCAGATATTGGCTGTTCGCAAATTTTGCGAGCAAGGTCTCCAAGCGAGTCTTAGCGTTATTGGCGTCGTCCAATTCGCGATAGGCCTCTGCGGCTGCCAGCAGTACTTCGTCGCCGCGGGCCCAGGTCGCGCTACTTTGTTGCGACTTGCTAAATGCGTCCGCAGCTTCTTTGGCTTTGGCTTGGCCCATGTGGCTGCGACCTAGCAATAGAAAGGCCTCTGCCTTTTGGTCGGGTTCCTGCAGTTCATTTGCGGCGCCGTTAAGGTGAATGGCAGCTTCGGCGAACTTATCGCTCTGATACAAGCACCACCCAATGCGAAGTTTCGCTCGAGGTGCACGCACGTGCGTCGGTGCCGCTTGCAATAGTTGCCGGTAAAACTGCTCCGCTTTCGCTGCATCCGCTGGGTTGGCTTGGTCTCCACTTCCCAGCAGGTAACTTTCACCAGCAACGAAGAGCACAGAGGCTCGAAGTTCGTGTTCTTTGAGTTTCGCATCGGCGAGGAATTGTTCTGAAATCGTCTTCGCTTTGGGGAAGTCCTTTTGGCCTAACGAGGACAACGCAACCATGTAGAGCGCTTGCGGCGCCAACGCGTGGTCTTTGTATTTCGCGATAAACTCTTCGTAGATTTTCGCGGCCTCTGCACGACGCGCCTCGATCTCGTAAAGAGCATCCGCGCGGGCTACCAAAATATAAGGAACGAATTCACCTTCCTTAAAAGTGCCAACCGCTCGATCTAATACTTTCAATGCTTCGGTCGAGTTCTTTTCTTTTAAATGAGTCCGGCCGAGCCAGTAGGAAGCTTCCGCAGCTTCGGGGCGATTCTCAGTCGACAACGTTTGCAGTGATTTCTTGGCTTCGGCAAAATTGCCTGCCAGAAATTGACAGCGCCCATTCAACAACATCGCTGCCGGTCGGTACTGGCTGTTGGGGAATTTCTGGATGAGTTGAGTTACCAATGGGGCGGCTTCTTTTTCTTTTCCAGAATCGATGCGAGCTTGCGCTTGTCGCAATAACGCGTAATCTGCCAATGGAAATTTGTCAGTCGCCGCTGCCTCAGCGAACGATTTGTCGGCGGCGGGGTAGTCCTTTAGATTCGCCTGCGAAATGCCTAGGCGAAGGCGAATCTCGCCAGCGTAAGGATGCGCAGCCAGTTTCGCATCGCCAATAAACTTCTGGAATGTTTCGGCGGCTTCTTTTTCTTTGTTGAGCTCTTGGTAAGTCGTACCGAGGGCATAAATCGCATCTGCAAACAATGAACTCGTCGCGTGCTCGGTTACCAATTTTTGGTAAGCGACAGCCGCTTCGGCCTTCTTGCCTGTGGTGTAAAGGCATTCACCTTCGTAGTAGAGCGAACGTGTTACTAACTTGCTCGTTTTATATTGGGCAGATACTTTGCCGAATTCCGCCGCCGCCGCGGTAAAGCCGTTGACATCTTTCTTTGCCGTCGCATCGTTGTACAACGCCATCCCTAAATTGAATTGAGCGCCGTCGCGACTCTTGAATTGCGGAAACTTGGCGAGAACCGTTCGGAAGGATGCGGCCGATTCTGGATATTTCTTAGCGTGCAATTGACTGACGCCTAAGTAGTAGGTCACCCGATCAATTCGCTCGTCGGTAGGATACTTTTTCAGAAACTCTGCCCATCGCTCGGCGGCGCGTTCGTGAAGACCACTGTTTTGCAAAGCCGCCGTGGCGTTAAAGTCGCGGACGGCAGCTTGAGCATTGTCTGCTTGGCCAAAAGCTGTGCTTGATGACGAAAGAAAAATCGGCAGCAAAAGAAGGACCGAAAGGAACAGTCCAGTGGCTTGGAATAGTTTGTTCGCCGAAGGATTAGAATCGCGCAGCAAAAGTTCACGATACTTCATATCAACCTCGCTCCTTTTTGGTTTGGTCGAGTGACCAACGACTAGTGGTGAACGCGAAACGTAGTGGGCCGAGAATTGGAATCGCTTGCAACAGAGTGCATGTAAAGAAAGTCCGCGATTGAACGAAATGACGAGAGATTACGTCCTTGTTTTCGTCGCTTCAAATCTCCAAAGCATCTACCTGAAAATGCCGTCTTTGTTTTGTGGCTTCCAATAAAACTCGACTTTCAGCACGCATCGAAGTTCTTGTATGCGTTTGTTTGCCGTCATCCTGACGGTCCCGTTTGCAAATGTCAAGCAACTCTTAGAAAAGTGTATTTGGGTAATTAGAGGTCTGGGTTATTTGAGGGGTCGACAAAAACGGGAACCGCGAATGAACGCTGATTTTCCCTAACGAAACAGGATAAAGAAGAGGGCATTCGATGTTGGTGGGGCGAAGTTTGGAGGAAGCTTAGTTCGTTTGCCAAAGCCGGTTTGGGTTGCAGTCCGACTCAGTGCCTCAATGTAACCACCCTCTCAATGTAACCACCCTCTCATTTTTAAATTCCATCATTATCGCAAATCAGCGTTTATTCGCGGTTTCCTTCCAAAGTCCAGATAGCTCGGAAACAAGTGTTTATGCGGCGATTTTAGAATTTTCGCAACTTTACCGTCTGCCGTGGGTTAAATTTGCATGACTACACTAACGGTTCACAAGGAGAATTTAATGGGTCGTTCAATTTGCCGTTCTGTTGGAATATTTGCCGTGCTGGTTTTTTGCGCGACAACTTTACTCGCCCAGCCACCAGGACAAAGACCGGGACAAAGGCCTGGCCAGCGACCGGGACAAAGACCGGGCCGTGGCAGACCCGCCGACAAGTTAAAAGTGGGTGACGACGCTCCCGACTTTACACTCAAGACGATGGACGGAAAGGGTGAGCAGACACTGAGCAAATTTGCTGGTAAGAAGCCGGTAGCACTCGTGTTCGGTTCTTACACGTGACCTCCCTTTCGGCGTCAGGTTGGCGCCTTAGATGCAATGTATGCCAAGTACGGTAAAGAAGTTCAGTTCTTTATGGTTTACATCAAGGAAGCTCATCCATCCGACGGTCGGCAATCTGGGTCGAACGTACGTGAAGGCATTGTCTACGTTCAACCTAAGACTTTGGAAGAGCGAACGAAGATTGCTGCAAAGATGTGCGCTACGCTTAAGATTACATTGCCTGCGATTGTGGACGGTGTCGACAACAAGGTCAACACTGCATACAGTGCTGGGCCCGATCGGCTCTACTTGATCGATGCCGATGGAAAAATAGCATTCAAGTCTGAACCGGGTCCTTGGGGTTTTAAGCCCGCCGGTTTGGAAGAGGCGATTGCGCAACAGCTAAAGACTAAGTAGTTTCATTTGCCGGACCGCATGATATCAACTGCTTTCCGGTTTCAATGACTTCAGTGCCGCCGCTGCGTCGCGTTCCGCGATTCGTTGTGAGAACAATAGCGCAGCGGCGCCAAGGATCATTCCAAATCCGGCTCCCCATTGTCCTAGATTGAGCGTTTCGCCGCGAGCGAACATTGCCACAATTACAGTGACGAATGGCTGCGCCGTCTGAACGCCTGTGGCAATCGTTGCGCCAAATCGCTGCACGGCTACGTACAAGAATACGTGTCCTAAACCGATTCCCACAATCGACGATGCGAACAAGAGCAACCAACCCTTGGAATCGACTGTCCATAGTCTGCTGGGATCGCCGTACCTTATCATCAAGCTGAACGTTCCAATAGAGACGAACTGGGAAACGATCGCGAAGCTAAAGATCGGAGATTTGTTCCGTAGAAAATATCGAACGCTGATCGCATACATGCCAAAGAAGAAACTACAGGCCAACATGATCAGCACTCCTTCCATGTTGATCTTGGCAGCCGAGCCCTCTATAGTCGCGACGCCTGCCATGTGAGCGAAGACACCTCCGTATGCGGCAAACGTTAGGAAGCCAGCGACGGTAAATCCAAGTCCAACGAAAAAGAACGGCTGCTGCAAAAGGCGTCGTTCATCGGCAAACAACAGCATCGCCCCCGACATTGAAAAGACGAGTGTCAGACGGATGAAGAAACCGATTGTCGGGGCTTCGAGGTAGTACGGTGCGAGGCCCCACATGACCTGCCCCAGGAATGACCACAAAGCGGGTAGCAGGCAAAGCTTTACCAACTCCTTGTCGATGATTCCGTGACGATACCCAAAGTAAATGACCGGCCAGTAGAGGACGGCAACAAAGGGGTAACGGACGCCGTTGGTTGTCCAGGCGTCGAGCTGAGTTGTCAATTCGCGCAGCATCACTGGGGTTGCGCCCCAGAAAATAATGACCCCGATGAGTCCCAGAGGGCCGAAGGTGCGAATATATTGTTTCACTAGGGAAACTGCCTCGGATGAAACAGGCAATTATAGCCGGCTTCGATCTTCAAGGTGAGGGGACTCAAACACCCCATTCGTCGCCAAGTCGTTGTTGCAGCCAACGATAGACTCGTCCTGCGAAAGATTCGTTTGGATGTAGACGAGCATAACATCGCTGTCCACAAGCAACTTGGTCGCAGAGTTCTTTGGGCACTGCCAATGTCGCTTCTACTCGTGGATGTAAAAGCCGGAAATGGTCTTCATCCATCGTGCAAGGCAATGTCCCTCCGTAGGGCGCCAATAGAGCGACATCATTTGTTACATCCCGCGCTTGCGGTTTTATGTTAATGACTTCGCATTCAGTGCGCCCGATACCCGGGATTCGCACGAACAGGGTTTCGTCAAGTTTTTTCTCTGCGACGAAAGGCTGGGCAATGGAAATGCGAATTTGTTTTTTGTCCTCGACGCCGATCGTCGCCAGCAAAACTCCAGCGGAGAAATGTCTCCCCAGGAGTTGTTCGATGTCGCGTTGGACGACTCGGCCCGAGATTGGGGCGCGAACGACCAAGCCGCGAAGGAGATCCTGTTTTTCGCGAAGTTGATTTTCGATCGCTCCGACCTGACTTTGCGTTACCTGAAGGAGAGCGACTTCTTTATTTTGTCGGAGAGCTTGCAGTTGAAGTTGAAGTTTACGCAGTTCAAGTTCGAGTTCGGCGACTTCTTTCGATAATACTTCGTTCGACAATTGAACGATCGCGTCCCCCTCGTCCACCGGTTGACCATCGTGTACGAAAACTCGAGTTACAAAACCGCTGGTCTCGTTTCTTACCGCGGCGACTGGCGGAAAGTCGACAACTCCCGGTGCGATCTCTTGGTGTGGCCAAGGGGTCAGGAAGGAGAATGCGGCAACCAGCAAGGCAGTTATAGAAGTGGCGAATCCGAACTGAAGCAATTTTGGCCGCTCCTTGGCGTTGCCCCAAATTAGGAATTGAACGAATCGCACCGTCGGCGCAATGTACCAAGTCAGCAGGCCGAGTGCGGCCAGAATAAGTCCCGCGCCGTGGAACAGCAAACTCGCCGCAAATATCAGGCCGACCGAAATCACTTGTCGCCAAACCCAACATGCGATGCCATACGTCGGCACGATCCAACGATGGAGGCCGGAATGCGAACTACTCGTTTCAGTTGGCAGTCCGAGAAACCATTTTCGGCCCGCCTGCCGAACACTGTTTTGGCCATGCGTGTACAAGTTAGGAATGTTTAGCAGATCGGAAAGAACGAAGTAGCCATCGAATCGCATCAAAGGGTTGGCGTTAAAGATCAATGTCGTGGCACTGGCCATCACCACGCAGTTGGCGAGCCATTGGTTGAAAACTCCAGGTCCCGTGAACGCCCAAAGAATCGCTGCAATGCTGGCGGCTGCAATTTCAACATACATTCCCGCCAAGGCTGTAGCCACTCGATGCCGTCGCTCCGAGAATCGCCCGCTAGACGTAAGGTCGATGAACGCGATTGGAAAAAGCAGGATAAACAATATCCCTGCTTCCTTGACATAGCCACCGTATCGTCGACAAGCCAGACCGTGCGCAAATTCGTGGACGACCTTTAGCCCCAACCAACAAACGAACAGACTAATCCACTGTTGAGCGTCGAATATCCCACCCAACGAATGCGTAAATCGTCCCCAGTCTTGCCCCACGAACATCGCTGCGAGAAACGCTAACACGACAACAGCAATTCGAGCGGGCTTCGAGAAAATCCAATTCGTCCAAGGGAGAATTTGATTTAGTATGCGGTCGGGGTGACAAAGGACAATCCGCAGCGAGAGCGGATTCTGCAACGACCAGAGCTTCGGGGTCGCTTGCATGTTTGGTTGAATCACGGCGTCTTTCGGCGCGGCCAGTCCGGCTTGAACCAACCAACAGCAATATGCTGTGGCGTCTTGTTGAGTTAATTGTTGGCCGCAGGGTTGTTGTTGCAGTTCATTGTAGAGCTGTTCGATTGATTTGCTGCCATCCATCGCCTCAAGCAGCCATGCTTCCGCAACGCCGATTTGAAAATATGCAGATCGGAGGTGGTCCTCAATGACAAACAGCTGCTTGCCGCCTTCGCTGTGCGCGACGACCGAGATTTCTTTGCGACGCGTTAGGATCGCGGCGGCGGGATTTGGGTTTACGGCTGTCATTTACCACCCCATTTGAATCGCTGCAGCCTCGAAGGCTCGGTGAAATAAGTTCCAACCAAACGGACGTCGCGGCCCAGAGATATTGGCTCGACCAGTAAGTCCTGGGCGAAACGCTTCGCCATCGTTGTTCAGCGGAACTTCAGCGACAAACACAATCTCATCTCTTATTAACTCAGCTCGAGGATGAAGTCGTTCGATGACTCCCGACCAGGACTTTCCGGGAAACGCATTGAGTCGAATTGTAACTTCATCGCCAGCGCTAACGTAGTTGATATCGCGTTCGGGAATTCCGATTTCCACAACCATCTTGTCGGTCGGTGCGACTTCAAACATCGATTGGCCAATAGCCAACGGCCGGCCTTCAATACGACGAAGATCACCGCTCACAACGACTCCGGAAACAGGACTGTGGATGTCCAATTGGTCGAGGTGACTTTGCACGAGCTGCATGTCGAGTTCGAGTTTCTTCATGTCGAGTTTGAGTTGTTGCGTTTTGGCGACCTCATGGTCAGCCAAGGCCGTGGCATACTGCGTGCCAGCCTTTTGGTGCGCTGCGCGGAGATTTTCCAGTTCTACATTGAGATCCCGACCGTCCAGCTGCGCTAGCAATTCGCCCGCTTGGACGAACTGGCCAGGCTCAACAGCACATTCTTTCAGCGTTCCGTCAAATGGTGCGGCCACGAATCTTCGCGTGACGGGTTGCATTGTCACATCGCAATAAACTTGGTACGGCCACGGCACGAGCATCGTAATGGCAGCGAAGATCAAGAAGACACCAGCAATACTGCGGCACTGAGCCCACGACCACCATTGTGTTTTATCACTGCGATCGTATTGCAAAGCGTGCAAGACCGTCGAAATCGGAGTCGCTGCGGTGCTAAGAAAATGCTCTGCCTTCGGAGACGTTAATGTTTTGGAATCGACAGCAATCAACACCGTTGCCCAGTGTTCAGACTGGCTGACCAGCGGAATTCCCAGGATGCCGTCCGCCGAGTATTGCTGCGTGAGCAGTCGTATCGCGTCACTCGGATTTTCTGTGTCTGTGCCTGTTGCTTTTTCTGTATTCGTGCCTGTGTCATTTGTGGTTTTGGTTTGCCAACGAACGATCGAGTTCGGATTCGGTCGTGCACCGTCTTTTACTTGGACGATCATTTCAGCGGCGAGTTCGACGAAAGCTTTGGACAGTGGGCTGGCTTGGTCAAATTCGGCAGCACCGGAAAGCGACGCGAGTTTGGGAGCTGCGTCTTTGTCGTGCACCAACAGGGCTGCACTGGACGCCCCCACTGCCTTTGCGAGATGCTCGGCGACGAGACGTGTCCCCGAGTGAAATTCTTTGGCGTCTGCAAGTTGTTCGAGGATGCTTCCGACGACGTCGCGTTGGATTGCCGTTGCTCGAGAGTTCTGTTCGCTGGCAATGAGCTGCCATAAAGTAATGTGTGTGGCAGCAAGTTTCAGTGTGGTCGTAAGGCTGTCAATCTTAAGACGATCAGCACCATCCTTGATTTCGGCCACCAAGACATGATTTGTCTCTTCTCGGCACAGCACCGGGACAGCGATACAGAGGGTATCGTTACATTGGAGAATCGACGATTGGCCCGCTAGGCGCGCGCGATCGATCTGTTCCTGCCCAATTGCAGCGGGCTCATGGTTTTCGTGCCACTGAATCGGCGCGGAGTCGCCTCCGCAGCTGTGAAAGTACACGGCGGTGGGTTCGTGGATCCGCAGGTAACCAAGTAACCCTTGTACGAGTAGAGTTTGACTACGCGCCGATACAACGACCTTCAACAGTTTTTGTTGAAGGTCGTTTGCGATATTCGTAGAACGTTCGCGGCGACGCGGAGCGATCCGCGTCGTGGGTCCATCGATATAGTTTACGAGAGTCGTGCTCATAGATTCAAAACACAATGTTCGCCACTGTGAAATTTGCCCGACGAATTGTCAATGTAGACTTTTACTTCCAGCATTCCGCTTTTTGCGGATGGAGCTATGAAATGGATAGTCCCCTCAGCCGTCGCTTCTTCATGATCAAAGACAATCTTCACTTTTTGCTTTGCCTTCAGCTCGCGAGCCTTTTTGGTGGGTACCTGAAACGAGGCTTTGAGTGGATTGAGTTGCACAATCGTGAGCACGACGGGATCGTTTGGTGCAATGAACTCACCGACGTTCTTGTTGACGTTTGAGACGACGCCGGAAGCGGGCGCGAAAATCGTGCGGCGGTTCAGTTGCTGTTGGATTTTGGCAAACTCAAGTTCTTTGAGTTGTCGGCCTTCGCGGGCGTCCAGCAAACTGCCTTCGGAAATGGCCACGTCTGCTCGGGCTCGGTCGACCTCTTCTTGACGAGCGTGTCCTTGTTCGACGAGACGTTCGAGGATCAACAATCGATTGGATCTCATGCTGAGTTCAGCTGAGGCGGAGTTGATCCGACCTTGCGCTTTCATGCTCATTTGAGCGATCTTCAACAGTGCCTGGTGGATTTCCGAGTCGAGTTTCGAGACAACCTGCCCTTCGGTGACTTGGGACCCTCTTCGACTTCGATTGACTTGATGATTCCGGTTTCCGGCGTCGCGACCTGGATCATACGGAACGGTTCGCTGAACCCTTGAATGACATCCGAGGTATCGGCGTTAGCCGATTGTGCGAAACAAGAGAGGGCAATGACCGTTGCATGGGTCAGCAGACGGCGCAAAGATCGCGCCGACAAAGAGTCGATACTCATGGTTTTCTCCGATGGAAAATATGTCGTGTTCTAGGGCTGTTCGATAACGTTACTGCGCTGCAACGGCAGTGACTGGTTGATGCAAACCATCGTTCCAGTCACGCGTTTCAGCTCTGTCAACGCCTTGACATAGTCGACTTGAGCCTTGACTAACGACGTCTCTTCCTCCATGAGTCGTTCTTGTGCGTTGAGAATGTCTTCTAAAACCAAGCTGGCGGATCGGTCGGTACCTGGAAGCAATTCCCACCGATTTCTCAGGTGGTCCGCTTCGTGTTGAGTTGCCAGCATGGCAGTTTCTTTGCTTCCCATTTCACGGAAAGCGGCGGTCGCGTCGCGAACTGCGACCTCGACCTCTTCCACCAGCAGTTGCGTGGTGTGTTCGAATTCGAGCGTCATTTGACGAAGCTCACGTTTGCGCTGTCGCACCCGTGCACTCGCAGCTCGATTTAAGATCGGTGTTTCAAATACCAGCCCGGCGGTATAGCTGGGCGCTCCGGTGTCGAGTTGGCGTTGTAAAGCGCCGCCAACGTTCGAGTTGCCTTCGAGACCACTGACGTAGGTTTCCAGGACCAGACTCAATGCTGGTAGCCACTCATTTTTCGACACGCCGAGTCGAACGGACGCCGCTTTGACTCGCTGCAGCGCTTCGTCCATTTCGGGACGATGGGTAAGGGCCGTTTGAATGGCAGCGTCGAGGTTGACTGCTAAGTAGGTGCGAAGTGGCAGCTCGCGAGTAACGAGTTCCGGCATGCGACTGCGTACCAGTTCGGGCGAGTTGACGAGTGTTCGCAGCCTGGATTCGATGTTCCGAATGGTAAATTGCGCTCGTTCTAATTCTGCTTTTCGACTGGCGACTGCGGAGCGTGCTCGGATGATCTGACTCTGCAGTGAGTCTAAGGCGATCCGGTTTTCCAAGACACTGAGAATCTCAACTGCACGTTCCAAGTGGCGCTGACGCTGCAGCATCATCGCTCTTTCCATGTACAGCTGCCAGTAAACAGTCGCAACTTCGAGAAGGTGATTCTGAAGATTGCGACGGAATTGATCATCGGCAATTTGAGTGTTCAGTTCGGCCAGCACGATCATGCTGGTGTTGTAAGTGTGTCCGGCTCCATTCAAGAGCGGTTGGGTGATGCCCAATGATAGTTGTGTGGTGCCTTGGTCTTGAGGAGTGAAGAAGACCGAGTTGCTGTTACTATGGCCCATGCGTTGGGACGCTGTAATGCGAGCTCCCGAAGACGTCTTCTTGCGAATTCCCGCTTCGAAGGACCAATCGTGGGTATTGAGTCGCGGGGGCCCACCAGTAACTAGTGTGTTTCCTACCGGCTCGCTAATGTCGACAAACTTGGACTCGACAAAAGCCGTCGCATCAAACTCCGCTTCGGCGCGGACAATGTCGTCAGCTCGAATCAGTATAGGTTCTTGGGCCGCTTTGAGTTTCAGGGAATGGTTGAGGGCGTCGAAGATCAGTTTTTGGACATCGACGTAAATGTGATTCTGGGGATCCCGCAGTGGGACCTGAACGTGTGGTTCCCACCAATAGTCTGCCAAACCACCTGTTGCGATCTGCGGAAGTCGGCGAATGCCATTACCTTGAACTGATCTAAAGGACTGTTCCCTTGTACGCCTTGGTGAAGCGGTGGCGGACCTTGAAGTCTTACGCCATTGGGTGTGTTACCTGTTTCGGAGTTTGCCGAGTTTAGTTGTGGTGCCAAGTTGGGAGGCGGCGTTCCATTCATCGACAGGTGAGTTCGTTGCGCTTCGACTCGGTTCGCTACTGGGGGGAGTAATCGAACTATCGAAGGGGACGTAACTGCTGGTCTAACGACTGTTCTCGATGAATCCGACTGGTTGGGCGACTGGTTTTGGACGCCGTTAGGCCTCGAAACCGCGGGGAATCGCGTTGGGCTTGTTGGGCGCTTTTGCGGTGGCGCGGGTAGCCGAACTAACGGCTTGTTTTCAGTTGTTGCGGACTGGACAACTTGAGTCGCGTTGTTCGCGCTGCGGCGCACAACGATCGTTCCTGCACTCAATGTTGCTGGAACAACGATGAGCAGAATCGCTCCCCACTTCATTCGTACTCGTCACGACGGAGAATTCCGAGTCAACTCGGCAACGGGCAAGAAGCAGGAGTACACGTCCGTTGCGATGCACGACATCAACGATTTTATCGTGGTGTTTAGCGGCGAAGGTCCGGGGGACAACAAAGGCGTCTTTGTTCGCCAGTTTGCGGGTAACGAACAGCCCGTCGTGTCTGTTCCTGGAGCGGAGTCGATTAACGAGGGAAATGCGATCGTTTTCTCCTCGGCAAACTCAAACTTGATTTCGTTCGCCGATGCAGATGGTGATGAATTTCCATTCCGATTGACGATTCAAGTCGCCGCTGGAAGTGTCAGCCTCGATACGTCCCTACTCACCGTTCACGATTCCAGCCCAGCAAACTTGGTCGTCGAAGGAACGATGGACCAATTGAATTCGGCTTTGGACGGACTCCAATACCAATCCATCAACAACGGACCTGGTGCCGTTAGCTTGAATATCGCTGTCGATGACCAGGGCCATGGTGTTGGGAATGCCGAAACGGGCAATGGCGCGGTTGGAATCAACATCGCTTCAATCAACGATCCTCCGGTAGCTGTCGCAGATACCTTCACCGTGACTTCGCATGCCGCAAAAGTAAATTCGTTCACACCCATCAGCTATTGGAGATTGGGTGAGACTGAAGGTAATGTCGCCATCGACGAAGTGGGAACGAAAAACGGAGTCTACGAGAACAGCCCAAATAAGGGTGTACCTGGAATAACTCAGCACGGCGACAAGGCAGTTGAGTTTGACCCGGAAGATCGGATTCGCATCGATCACGACTCGGCGTACCTGATCGATCAGGGGTCGATTCAACTCTGGTTTAAAACGAATGATATTGGCCAGACTGCGGGACTCTTCGCCAAAGACGCATTTAACAATGGCAATGGCGGACACGTCAGGATCTACCTGGAAGGCGACGAAGTGAAGGTGGGGCTGCAAGGTCAAACCGGTAGCAACACCGTCACTTCTGGAACGCTGAATTCCAATCAATGGTATCACGTTGTATTCAAATTCGGCCCGCAGGGGATGAAGTTGTATGTCAACGCTGAGGAGAGTGGGACAGATTCCTACACTGGTGGACTTGGAACTTCGTCCGGCGGCAGCGGTAACACGAATCCAATCTACATTGGAGCCGATAACTTTCGAACAGCTCCCACACTCCACTTTGATGGCATCATCGATGAAGTGGCTTTGTTTGAGTCGCAGCTAAATCCGACTCAAATCGATCAGTTGTATTCGACAGGCCGGCAGGTCTATGTTACGACCGAAGACGTGGTTGGTGTTAGCTATGGCGTGGGGCAAAGTGTCGCGATCAACGACTTCGATCCCGAAGGGGATCCGTTCGTCGTCGAACTTCTTTCAGGTGCGGCAAATGGAACAGTAACCTTGGGGCCAAGCGGTGAGTTTATCTATTCTCCCGATGAAAAATATCACGGAGTGGACTCGTTTACGTATCGTCTGGTTGAGCAAGCTAATCCGGCAAATACGTCGGGACCGGCCACAGTTCAGATCACGGTATTGCCGATCGACGACCCAGTTCAAATAGCTCCCATTTTCACGCAAATGGCTGAGCAAGGGGGAGAAGTCGTCTTCTCCACCGCGAACGACAACGCAGTCGAATTATCGGATGTCGACGGCTTGGGCGTCCTCTACACGGTCAACCTAAAGGCCGGTAGTGGAACGTTTGCTTCGTCGTCCGGTGCAGTCACGATCTCTGGAGATACAGCGACAGTTGTCGGTACCTTGCCATTCGCCGAAGCTGCCTTGGAAGGCATCGTGTTCATCGCCGACCCTGCCAATGTCAACGATGTCATGATCGACATTGTAGTATCCCCCAATAATCTGCCAGCTGGAATTAATCCGGTGGAATCTAAGTTGACTGTACTGGTCGACATAACGCCCGGTGCAAATAACGGGGGTGGCGGTAACACCGGAAACGAAGGTGGCGGAGAGACTGGCGGGGGTGGCCAGGAACAGGGAGCAGGGGGAGAGGAATCCGGAGGCGACGAAGGTGGAGACGATAGCGGAAACGAAATGACAGAAAACGAGCCTCCACCCGAGGACCCGGGGGATGGGCAAGGCGAAACGGGCGGTAGTGGACCGCCCGTCGATGGCGGTGGAACAGTCGAGGCGACTCAGCCAGTCACGGGCCCGGCGCCAATAACCCCAATTGATGACAGCGTCTCTATCACTCCCACCGAAGAACTGGCCTTCACGTTGCCTGTTCAGCAATCGAAATCGGGATCCAATCGGTCCGACGGAGACCTGTCTCAACGCGATCGCTCGCGCGGAAGTGAAGTGGCGCCATTGACTGTAGATCTCAATGTGCCAGAGCTGAACATCGAATCCGCCGGCCCGACGACATATGACACCAGTGAATACAATTTCATGACCAAGGAAGGCGAGTACTGGGACGAACTCGACTCCATTCAAGACCTGGTAGATAAAGACCTTTCTGTGCAAGACTTCTACGCTGAATCTGCGCTGAGTGTCAGTACGGGATTGTCCATCGGTTATGTATTGTGGGTATTGAGGGGAAGCTACTTGCTAACCAGCCTCTTGACGCAAATGCCCGCTTGGCGCTTAGTCGACCCGTTGCCGATTTTCGATTCGTTCGATAAAGGCGAAATGGGTTTCAACGACGGCGAAGAAGAAGACGACGAAACACTCGAATCAATGATGGAACGTTCCAACGAGCTCTAGTTAATTCGACTGCTCCGCGAAACTGAATCCCAAACAATAACAAACTTACTAACAAGCTGTAGTCGACGAATCGACCGAGGAAACGGACATGAAGTTCTTCACCGCAAAATCACGAATCGCATTTGGCCAAGTATTTTTGCTGATCAGTGTAATGTTGACTGCAGTAAATCTTGGTATTGTCCCGAATCGACGGGAAGCAATACTTGATGGCCGCGCCAAGTTGTGCGAAGCAATCGCTGTCAACGCGTCGATGCTAGTGCAGGAGAATAAGATCAATCGACTCGATGCGATGCTAACGAGCATTGTTCGTCACAATCCCGATGTTATGTCCGCCGGCGTCATCAAAGAAGACGGCGGGATTGTTGTCGATGTCGACGGCCACCACGATACGTGGGCATGGGGCGACTCACTCAACTCCATCGACACTCACGTCCACGTTCCAATTCGCAGTGCGACGGAAAGTTGGGGCTCCGTTCAGATCCGTTTCAAACCCGTCATTCCGCCCGGTTGGTTTTCGTTCTTGCGACGCCCCGTCGTTCGGCTGGTGACATTCGTTGCTGCCGCAACCTACTTGCTCAACTTCCTTTTCCTCGCTCGAAAATTGCAACACCTCGATCCATCGAAAGTGGTACCGGGTCGAGTTCGTTCGGCTCTCGATACATTGATGGAAGGATTGTTAGTCATCGATACGCGCGAGCGTGTGGTATTAGCCAACCGAGCGTTTGGAGAATGGCTGGGGAAGGGGCCCGAGGAAATAGTCGGGAAACCCGTTTCGGAATTGCCATGGAAAATACTGGATAAGGAAAAATCGCACGAGAAACTTCCCTGGCAAGTCGCGTTGGAAGCTCGCGAACCCCAGACCGGTGCCATGATCGCCCTGGACACCGAAGATGCAGGCCAGCGAATTTTCATGGTCAACGCGACCCCAGTACTAGGACATAGCGGAAAATTCCACGGCGTCTTGACGAGTTTTGAGGATGTAACGCAACTCGAAGAAGCCAAGGTCGAAATGAAAAAGGCCAAGGAATTAGCGGACGAGGCAAACCAGTCGAAAAGCGAATTCTTGGCCAACATGAGCCACGAAATCAGAACTCCAATGAACTCGATCCTTGGATTTACCGAGGCTCTCCGCCGCGGTTTGGATGAGAATAACGAAGTTCAACGACAGGATTACCTCGATACGATCCATTCCAGTGGCCAGCACTTGTTGGATCTGATCAACGATATTCTCGACTTGTCAAAAGTCGAATCGGGTCGTTTGGAATTAGAACTAACGAGTTGCTCGCCGCACCAAATCGTTCACGAAGTTGTCAACTTCATGAAGGTTCGTACCCGAGAGAAAGGGATTTCGTTAGATTACGAATTCTCTGGCGACCTGCCCGAGACGATCGAGACCGATCCAACGAGACTCCGTCAGATGATCACCAACTTGATCGGCAATGCAATCAAGTTCACCGAAGAAGGTGGAGTAAAAGTGCTGGTCAAAATGGCCGGAAATCGTCGCAAACCAAAAATGGAATTCAGCATCATCGACACCGGTATTGGCATGGATGCCGGCACGCAGAAACGAATTTTCAATCCGTTCGTGCAGGCCGACGCTTCGGTGACCCGGAAGTTTGGTGGTACGGGACTCGGTTTGGCGATTAGTAAACGATTTGCCACTGCTCTCGGAGGCGATATCACCGTAAAAAGCAAGGTCGGCAAGGGATCCGTGTTTTCCGCTGTTGTCGAAATCGGTTCGATCAAGAACATCGACTTTATCAACTCCGAGCAAGCTCTGAGGAACTTAAAGAAAGACGAGAAGATCGACCACGTTCCATTGCAGTTACCTACTTCTCGAATCCTCGTGGTCGACGACGGCGAGCCCAACCGCAAACTCATGAAACTCGTCCTCGAGCGGGCGGGTGTTTCCGTTGAAACCACAACCAATGGTAAAGAGGCATTCAAGAAAGCATCGCTCAATCCATTCGATGTGATCCTCATGGATATGCAGATGCCAGTCATGGACGGTTTCACCGCAACTCGTTTGTTGCGCGAGTCCGGTTATACCGCACCCATTGTCGCTCTCACTGCCGACGCGATGAAAGGGGCAGAGCAACGTTGCCTCGATGCCGGTTGCAGCGGTTACTTAACCAAGCCAATCGACATGGATGAAGTCATGCGGACGCTGAATCGTGTCTTGCGAGGAGGCGCTGCCAAAGGGATCGCCGAAACCGAACGGAAACCATTCCGCAAAGTCATCGTCAGTCTCAATGAGCCTGTCGACGAATCACGCGACTCGGCAGAAAACGAATTGAATGACATGGAAATGGATGACGATATTCTCATCGATAGCGACGGGCAATTAGGGGGCGTCGAGGAGAATGATTGGAATGAGCCAGCGATCGCCCCGCCGATAGCACCACAGCAAATGCCTCGCGTAGCACCTCCGATCGCAGTTGGGCAGCAGCAAGTTCCAGCTGATGGTCCGATCGTATCCACCATGTTTGAAGATGATCCAGAGGCCCGAGCAATTGTGCTGGACTATGTCGGTCACTTACAGGCACAGCTTCAGGAGATTGGTGTCGCTTGGGCGGCTCGCGATTACGAATCGATTTCGGCAGTTGCCCACGCCATCAAGGGTTCTGCCGGAACTTTAGGATTCGAAGTCTTTACCCAACCGGCTGGACGCCTCGACAAACTGGCGCAAACGCAAGCCCCCGACGAATTGATCGAAGACACACTTTGTGAATTGATTGATCTGGCCGAACGAATTCAGGTGCCAGAAGCGGTGAATGCCTAAACGCAAGCTACTTTGGAAAGAGTTGACTGCGCGATACAACTGGCTTGCCTTCGACTTGCTGGACGATCAGTGCCGAGGAACCTTTGTAGTGTTGCAGAAGTGGTAAGCCCTTTTGGGGACCGCAAACGGAAAGCGCCGATGCGAGCGCGTCGGCCACCATCCCATTGTTAGCAATCACGGTAACGCTACTGCGACGTGTCAATCCCAGCCCCGTTTTTGGGTCGAGAATGTGAGAATACCGCGCGCCGTCTACTTCCACGTATTGCCAAGCGTCGCCCGATGTCGCAACGGCGCAATTGGATAATTCCACAATCTGCTCCGGCGGCTTCTTGGGATCGAGCTGAGCGACTCCCACTCGCCAGCCAGCTCTATTTGGCGGGGCATCGCCGAGAACGAGGTCGCCACCTGCATTGATCAACACTCGCTTGATGTTGTGCTTTGCTATCGCCTTTAACGCTTCGTCGGCAATATACCCCTTTGCAATCCCGCCGAGATCCAATTGCATATTTGAGCCGGTTAATTGTGCAGTCTTCGACTTCGAACAAACAGCGAACAATGTCGAACCGACAGACTTCAAAGCACTCGATAATTGCTCGGAACTGGGAACCGTCTTCGTCGTCCGCGCTTCCCTCCACAGCTTCGACAACGGTCCAACTGTCACATCAAACGCTCCCTGCGAACGATTGCTTAAGGTCTTAGAGAATTGCAGGAGCTCCAGTAATTCTGGGCTCACTGTTACCGGCTGAGGATGCGGAGCGGAATGAGAAAGCAGGTTGAGTTCACTCTGTTTTACATAAGTACTGAGCATGTTGTTCAGTGTTTCGATTCGTTCCCATCCTGCTTCAAATGCCGGCCGGGCGGTTTCCAAATCCGGTGCGTACATCGTGATTTGGACTTTCGTTCCCATCACGTACTGCACGTCTTGCAACTTCAGCAGATCGTCGCCGCTAACCCGCAGAGGATTCGGCGCCAACAACAATAATAAAATGAGCATCGCGTTGAGATAATACGATCGCCGCGCCATGGTAATTCCTTTCGGTGAGTCCAAACTAGTTTTCAATTATACGCAAACGGCTTTCATTTTCTGCTGCTGAGTCCGCATCTGATTCTCCGTCTGCTACGTTAAATCTAAACACTGTGCCACCACAGAGGGGTTCGGCGGCGGTATTTGGTTGGATTATCGGGTCGTTCGTTGAATTGGAAGGGGATGGTGAGTATCCTATTTAGCGAGTATGTAATCAGATGTATGTGTCGTAGCATCAGTTTACGCGAACCAAAATAAATACGCGCGTCGTTGAGAATCATCACGTACCAATCAACGCGCTGACTCTACCCGTGATGGACTTGAAGGAGAAACTCAGATGAGTAAGCAACCTAAGGAGAAGAAAGACCAAGGCAATTCGCGCCGCGACTTTATCAAAAAGTCGTCGATTATCGTCGCTGGAAGTGCCATGGCTGCCAATCTAAATATCGCACGTGCCGCACATTCCTTCGGTAGCGACGCCATCAAGATCGGCTTGATCGGTTGCGGTGGTCGAGGAACAGGTGCCGCGACTCAAGCGATGAACACAGAAGGTGAAGTTCACTTGGTCGCCATGGCCGATGCTTTCGGTGATCGACTTCAAGGTTCGATTCGCAATATCAAAGGTCGTCACGGCGACAAAGTCAAAGTAACCGCTGATACCCAGTTCGTCGGCTTCGATGCCTATAAGAAGGTCCTCGAATCCGATTGCGACTTGGTAATCTTGGCGACTCCTCCCGGCTTCCGTCCCCTTCACGTCGAAGCGGCAATTGCTGCTGGCAAGCACGTGTTCATGGAAAAGCCCGTCGCTGTTGATGCTCCCGGTATTCGCCGAGTGTTGAAAGCGGCTGAAGAAGCCAAGAAAAAGAATCTTGGCATCCAAGTAGGTTTGCAACGTCGTCACGAAGAAGCTTACATCGAAACGATGAAGCGATTGCACGACGGAGCTATCGGTGACATCGTCGCCTCCCGCGCTTACTGGAATGGTGGCGGCGTCTGGGTTCGTCCTCGAAACGACGACCAAACGGAAATGGAATACCAGATGCGTAACTGGTACTACTTCAATTGGCTTTGTGGCGACCATATCAATGAGCAGCACATTCACAACTTGGATGTGATCAACTGGCTCAAGAAGGGCTTCCCTGTAGAAGCTAATGGTATGGGTGGACGCGAAGTACGAGACGGAATTGATCACGGTCAAATCTTCGATCACCACTTCATCGAATACACCTACGCCGATGGCTCGAAGATGTTCAGCCAATGTCGTCACATCCGTGGATGCTGGAATAGCGTTTCCGAGCACGCTCACGGAACCGGTGGATACGTCGACATCGGTGGTGCTAAGATCTACGATCCCAAAGGTGGCCTCATCTGGTCTGGTAAGGGCCTCGGACGAGGCGGCCACCAGCAAGAGCACCACGACATGTTCGCCGACCTGCGAGCTGGTCGAATTCCCAATGAAGGCGAATACGGTGCCAAGAGCACGATGACCGCAATCTTGGGTCGTATGTGCTCCTACTCGGGTCAAAAGATTACTTGGGAAAATGCCATCAATTCCGACTTGTCTTTGGCTGATGTCGATAACTACCACAGCATGGAAGACAAAGCCCCCGTTACTCCAGACGAAAACGGCGGATACGACATTCCCGTCCCGGGAAAATCCAAGGTTGTCTAAGAATCTTTGGAAAAATCAAACGAAATAGGCCTTCGGCAGCGGACTAAGTTCGCTGCCGTTTGCTTTTCTTGCCGCCTGTTTAGGCCCTCAACGACCGCGAATTCGCGATCTGAACTGCTAGCATCGCTTGTCTTCGACAATCAGTAGTCATTGCTAAAGCACCACTGTGAAACAGCTAACGCCGTATTGCTGGCCAGCGAAAATCGCCCGTTGTTAGTTTGGGCGAGCATGGACGACTCTGACTGTCACGGAGTGCAGTTAGGGAGCGGGGACTTTTAGGTTGATAACAGCTTTCTTCATATTAATTGTTGTGGTGTGCCGAATTATGAAACAGATTGCAAAAACACAGTACACATCTTCGCATGAGCATTGGCAACAAATTTACGACACACATTGCAAACGTGCAATGGTTAGTTTGGCTCCACAACGAAGGTGTTTTTATTCCCGTAGTTTGCGGCAAGGAGTCGGTGTAATGAAGGTCAATTTTTATGCAGCGTTGGCAACAACACTCGCCACCTGCTTTGGTTTTGTT
>Ga0115002_10002723_pt1 | contig 22752 bp, 21 predicted proteins | sample ArcticOcean_MG_C_8_FD_89576 | JGI IMG/M metagenome (GOLD analysis project Ga0115002, IMG submission 89576) | Marine microbial communities from western Arctic Ocean - ArcticOcean_MG_CB11_86 | ecosystem: Environmental > Aquatic > Marine > Oceanic | place: Arctic Ocean: Canada Basin | collected... | reverse complement strand
GTTTTTCTCTCGAGGTACTATGGTACCTGAATTTGAGGAAGCAGCATTTGCTTTAAAACCCGGTGAAGTCAGCGACCTGGTGCAAACTAAATATGGATTCCATATTATTCGAACAGACGAATTGGAAGCAGACCAAGTACGCGCACGGCATATTTTGCTTTTAACGCAATTGGACGAGTCTGATGTTGAAGCGGCGCAAAAACGTGCTTTAGACATTTATCACCGCGCTCAAAAGGGTGAAGACTTTGCTGAGCTTGCCCGTGAACTTTCGGAGTATGAACAAACGGCCTCCGTAGGTGGATACATCAATGTTTTTCCAAAGGACGAGTTGCCTGCTGATTTTGCCGAAATTGGCGCCACACTAAAACCTGGTCAAGTGAGTTTGCCTATCCAGACATCACGTGGCTGGGATGTGGTGAAGGTAAATGATGATGTGGATTCCTTGGAAGAAATTTTGAAGCAACAAAAACTGGAAGAATTGTTTCGGGAGATGTTGGCCAATACGCGGAAGAAGTTGTACGTAGATATACGATTGGAGTAGGGAAGAAGTAAAAAGTAAAAAGCAAGAGACAGGGATGGAAGAAAAACAGAAGTAGGAGGCCAACATTTTTTTAAGAATCCACTTTTTTTGTTTTGAGAATGCGCGATGAGATTGGATGTGTTTTTAAAGAAGTGTTGTATTGTCAAACGGCGTACAGAGGCCAAACGGGCTTGTGATAATGGCATTGTGACAATTGATGATCACATTGCCAAAGCGAGTCGCGAGTTGGTGGCTGGTCAGCGTATTTGCATTGCGTTTACAGATCGGTTATTGGAATTTGATGTTATTGAGGTGCCACAGGGCAATGTGGCGCGCAAAGACGCACCGAATTATGTTCGCATTTTAAGGGATGAAATTCAAGAATCGGAATTCATATAACAACCCAATTACATTTGCGATGTTTTTCATTTTAAGTGAAGCATCTTAAATTATTTTAAACGGAAGGCTGGCGCAGGCTGGCCATTTTCATTTTTTGCCATGTTCAAGAAACGACCTCCAACCGAATCTGTGATGCCTTATAGTCGTCTGGCCGAGATATATGACCATGTGATGCGACATGTGGATTATGTGCATTGGGCGAGTTATGTTGAGTCGCTGTTTGATCGCCACCATGCTTCGCCCAAAGGGGTGTTGGACTTGGCGTGTGGTACGGGCAGTTTGGCCATTGAGTTGCATCGGCGAGGGTATGATGTGTCGGGGGCGGATGGGTGTTTGGAAATGTTGGAGGAGGGGCGCAAGAAGGTTTCTGCGATGGCATATCCGGTTTCTTTTTATCACCGCAATTTGCTTGATTTGCACGATTTGCCAACATTTGATGCGGTACTGTGTTTGTATGATAGCATCAATTATATGATGACTTTAGAAGACATGGAACAAGCCTTTGAGTGGATGGGAAAAGTGATCAAGCCGGGCGGTATTTTGATATTTGATGCGTGTACCGAGAGCAATTCTCTCCAACATTTTAATGATATGAAAGAAGAAGATGTTGGAGATGGATTTTCGTATGTGCGGCACAGTTATTTTAAGGATGGCGTTCAGTACAATAAATTTGATATCCATTTTGAGGCCGATGATACGTGGGCCCAAGAAGTGCATCAACAACGCATTTATCCATTGTCTGATATCAAATCTGTTTTAGAAAAATCGTGTTTTGAAGTTGGAGGCGTATATAGCGGGTTTGGATATGCGTCACCCAATGAGTTGTCTGATCGGGTGCATTTTGTGCTGCGAGGGTGAGTTTTGATCGAACTTCAACATGTGGGCGTTGAGCGCCAGGGTCGACCTATTTTGGTGAATGTGGATTTTGAAGTTGATCGGGGTGAATTTGCTTTTTTGGTGGGGCCAACAGGTTCTGGAAAAAGTACGATTTTGCGGTTGATGATTTTTGATGTACGCCCCACGCGCGGCGTGGTATTTGTGGGAGAATATGATTCACAAAGCATTCGGGAACCCGATATCCCATATCTGCGGCGGCGGGTCGGTGTGGTATTTCAAGATTTTAAGTTGTTGCGTGATCGCACAGTTTATGAAAATGTGGCACTGGCTTTAGAAGTGACGGGGGCAAAGCGCTCGGGTGTCAAACGCAAGACATTGTCCATATTATCGGCAGTGGATTTGGTACACAAGCGCGATGTATATCCCGACACATTGTCTGGTGGTGAACGCCAACGTGTGGCAATTGCGCGTGCATTGGTAAATGATCCCTTTGTTTTGTTAGCGGATGAACCTACGGCCAATTTAGACCCAGAAACCACCGAGCAAGTGATGAAAATTTTTGCTGAAGTAAACGCTCGGGGCACGGCTGTTATTATGGCCACACACGATTTGCAGATGGTGGAACGATACGGGCGACGGACGTTGCGGTTGGTTGACGGTCGTATTCGAGAAGATATGGGGTTGGTTAAAACAATAGGCCGTCCATGAAAATGGCTGAGATTTTTTATTTTTGATGTAACCTTTGGTAACTCACATGGGATTGTTGTTGGCTTTTCGCGAAGCATTTCGCGGATTTTGGCGCACGGGCATGGTTGGGTTGATTTCGATTGCAACCATTGGTGCGTCGTTGTTGGTCTTGGGCGTTTTTGGTCAAGTGGTGGCAGGTGGTTATGCGCTTATTGATCGGTTGCAAGAGCGCGTAGAAGTTGATATTTATTTTCGCGATGGTGTGCATCGACGGCGTGCATTGGCTCTGGCACGTGATATTGAAGCCCTACCTGGCATTGCGGAGGTAAACTACCTTGATCAAGAAGCTGCTGCGCAAGAGTTTCAAGATATGTTTGGTGCAGGGATGCTCAATGCATTGTCGGAAAACCCATTGCCAGTCTCATTGCGCGTGCGGATGAAGCCCGGTTCTGATTTGCCACAGCGTTTACAAGCTGTTTCGAATGTCGTTGGTAACAACAAAGATGTTGAGAGTGTGGATGTGGGTGAGACATGGGTTGGGGCATTGGAGCGTTTTGTGCAAGTCATCACGGGTGTGGGTTTGTTATTGGGCAGTGTGTTGTGTTTGGCCTGTGGATTTGCTGTGAGCAATACTGCCAAATTGATGGTCTTGGCCCAGCGTGAAGCCATTGAGATTATGCGGCTGGTGGGCGCAACAGGATCTACTGTTCGATTAACCTTTTTGGTGGGGGGTGCGATGCAGGGGTGTGCGGGTGGATTTTTGGCATCTATGGGACAGTCGTATGCGTCTGATTGGTGGACTGCACGGGTGCCCGATTTGGCGTTTGATCCATCGATTGATTTGAATTTTTGGTTGGTGGTATTGGGTACGGTTTTGGGTGTCGTGGGCAGTTGGGCGTCGTTGAACAGGGTGTTGAGTGCGGTGTCGATAAAGTGAGATGTGAGACGTGAGAAGAAAGAAGATCTTGTTTATATCTACCCAAGAAAAGCAGAAGATCACCTTTTGCTGTATCCAAAGATTGCAACTGGGACGGGTGTGTTGTTTTGTTTTGTGGGTTGTGTTGGGTTTTGGGATACAGGTAAGTGCACAGACTGCCGGTGAGTTGGAGGTTCAACTCAAAGCTGAGCAAGCCGCGTTGGATAGTTTAAAAATGCGGTTAGAAGTTGAAGAAAAGCAATTGCAACGCAATCGGCAAAAACAAGAGACAGAAGCGCAAGCGTTGACTTATTTGGAACGCAATATTTTTCAGGTAAAAATGGAATTGCACACTGTTCAGCGTCAAGAGCGTGATTTGGCACGGCGGCGGGACAATACGCAAAGGGGTTTGCGACAAACGGAATCTCGTGTGCAAAGGCGAGAGTCTGGCATGGCGCATCGTGCACGCCAAATGTATAAGTTGGGCCGACGAGGGACATTGGAGATTTTGTTTTCATCTGAATCTTTTGCTGACGCTGTGAAACGCATTCGATATTTAACGCGTGTTGCAGAACAAGATCATCGTGATTATCGGGCCTTACTGGATGAGCGCAAAGCCATTGGCAATTTGTATGCCGTACAGAGCGTGCAATATCGGCAACAACAATCTTTGTTACAAGGAAAGCTCAAAAAAGAAAATCAGTTACAGGGCATTGTCTCTGATAAAACCCGCACGCTGAAGCAATTGGAATCCAATGTTTCAAAGAAGCTGCAAGCGATTCGGGAGATACGCGAGCAAGAGGCCAAATCGGCAGAGCGCGTGGCTCTATTGATTAAGGATGTGCAGGAAGCACAATTGCGCGGTCGTCGTTTGGCCGAGCTGCCGCCATTTGACTTTGTTGGCCATCAGGGGCGTTTAAGAATGCCTGTTTCAGGTTCGGTCGTCACACAGTTTGGTCGGTATCAAGACCCCGATTTAAAAACCTGGACATTTAATCGGGGCATTAATATTACTGCACCAGAAGGTACAAATGTTTTGGCAATTGCACCGGGCGAAGTGGTGATGGTAGATTGGTTTCCGGGATATGGTCGTTTTGTTTTGTTGCGACATGCAGAACCTTATTTTTCGCTTTATGGTCATTTGGACACTGATTTGGTTCAAGTGGGCGACATCTTGCCCACAGGGACAGCTGTTGGGACTGTGGGCAGTACCGGGCGGTTGGATGGGGTACCCCAATTGCATTTTGAAGTGATGGAAGGTGAAGATCCATTGGATCCGATGGTTTGGCTGGGAGATGAATAGATGAACATTTTTACGTTTGCCTGGAGGCAATGATGATGGATGTAGAGAAGGCATTGGCGTTTTTTGATATTGAGGGCCCTTATTTGTTGACCACGCATGTCAATGCAGATGGTGATGGTGTGGGTGCCGTGTTGGGTTTGGGTCACTGGTTGGCACAAACCGGTCGTCAGTACCAAATTGTTCTAAATGATGAAAAGCCTGATCCAAAATTTGGTTTTTTGCCCGGCTTTGAGAGCCTGACGCCATATGGTGTATTAGAAGGTTCAAAACATTTTGCACGTGCTGTGATATTGGATACACCCACGATGTCTGAGCGACGTATTGGCGATGTGGCACAACTCATTTCGAATCAGACACGTACATTGGTGATGGATCATCACGCGGGTGATTCAGGTGAAGGGGATGTGCGGTTTATCGATTCAGAGGCCAGTGCTGCAAGCGAGTTGGTGTACCATTTGATTCGGGCTTCGGGTGAAAAAATAAGTGTGGATATGGCAACGTGTTTGTATGCAGGTATCGCGTTTGACACCAAGTTGTTTAAACATTCACATCCCGAACGCGCGCTCCAAGTGGGTGCCGATTTGGCTTTGTCGGGTGCCGATCCACAACAAATTGCAGAAGGTTTGTTTTCACATCAAACATTCGAGACCATTGAAACTTTGGGATTTGCGTTGTCACATTTGGAGCTTCATTCCAAAGGACGTGTGGCGACATTGTTTATAGACCACGCGACCTATATAAAAGGGGGCGATTTGGACCCTATTGTAGATCATGCGATGTCGATTGATGGGGTTGAAGTGGCTTTGTTTTTTAAAGAAGAATCACCAGGTCATTACCGTGCGAGTTTGCGCTCGCGTGGGGGTGTGGATGTGAATGCGGTGGCCAATCAGTTTGATGGTGGTGGGCATCAGCGTGCATCTGGATGCACGGTTGAGGGATCACTTGAGGAAGCGCGGGATCAATTGTTGGCTGAGGTTGAAAAATATTTAAAAGCGTAAACTGTGAAACCTAAGAAGTGAGAAGGCCCTTCCCCCCTTCCTCTTCCATTGTTTTGCATATATACGGGCGTATGAGAAAATTTAAGGTCTGACATATATTGGGATGGGTGGATTTTAGGAGATTGTTATGGATTTGTTAACGCTGAAGACATGGTCTTCACATGATATTTTGAGCACCGTAGAAGAAGGTTTGGCAATTAAAGATCATCCAGAGCGTTATGCAGAAATGCTTCAGGGCAAAACGCTGGCCATGTTGTTTCAAAAGACTTCGACACGTACGCGTGTGTCCTTTGAAGTGGGTATGCATCGGTTGGGTGGGCAAGCTGTGTTTTTAGATTGGAGCACGACCAACTTTGGGTTGGCCGATTTGAGTGACGAAGCCCAAGTTCTGTCGCGTTATGCCGATGTGATTATGGCACGCATGCTTCGACACGACGATTTGCTTCAACTCACTTCTGGCTCTGAAGTGCCCGTGATTAATGGATGCTGTGATCGGTATCATCCCTGTCAGGCCTTGGGTGATCTGTTAACGATTTTGGAAGTTCGGGGCAAACTTGAAGGGGCCCATGTGGTTTATGTGGGTGTTCGGAATAATGTATGCAATTCTTTGATTGAAGCCTGCACCAAAGCAGGTGTGCGTATCACAGCTGTGACACCTGAAGTAAATGGGCCGGCAGAGGATAAGGAATTGATTGCTCGGGCCAAAGCAACGGGTCTGTTTGAAGAGACATTGGATTTGGAAGCCGCGGTTGCTGATGCCGATTTTGTTTATACGGATACATGGATTGATATGGAATTTTTTAACAATCCGAAATTTGAAGATGAAAAGAATCGACGTGTAAAAGTTTTTTTACCGTATCAAATTAATACCGATTTGTTGACCAAGACAAAAGCTTTGGTCATGCATTGCTTGCCTGCACATAAAGGATATGAGATCACGGGAGATGTGATGGCGAGTGATCGATGTATTGCAGTGGATCAGGCGGAGAACCGTATGCATATTCAAAAAGCTATTTTGATGCGGATGGTTGGACCGGAGAGGGTTAAGTAAAAAGTGGTTCATCCGATATTTTGGCGGAAAGTCGGTGCCTTGGTGCAAAATAGACGATAGATGGTTGACGATGGACGATAGAATGAAAAGATGGCGTGTTTGATCGATGACATTGTTTCAGGGATTTTATTTGGAGATCCGACAGTTTGAGCGATTTATAAAACATTGGAAGATATTATGTCAAAGATAGAAAAAGATGTTGATGAGCAAAAAGAGGAAAAGCCTGATCTCACATTGAAGGAAAAGATAGAGCAACACACCGCCCGGGTTGCAGTGATTGGGTTGGGGTATGTGGGATTGCCGTTGGCTGTGGAGATGGGTAAGGTTGGTTTTGATGTAACGGGAGTGGATACATCTGCGAAAAAAGTAGCATTGGTGGCGTCGGGTAAATCGGACATCCAGGGCATTTCAGAATTTGAAGTGGCGGGTTTAAAGGCTGTGGGGAAGTTGCGGGCCACGCAAAGTTATGAAGGCATTGATGACGCAGATGTGGTGATAGTGTGTGTGCCTACACCGTTGGATAAAACACGTGACCCAGATGTGTCATTTATTTTAAGTGCTTTTGGCGAGATTAAAAGTCGGTTGCACGCGGATCAATTGGTGGTTTTGGAAAGTACGACATACCCGGGTACAACATATGAGTTGGTATTGCCCTTGCTTGAAGAAAGTGGCCTAAAAGTTGGGGAAGATTTTTATTTGGCATTTTCTCCAGAGCGTGTGGATCCGGGCAATCGCATTTATACGATTACCAATACACCTAAAGTCGTGGGTGGTATTACACCCGCGTGTACGGATATGGCATCCCATTTTTACAGACAACTCATTTCAACTGTGGTGCCTGTTTCTTCAACGCAAACAGCCGAGATGGCCAAGTTGTTAGAAAATACGTTTCGCAGTGTCAATATTGGGCTGGTCAATGAAGTGGCCTTGATGTGTGATCGGTTGGGTACAGATGTGTGGGAAGTGATCGATGCCGCTGCGACCAAACCTTTTGGGTTTATGCCGTTTTATCCGGGCCCTGGTTTGGGTGGACATTGCATTCCTATTGACCCACATTATTTGGCTTGGAAGTTGAAGACGTTGGATTTTAACGCACGGTTTATTGAATTGGCCAGTGAAGTGACCCGCAGTATGCCAGGACACGTGGTGAGCAAGGTTGTGGATGTGCTCAACGATTTTGAGAAAAGTTTAAAAGGGTCATCTGTTTTGATATTGGGGGCCACTTATAAACCTGATGTAAGCGATGTGCGTGAGTCACCTGCGTTGGATATTTTGGAGATGTTGCAAGCAAAGGGTGCCCTTGTAGCCTATCACGATCCGTTTGTGCCGCACATTCAAATAGATACACTGGATTTAAAGTGTGTGGACTTGGACGAAGCACGGTTAAAAAAAGCAGATTGTGTGGTGATTACCACCCACCATAGTGCATATGATTATGAATGGATTGTACAACATGCGCGTTGTGTGGTGGATACACGCAATGCGACAAAGCATGTAACGGGTGCAAAATTGAATGTTGTGAAATTATAGTAGGTCAGACGTTTGTATTAGGGAGGGTTCTATGCGCATTTTGTTAACTGGTGGTGCTGGTTTTTTGGGGTCCCATTTGTGTGAATATCTACTGGATCATGATCATGAAGTGATTGTGATGGATAATTTGCTTACTGGCAATGTCGATAATCTTGCACATTTGTATGGTCGTGATGGATTTACATTTATTAATTATAATGTGATCAATCATATTCATGTGAAGGGTGACCTGGATTATGTGTTGCACTTTGCCAGTCCTGCCAGTCCGGATGATTATATGCGCTATCCCATTCGTACGATGAAGGTTGGGGCGCATGGCACACACAATGCTTTGGGTTTGGCCCGGGCAAAAAAAGCAAAGTTTTTTCTGGCTTCGACATCTGAATCATATGGCGACCCATTGGTTCACCCACAACCCGAAACCTATTGGGGCAATGTGAACCCAATTGGCGTGCGTGGTGTGTATGACGAAGCCAAACGATTTGCCGAAGCGATGACCATGGCCTATCACCGAGAAAGTGGTGTCGATACGCGGATTGTGCGCATCTTCAATACATATGGTCCACGGATGCGCAAAAAGGATGGGCGTGCCATTCCAAACTTTATCAATCAGGCCTTAGAGGGTGAACCTTTAACGGTGTGGGGCGATGGCAGCCAAACGCGCAGTGTGTGTTATGTGTCGGATCTGGTCGATGGCATTTATAAACTGATGCACTCAGATTATCACGAGCCGGTGAACATTGGCAACCCTGCTGAAGAAATTTCGATGAAAGATTTGGCTGAGAAGATTCTGTTGATGGCAGAAAGCAAGAGTGAAATTGTGTTTAAACCCAATGCAAGAATTGGTGACGATCCTAAAATCAGACAACCTGATATTACATTGGCGAGAAAGCTGTTGGGTTGGGAGCCGAAAGTGAGCCCTGATGAAGGTTTGCGCCGGACGATAGAATGGTTTAAGAATAATTGACAATGGATAATGAGAATCAAAGGCGGGACAATTTGGTATGATAGCTTGACTGAATGTAGTGAGTTGGATATATTTCTTGGGTGGTGTGGGGGCGACTTGGCTTCGACGGGAGTGGGGAGATAATGGTTGCGTGTCGAGGTTCTCAATCACCTCGTAAAACAATTGGGAAAAAAACTTGTATCTGCGAACGATAATACGTACGCAATGGCTGCCTAACTAACCGTTAAGCAGTCCGTTCTACCAGACTTCGCCTGTGTGGTCTGGATAGAGCGCCGACTAGAGCAGGCTAGTTTGGGAGCCTCCGCGCGAGGGCCTCCGAGCGAAACTTAATTGCGCTGGCACTTCTGCGACCCTGTCTATCGGGGCGCGAAGCGTGAGATTCTTAAATCGATAGGCTACACACGTAGACGCTGTTGTTAAGTTGCTTTCGGACGCGGGTTCGATTCCCGCCGCCTCCACCAAAATTTTCAATCGCAACCTCCTTTAAAATAGGGGGTTGCGATTTTTGGTTTTGGGTGGTTTGTCGAAGTGCATACATAGTGCATAGATTTTGGGAGCATGCATCTTTGGGAATTGCACTTGTTCTGCTATGTTGATCACAGTATCTTTGGTTTATGATAGTATGAGGTACTATTGCTGATCAGTGGTTTACTGTTTTTTGAGGAGTGACGAATGGCAAATACGATGATATATTTTCAAAACGTCAATTCCATTTATTCTTGGGAGGCATAGATGAATATTACGCTCAGCCCAGAGATTGAAAGACTTGTAAAACAAAAGGTTGAAGGGGGCGAATATAAAACACCTGATGCCTTTTTTGAGTATGCTGCACGTCAGGCTATTTTGGGAAACAATGTTGATATGAACACGCGCGAATCAGTGCCATCTTACGATGATGTAAAGGATTTGTTGGTGGAACAGCACACACTGGATTATTATGCCAGAGATGCAGATGGCAAGGTTACACTGGATCAGGTGCGTCGTATTTTATCTGAAGTTCCCAGCTCTCTTTCTGATGATATTATCAAGGATAGGGGCTAAGTGCCGAATTATTTCTACGATTCCAGTGCGCTTGTTAAACGGTATCATACTGAGCCTGGCAGTGAAGTTATCAACCCATTGTTCGATGAAGATGCACGCCATTTTATTTCTGAGCTAACGGTTGTCGAAATTCATTCTGCCATTTCAAAGAAAAGACTTACCAATGCAATTGCCACAGATGAGGCATTACGACAGGTTCGTGCACAATTCTCCAATGACCTCAAAAGTCTAAAAATAGCAGTGGTTCGGATTGGCTCAGCACATTATCAAGAAGCAGAACGACTGGTCCGTCAGTATGGAACGGATACAGACGCAGGGATTATACGATCATTGGACGCATTACAACTTGCAGTTGCTCTTGATTTTCAAAGCCGTACCGAAATCGATGTTTTTTTATCTTCAGATCAGCGCCAATGCAATGTAGCTTTGGCAGAAGGTTTGACGGTGAGGAATCCAGAATTGCATGAATCGAAAGAATGAACAGGGTGCGGGTTTGTATCAATTATTGGTCTCATTGTGAAACATAAATCACCCTCATAGTTGAGGGATAAAAAAAGGGGGGTGCGAAAGCGCTTTCCCCCTTTTTTTTGTTCGGTTTTTAATTCATTGCCCTATTTCAAATGGTCCCAATTTTCAAAGATATAATGTTTGTCATTGGGCCATGTGAAAGGGTGTGTGATATCTGTGGGTCGGTTGAAAGGTTTGAACCATTGTTCCTTTGCCGATGAAGCCACGCCAAGATCCTCAATGAGGTGGATGCCATCGGCTTGTGGTGCGTCGAGAAATTCGTGATCAAAGTCACCAATAGCAGCACCAATAAATGTGTCACAATCAGATTGTAACGTACCAGAGGAATGATTCAAGAACACAGCCCATTCCGTTGACCATACCAAAAGGAAGGTTTTGATGTGATTTGGAATTGTGGACAGATAAAGAAGCAAAATGTGGCGAGCGAAATGGATATGCCAAAAAACGGATGAGCTAAAAGGGGTATCGTTTATATGACCGAGCCACAAATAGAGTTGGCCAAACAGTGGGTTGATCAAGCCTTAATCTGTGCTTCAGCGTGCTCCCGACGAAATCCGCGTGCAAAAAAGGGTTAGGAATTGCACTTGTTGGCTCCTTGTTATCACAGTATCTTTAATACCTACGGTCAAATAATTACAAAGGTTTACGATCAATTTTTACCGACTTTGAGCGAATTCCAAAGCAAAAAGTGGCTTAATAGAGGGTTCACGTTTTCCAGACTACATCATTTGGCACAGGAGGGCAGGATTGGACGATATAGTCTCAAGTAAGGCAATGGAACGGTTCCTTCCGACCAGTCGTGAGCAGATGGATGCGCTCGGATGGGAACAACCCGACGTCGTATTCGTTTCTGGGGACGCGTATGTCGACCACCCGTCCTTTGCGTCAGCGATTCTGGGCCGCTGGCTCGAGAATCACGGGTTCCGGGTCGCGATCCTCGCGCAGCCCGATTGGAAGAGTGTTTCGGCGTGGCGGGCGCTCGGTCCGCCCAGGCTCTTCTACGCCGTGAGTGCCGGCGCAATGGACTCGATGATCAACCACTACACCGCGAACCGGAAGCGGCGCAACGCGGACGCGTACTCACCGAACGGTGCGATCAACATGCGCCCCGATCGCGCAAATGCCGTCTATGCGCAGCGGTGCCGAGAGGCCTTCAAGGGAATCCCAGTCATCGCTGGTGGCGTCGAGGCTTCGCTGCGCAGGGCAGCCCACTTCGACTACTGGTCCGACAAGGTTTTGCCGAGCAGCCTCGTGAGTTCCAAGGCGGATCTGGTCGCATTCGGCTCCGGGGAAAACACGTTGCTCACGATCGCCCAGCGGCTGGCTGCGGGTGAGACCGTGCGTGACCTGCGAGACCTCCGCGGAGTCGCATACCTGCTCGGTAAGAGCGAGGAAATTCCCGATCATCGCTTCGATGATGCTGCGTGCGATTCAAAAACGCTGACGCTGCCGAGCTACGAGGAGATACAGGCCAGCCCAGACGCTTTTGCGCGGGCCACCCGACGACTTCATCAGGAGACGAATCCCTTAAACGCCCGCCGCCTCGTGCAGCCGCACGGCGACCGGTCCGTCGTCATCAACCCGCCTCCGTTGCCGCTCACTGAGGCGGTGATGGACGCAGTCCACGATCTTCCCTACACCCGCAAACCGCACCCAAGCTATGATGGGATCGGCCCGATCCCGGCCTGGCAGACGATCAAAGACTCGGTGCAGATCATGCGTGGGTGTTTTGGGGGGTGCACGTTCTGCTCGATCACCCTTCACCAGGGTCGGGCGATCCAGAGCCGTAGCCAAGCATCGGTCATGAAGGAGGTCAAGGCCCTCGCGAAGGACCCGGACTTTAAGGGACATGTGAGCGATCTCGGTGGACCGACGGCGAATATGTATCGTATGCGCTGCAGTAAACCGGAGGTCGAGGCGATCTGCCGGCGGTTGTCCTGCGTCGATCCGAAAGTCTGTAAATTGCTCGATACCAGCCATACGCCGCTCATTCAATTGATGAAGGAGACGCGTGCAGTCCCGGGGATCAAGAAGATCAACATTGCTTCCGGGATCCGGATGGATCTCGCTCGGAAGTCCCCTGAGTATATGAAGAACCTGGTCGAACATCATGTGGGGGGCCATCTCAAGGTGGCTCCTGAGCACGTCAGTGATTCGGTGCTCGCGTTGATGAAGAAACCCGCGCAGCACACCTTCGAAGAGTTCGGTGAGATTTTCAAAGAGGCATCTCGCAAGGCGGGAAAGGACCAGTATCTGGTTCCGTACTTCATCGCAAGCCACCCTGGCTCGGGTATAGAAGAGATGGTAGAACTTGCCCAGTTCCTGAAGAAGAACGGTTACAGGCCTGAGCAAGTGCAGGACTTCATTCCAGCGCCAATGGACATCGCGACGTGCATGTTCTACACGGGGATCGATCCCACCACGATGAAGCCGGTGAAGGTCGCCCGCTATCCGAGTGACCGGGCGCCGCAGCGAGCGCTGCTCCAATTTTTCATGCCAGAGAATTACCAGAGTGTTCGCCGGTCGCTGGAAAAGATCGGGCGGGAAGATCTGATCGGAGACGGTCCAGAATGCCTGATACCGGAAAACCCTCCCAAGGGTGCGCGTGTGAAGAAGGGGAAAGCAGGAGATGGTGCGAAGAGAAATCGCGGCAAGGGACAGGGTGGCTATCGGTGGGCTGCGCGTAGAGACTCGAATCGTGACTGATTGCTCCTCGCTCGCCCCCCCCCCCACACTGGCACAACACTTGTATTGTTCTTTACAGAATCGGTTCACTAGACGTTTTTGCCAAAATGTGGATGCTGTCATTCACACTTAAAGACCGGCGGGTTAGATTATGGAATCGAATCAGGTATTTTAACATCAATTCACGAGGCACTATCAGAACAACAAACCCGATATTTTAATTACAACATAATATAAATATTGATGTTTTTGTTAACGACGAAAAACCAATGTAAATTTGAGCTGGAGGTTTATATGTATTTGACCGCTGGTGAAATCATGTCACGCCCCGTGATTTGTGTCAAAAGTGATACCTCTGTCCGAAATCTGATGGACCTGTTAAACGAAAAGCAGATCAGTGGTGTTCCTGTTGTTGATGAGCAGGAAGATCTGGTGGTGGTCATCTCTATTACAGATTTGTTGTCCTTGAGCATTGGTAGTTCGGTCGATTTTGGTGTTTCAGACTTCCATACTTCTCCAGCCATGGATGGTCTGTCACTGGCCAACAGCTTGCTCGAACCTGCAGACGAAGCAATGGATTATCGGGTGAGCGAATTGATGTCATCCAACATCATTACAGCAGAAGAAGATGTGCTCATAGGTGAACTGGCCCATATCATGCTCTCTCATAAGATCCATCGCTTGATTATTGTTCGCGGCCATAAGGCCGTGGGGGTTGTCAGTGTGGGCGACATCCTTCGGGCTTTGCAAGACAACCATCGCAAAGTCATCTGACGGGAGGGATATTCTTTGTCTGAGAATGCACATGGATCTGAAAGTCTCCAGATAACGATCTCGGAAGATGGACTTCAAGCGTTTATTGACCGCATCCAACCCGACGTCTCTGCGGATCATATTTTGGATGCGCTGAAAAAAGGTGGGATCACGTATGGCGTATCTGTTGGGGCCATTCAAAATACGCTCAAGGCAGTTGGCAATTCTGGGCGGGCAAAGGAAAATGTGGTGGTGGCAGAAGGTACACCGCCCAAACTTCCTACCCCACCTCGGCTTGAATATCATCTTCCGAAAGAACTGGATACGTTGCCTTCTCTTGGTGATGTTAAAAAGAGCCTGGCTTTGACCGATGAATCGGAAGTGGCTCAGGCAGCACAGGGTCTTGAGGTCTTTGCTGTAGCAGCAGGGGATCTGTTGGCTGTTGTACATATTGATGTTGGCGAACCTGGGACTTCTGTTAAGGGGGAGTCCATTGCCATTGCGGCTGACCAACTGGCGGATTTAAACACCCAGCATCAGTTGGGTATGGGTGTGGTGCTGTCTTCTGATGGTACCGAGTACCGATTCGAAACCTTTGGATATGCTGGCGTCTTGGCTGGAAAAGTCTCTGTGTTGTCTCCGGTCTGGATCTCATCGGATGGATTACTGGCTTGTTATGTAAATCTGCCCCTTGTGCCAGGTTCATCGCAGCCTGGTTTGGATGATATATCGGCCGCAATTTTATCTGCTGGTGTAACGGTTGGTGTAGATAAAAAACAGGTAAACGCCCTTGATAAAAACCTGGCAAAGAGCAAAATAATGATTCCAATAGCCCGGGGTGTATCGCCTGTTGAGCCCATCGATCAGGTCGCAGAATTTTCTTTTTTTTATCAATCACAAACGGATCTGATCCGAAAGGATGGTTCGGTCGACTTGCGGGAAAGGAATCTATTTCCTTCGGTAGAAAAGGACGCTTTGCTGGTTGCGAGCAACCCCGCGGTTGCGGGAACCCCCGGTAAAACGGTTATAGGTGAAGAAATTGAGGTTCGAACGCCGATGACGGTAGAATTGGTAGCGGGAGAAAATGTTCGTGCGGCTCAGGATAAGGATATTCAGCAGATTTATTCAGAAATGGAAGGTGGGGCGAGTGTTCAGGTTGTGGAGACTGAGACCCAAACCGGAAAATGCAAGCGGTATACCGTATCGGTTAGGCTTGTGGCACAAATCTCTGGAAATGTGGACTACGAAACCGGGAATATAGATTTTAAAGGCAATGTAGAAATTAAGGGTACAATCGTTGGTGGTTTCAAAGTTAAGGCTACGGGGGACATCACCGTATCGGAAAGTGTAGAAGATGGAGCGGAAATTCAAGCTGGAGGGGACTTGAAGGTTGGACAGGGCATTGTGGGAGAAAACACCCAGGTTAAGGTGGTGGGCGGGATAATGGCAAAATACATCCAAGACGCTACCCTGTGGGCCGGTGGTGATGTGGTGGTTGGCAGCTACATCCGTACGGCCCATGTACATTCGGATACCATGGTCACCGTGGAAGGAGACACTTGGGCTTTGAATGGTATTGTATCTAAAAATGTGGGATCGGAATACAGCACCAACACGGTCTTGTCGGTTGGTATTAATCTTGAGATATATGGAAAATTTGAAATGGCGCGCGAGACAGCAAAGAAGGCAAATGAATTGTTACAGGTGCTTTTAAAATCTATGGGCATTGCGTCTCTTAAATCTGAGCTCATCCGGGATCGAATTGCCAAGAATCCGTCTCGAAAAAATGAGATTATTCACTATGTCAACAGGGCCAACGAACTGGCTAAGACGGAAGAAAAAAAACCTTGAGGAAATGAAAACCTTGGGCTCGGAGATGAGAAAAACGGCTCAGAGTGCCCACCTGGATATCAGGGATGTTGCCCACGCACGTGTGACAGTACGCATTGGACATAACCAGATCGTTCTGGCTGAAGACCTGAAGGCGGTACGGTTTCATCTGGATTCAACAAGTGTTGTCTGGTCCGCATTATCAGAAAGTGCGTGAAACAATGATATCATAAAAGCCTCGGTGAAATGATCATCGGGGCTTTTATGTGTACAACACGACGAGAGCAGCTCTTGTCTTGACCTACGCGTTTGGTGGGAGCAATGCTGGAATGGGTTCGAGGATTTCGCGTTGTGCAGGGGTCACGCGTTCCAATACTTCGGGGGAGGGCTTGTGGCCGTAGCGCGAATGGGCCCAGTGTGGGCCGTAGCGATAGATGACAATGCGGCGTTCGCCGGGATTTGTGCGAATGGCTGAACCGTGAGACATGCAGTCTACAAACAATACGGCGTCTCCTGCTTCGAGGTGAACTTCGATGGCACCAGGTACATTTTCTAAGGAACGTGGGCGATTTTCTTCATCGAGATAGGCAGGATGGATCAGGTTTGCTTTGTGGCTGCCGGGTATAACCATGGTGGCGCCATCGCCGGGACCGATGTCGGTGAGCGCGAGGATGGCGTTTATTTGGCCGCAGCGAAATTGTCCATCTCGGAAGCGGTATTGGGTGCGCTGGGTGCCGTGGTGACCGCCGTTGTGCATGCCGGTTCTGCCACCTTGACCGCGAACATTGACAAATGCTTCATCGATGAAGAGCTTGCCATTTCCAGATGAGCACCACTTGCGCATGTGATCGATCCATGAAGGATGGTCGAGCAACTTTTCATAAGGTTCGCCAATCTCATAGAGACAGTGGATTTCTGTCTGCTTATACCGATGGACCCACCCTCGCCACTCGCCTGTGTCCATGGATGTGTAAGGGTCAAGCGCTCCATTGAGGATCTTGACGTCTTCTTTGCTGACGGCATTGCGCAAGATGATATACCCTTGTAAGTCGAATAGGTAGTCTTCTATGAGTGTGGGTTGTGGCATTGGAATCCTCCAAATGAAGTTGACTGTGTCGGTAAGTTCTGGAATAGATTTGAGGCGTAAGGGTACTTCTATCTAAAGCGTTCTAAATCGCAATTTCAGGAAAATAGTGAATTCGCGGTTTTTGTTGTACAGTTATAGAATGTATGTTTGGCATAATGATTTGGTTTTGCGTAAATTGGCCAGCGTTGTTGGTCGGGTCTCAAATATAAAATTGCATCGACAAAATTCAAAGTGGAAGGTTAGATGATATGAATGCATGTACCTCAGGCACGATTTTAATTTGTATACTGATTTTATGTTGCGTTGCAAATGTGCATGCGCAGTCTTGGGAAGACGATCCAGATCAATATATGATGGTAGATATGCGGTTGCGACTTTATGGTGGTAACCGAACGTTTGGTTCGCAACGGCCTTACAAAACACGGCTTCTAAACCTTTTGCCTGGGTATTCTTTTGAAAAAGATATTCAAAGGAGTTCATACGGTGGTTGGTCTGCACGCCAAGTAAAAGGAACGGGCTTTTTTCATACTCAAAAAATTGAGGGTAGGTGGTGGTTTATAGACCCCGATGGCCATCTCTTTTATAGTGTTGCACTCAATTCAATTCGAGGGGAATCGACAAAGGATCGTAGTGTGACGGCACCCCCCATTTATAAAAGCAAATGGAAAAGTACAGCAGCTTGGGCAAATGAGACGGTTCATTTTCTGGATACAAATGGATTTAATGTTGTAGGAACCTGGAGAGATGGTTCGCTCTTAAAGACGGAACAAAAAAAACCACAAGTGTGGGCAACTGTGATTTATATGATGTATCCTTTTGGTACGCGTTATGGTGCGAAGTCTAATGAAAATAATATGCAATTTCCCAATCGTTGTATTCCGATCTTCGATCCTGAATTTGAAGCATTTTGTAAGATTAGAGCACAAGAAAATATCACAGAAAAAATGATTCATGGCCCAACTCTTTTGGGATATTTTGTAGATAATGAATTGCCGTGGAGAGCGGATGCACTCCCTCGGTATCTCAGTTTAGAAGCGTCAGATGTCAATTTCCAAAAAGCGTTGGAATGGACGGTCAGGGAGAAGGGTTTGGATGTTCAAGACATAAATATTGATACGCTCAAGGCGAGTTTGACAAATGAAGAGCGGGAAAAATTTCTGAAACATATTGCCCAAAAATACTTTGGCATTGTGTCTAAGGTACTTAAAGAAAGAGATCCCAACCATTTGTTTTTAGGATCTCGTCTTCATGGTCAGGCCATTCGACTCAAACCCGTGTTTGAGGTTCTGGGTGAATATGCCGATGTCATTTCTGTAAACTATTATCATCGGTGGACCCCAAGGGTATCTGAATTGGAAAATTGGCGTACGTGGTCTGGCGATAAACCGTTTGTGATTAGTGAATGGTATGCTAAAGGTGAAGACTCTGGATATACAAATACGGATGGTGCAGGTGGCGTGGTTAAAACACAGGCAGACCGCGGGCGATTTTATCAAAATTTTACTCTGGGTTTGCTCCAATCCAAATCTTGCATCGGCTGGTTTTGGCATACTTACCGGGATACGAAAGATTTACCCGACGGATCTAATAAGGGTTTTCTAAGTATTCGATATGAACCCTTTGAGGATCTTGTGCAAATGGCAAAAGCCATCAACGCTCGAGTTTATTCTCTAACCGCATATTTCGATAAGCAGTAGAATGAGGTTGTCGTGGCGCTATCCCGTTCTAAAGGACGGTATATCACACACGGTTTCTGCTAAAAACTCAAAATTGCAACTTCAATTACATATTGAAGTTGCGATTTTTTTATCGGTTCGGCCAAATTTGCGGGTGTTCATGTTGCCTCTATTTTTATGATAAGCTCAACGAGATCCTGATTGTCTCAATAGCTTAGAGAGTCATTGGGGCGTTGTTCAGGTTGTTATTAATTTTGATTGGATCGCGTAGCGTAGCGCCGGAAGTGTACAGGTGGTAGTTACATTGGGCAAGCATTTTGGTGGGTGCTAAATTATGTGTGGATTTGTTGGCGAGATCCATATCTAATCAAGTTGGTTTTTCTGGAATGGCTTGAAAAGCCTACGAAGTTATTTCTGGCGGGGTGTTTTGAAGGGCTGGGAGTGTGATTCTAATGGTGGTGCCTTGTTTGGTTTGGGAGTTTACCTCTATTTGTCCCCCAAATTCTTCTACGATGGAGCGGGATACCGAAAAACCAAGGCCTGTGCCTTTGTCTGGATCCTTGGTGGTAAAAAAAGGATCAAATATACGATCGAGAATCTCTGTTGGGATGCCTCCTCCATTGTCTGCCATGTCGATTAGGACGTGGGTGCCAGCCATTCCTGTGCGTATGCGTATGTGACCAGATTCGGGATGATGGTCTTCAATGGCATCTCGGGCGTTGTTAAGCAAGTTGAGAATGACTTCTTCGAGTGAGAAGGAATTGCCTGAGACGTCGGGCAGGTTTTCGGTCAGTTCGGTTTGTAGATCTATGCCGTGAGAACGAAATTGTGCACTGAGCATATCGAGTGCAGACAAGACCACGTCATTGACTTGGAGAGGCAAACGGTTCGGTTTGCCCGCCTCGCGTGCAAAAAGACGCACATGTTGGATAATGTGAACCATGCGATCGGCCTGGTTCATGATGTCGGTTACGCGCTCTTTGAGAATATCTTCGGACAGATTCCACCCGTTGTTCTGCATCTTTTTGGGCTTCTTCGGCCTGTTTGTATTCAGTGATGTCGCGTACAATCACCAACGTTTCGTTTGGGGCACAAATGGCTGTTCGACCTTCAAAGTAGCGGTTCTGGTCGTTGATGGTGAGCCTGTATTCAAAGCTCTGATTTTCATTGGTCTGAAAGGTGCGTTCTATTCGGTCAAGGGCCAATTCAGCGATTTCTGGAGGAAGGACTTCGCCTATTTTGTGGCCAATGAATTTGTCAGGTGGCAGCAGCAGATCTTCTGGTAGGGCTTGAACGTCGAGAAAGATGCCGTCTCTGCGAATGCGAAACATCAGATCGGGGATTGCATCTAATAACACACGCATGGTTGCTTCGCTGTCTCTGAGTGCCCGTTCGGTTTGCTGGTGTTCGTGAATTTCTCGTTTGAGATGTGTGTTGGATTGAATGGTATTTGCCAGATTGTTGAAGATGTTTGCCAGTTCGCCCAGTTCGTCCTGTGCGTGAATGGGAATCGGGGTTTTAAAGTCGTTGGTTTCGAGTTGTTTTGCAGCGTCTTTGATTTGTTGAATGGGTCGACAGAGTCGGGCAGAAAACCACAAGCAGATCAGTATTACTGGCACCATGCTGATGCCAAGTACCAATTGAAAGTCGTGGATTGAGGATCGGTCGTGGGTATCACCAAAAAGATGAATAAAAGTGAGAGATAAGAGGCACATCAAGGTGAAAATCGTCGCAAACATTGTCAGGCTTATTTTTGTTCGAACAGATAGCTTCATAACAGGTTCCCAGTGAATTTTGGGGCGGGTAAAGGTTCTCTTATTGGCGTTGTTAGAGACAGAGCTCCAATTCGAATCATTTCAAATTTGGCCATGTGAGAGGGTTTGGATCAATTGCGTAAGTCGGATAATAAAAAAAGCGCCTGTGAGAAATCACAGACGCTTTTCTAATTGTGGTGAGACCCATTTATAGTTCAATAGTTATTGGGGTGGCAATGGGTGTGAGGCGTTGAATAAGGTCAGTGCATCATTAATCATCTGTTACACCAAACCCGCATAAGCTTCTCGACCTTTGCGAAAGAGCTCTTTTACATCTTCGCGTTGTTGGTCGTTGTTGTAGCGGCCATAGTCATCGATCCATTTGAGTGATTCTTCTATAGAACTGAGGAAGTAGTTGGCTGCATCAGATTGTTCGGCAGATTGCGTGCCGCATGTGAAGTAAGTGGGGCTTGCATGGGCATAGATAGATTGGTTAAAGCTGTCGCGTTGATCGCCCCAAAGGCGTGCGGCAATCCAGCCGTTGCGGTTGACATTGGTTTGGTGGCGAACAACACCCTCGCGTTTGCCTTCTGGGTACGATTCGCTGTGAATGACCGATCCATTTTGAACAATTTCGACACGGTGAACAGGATAGAAGGAGGTGAATGTACTTTCGATATCGAGTTTGCCGCCTCCTTCGAGATCTATTGTACTGCCCATTTGTTGGTCATTGACTGTGAGGTTGATGGCTGGCCCGTTGGTGATGAAGGTGTTGCCAGCTTTCATGCCGTCGATCCAGCTTTCGTAGGAGAAGTCTTCTTGGGTGTTGACATAGACGCGGTTGTTTGAGCAGATAAACCAGTCGGTGCCGGTGGAGGCGGGTAAGTGAATGCCGCAGTTGAGCAGTTTGTACCAAATGTCGTATTCGGGGTCGTTCCAAAAGGGATCGAAGAGATTGAAAGCATCGAGTTTGCCAAGGGCGGCGGCAATGGGGGCTTCCATGCCGCGTCCGTTGTGGCACCAAATGACAATGCCGCCTTGCTCACGGGCTTCGTCGCAACAGAAACAAAGGGGGGGATAGTCGGGGTCAAATTGTGCAGTGAGAATGTGGCCACGACTGACGGGTTGAATGAGGTTGCGAATTTTGAGGAACATGACGTGGCCATACCCAAAACCCCAGGGAGAGTTTTCGCCATAATGTCGATTTTCCTCGCCGATGTCGAGCACATGATGTGCGGTGGTGAATTCATTCATCACACCAATGGGGTATTTGTTGCTGGCATAAGGCAGTTGTCGTCGGTCGAGTACGCTGACGACGGTGACGTTGTAGCCTTCGACGGAGCAATCGATGGCGAGTCGGTCATCGGGGCGTAATTCATTTTGGTCGTAGTGAATGTGGGTGTTGCCTGGATACCAGTTTTGTTCTTGGGGGTAGTACCAACGCTTGAGGGTGATCTCAACGTCTTTGGCACCTCTTTCGGGTACGTCGACAACAACGCGGGCAGGTTCGTATTCTGTTCCGCGTTCTACGAGGATATCGGTGCGACCGCGTGCGGCTCGAACTTCAAAGTCACCATCGCAAAAGAAGAAGGGGGTGCCGGGGCCGTTTTTGAGCATGGCATTTGAGGGTTGTACAAATTTGCCTGAGGAATTTGCCACGTGTACTTTGGCGTCGATTTTTTCGCCTGTGGCTGCGTCGATGATGGTGCCGTGGAGGATGCCCATGGGTTTGTCCTTTGGGAGAAGACAGCTTGAAAGTGTGAACCAACGACGATTGGATATGAAAAGTAAGTTTTGCGCTTGGGTTGCCTACGGCGTCTTACTTTTCAACGACGAAAAGTAAGCAAAGAGTCGCCATAACACCGCGCACAGTCAAAATGGTTAACGCCAATGTCAATTGAGCGCTTCTTGTGGCAATTTTATTGTTACCGTCGTGCCATTTTGTTTGTTGGATGAAACGGAAATATCGCCATCGTGAATCTTGATGATCCAATAGGCATAGGTTGTGCCAAGTCCTACAGCTTCGGATTTGTTTTTTGAATTGAATTTTTGAAAGAAGGTTTCACAATCTTCAGGTGGTAATTCAGGACCTTGGTTGTTGATTTCGATTTGGAGGGTTTTACCTGATTGATTGGCCGTGATGGTTATGGTTTTTTGTGTTGAATCTTCTAAATCTTGTTCATGCGCATT
>Ga0115002_10002722_pt1 | contig 22755 bp, 25 predicted proteins | sample ArcticOcean_MG_C_8_FD_89576 | JGI IMG/M metagenome (GOLD analysis project Ga0115002, IMG submission 89576) | Marine microbial communities from western Arctic Ocean - ArcticOcean_MG_CB11_86 | ecosystem: Environmental > Aquatic > Marine > Oceanic | place: Arctic Ocean: Canada Basin | collected... | reverse complement strand
ATTTTCTTCTTTGGTAACCATAAGGACTCCTATTGTAGCCATGCCATACTCCTAACTGTAAACATCTAAGAATTTACGTAGGCAGGTTATTAGCGATTAACAGCACTCTCCAGCGATTAATAGAGATATCCCCTACTACCAGATTCCCCAACCCGCACTGCCATATAAGTCATGGCATTTCACCGCAAGTGCCAAAGCGCATACGCAGTCATCGTGCCCATAGCCAGCTTCATATCGAGTGCCTGTACGGGTGGTTTCATAAATGAAGTTTTTTAGTTCAGTAACAATGGGAGCCACATCAGCACTGGGGTATGTTATGGAATTTTCCTGTATAGCCATCTGGAGTCCCCTCATCAATTCTTGCTTAGAGGTGGATGTGAATCTGTACCCTTCTACATATTGGTTCTTTTTTTGTAATCGTTCGACTACTGCGTCACCAACCCCAGTGGAATCAATCAACATAGTTGCCTGGGACGGGAAGCAATCTCTCTCAATAATATATTCAGTTTCATCCCAATCTTGTTGGAATCGGTTGAAGTAGCAGACGTTCTTGTCTTTATCCAACCCAATAATTACCGTGTAGTCGCTGCTCTTTGCAAGGTCAATACCCCAAACCCAAGGCTCCTCATCTGACATCACCCCGACGCATTCATCAATGTTCTTTTCGCCAAAGGGATTGCCAGCATCATCTTGTGCATCGGCTTCGTACAATTCACGGAATACTTCTGTAGGTAAGTCCCTACGTGCCATTTCTACAGTTGCATCAGTCATAACACCAGCCTCAATAGCATCAAGGTATGTGAGTTTGGTATAGCTACTATCTGCTTCTCCCTGCTGTGCCTCTCGGCATTTGCTGTAGAACCAATTCTTCTTGCCTCGAACATTGCCAATCAGGACCAATGGGCCACCTGTCGCACTGAGGTTAGTAATAACAGAATGGTAGGCAGCCTCTCGAAGCCTCGAACTTTCATCGACAACCGCAGCAGTTGCATCAATCCCAAAGAGTGAATCAACATTGTCACCACTTTTGAAATTTAAATAACTCCCATTGTGTAGCTGAATACTTAGATCCTGGTTGCCCTCTTTCTTGTGCAGGTAGCCTTCGGGGCCAAGTGCATTAGCCACTCGCATAAATGCATCTCGTGCCTGTTGTGCGTACGGTGCTACCCAGACAAATCTGCGCAGTTGCCTGTGGCCATCTCCGCCTTTTTCAAACGCTTGCCGCAATAACCAAGTGAGCGCACCGAAAGTTTTTCCCGACTTGGTACTGGCCTCAATACAAATGGTTCGTACATCATTTTCTGGATAGAACGCAGCATGCTGTTTGGGATACATGTCGGGTAAAACAACGTACACGTCAGCAGCTGCGGGTTCAGCTTTTGAGGCTTCGGACTCAATCACCGAACCCGCAGAATTAGCAGGAGGAAGACTAGGTGCATAGTACGGAATCTTAAACGGGAGAAATTCGCATGTAGGACATATGGGACTCGTAGTATCGGTGGGACTAATAAAACTAACAGTAGGTGTACATTCGGGGCATTTGAACATCTCGGTAATTCCACCACGCTCCCAACAGCTATGGCGGTTGCACGAGTCACAGATCGTTGTGCTGTCAGCACGAAGCTCAGACACAAGCTTCAGAAGCTCATTTACTTGGCGTTTCGACATTATCTATTAGGCCGCCAATCATCGTAGGTAAAATCTAATCCACCAACATATTCACTGGCTTTGCCTGGGCTATCAGCAAGAACGATGATCAAGGCTTCGTAGGCTCCTCTTCTTTCTCGACAGGCAAGGGCAACATCAAAGTTTCCGTTCCATCTTTGGTCAATAATGAAGTCAAGATATTTCGTGGCGGAAGAGACTACTGCCTCACTTACCTCACGCTCCAGAAATGATTGGAATGCCATCTATCGCCCCCTTTTTCTTAATGCTTCTTGTGCAATTTCCATTGCTACCTTTATCTCCTGCTGCATCAGCACATGGTCGTGTATCTTGACCATCGCACTGGCACCAGCAGACATGGCCGTCAGGATTTTTGGGTCCTTGGTGCCTTCGTAAGTTTCAAGAAATGCGTCAAGCAATTTGGGTAGAACCTCAGCTAGATTTGCTGGGGTGTTTGCGTAAGCTCGTTGTACGTTTGATTTATTTTGCCCACCCCTAGTTCGCCACTCAGCAGCATCGGGGTGGTGTGCATTACAGACATCAGTCCCAAGCACGCTGAGACGCGTGCAAGGGTTTCCATCTACTTTGGTTGCTGTGCAGGTTACTGCCACTAATCCTCATTAAGCCCCTCCTGTTGAAAGGGCCGAGTAGGAAGCTGGTTGTAGAAATAATTCTCGAACTCTTCCTCCCCTAAGTCAAGCATCAAGTCGTTGACATCAGATTGCGCTGGCATCCTCAACAATTCATAACGGTTGCCATGCTTGCCAGCTGCATCCGCCATTAAATTGTCAAAAGCATTTTTTCCTGCTGCGTCATTATCAAAACACCAGAAAACTTTTTTCTGAGCCATAAAATGTTCAGACAAATCGTTCCCCTTATAGCCGCTAGTACTTCCGAAGGTGACGACTGCATAATCTTTGCCAATTTCTTGGTCTAAAATCATGCAATCAAATTCACCTTCAGGTACAACTGCAACAGACTGTGCAGGATCAGTGAGGCTTTGATAATTCAAGACATATGACCCTGAACCCACTCTGAGATATTTGGAATCCATGCCATATGTTTTTATTTGAAATCCCATAAGCCTGTACTCCTGCCCTGCCTTAGCTGAGTACAACGGAATCGTGATGCCTGGAGGAACCTTTGCTGTGTCCCCATCGATACCATCAACCTCTCTCCATTCAGGGTTAAAACCTAGGCCATATTTAATAATGGTGTTTTCTTTCAACCCCCTATTAAATAGGTACTCTTTCGGAGAGAAATTTCTGGCCCCGTGTGTATTTGGGTACAGGTGTAATTCCTCATTGGCGCCAGTATCAAGCAGAAGGTTTAATTGAAATTCTTTCTTTAAACCGTCCAACATCTTCAGGTCCAGATAGTCCTGTTTCGCAACAGGAGCAGCAGCAGGAGCTGCTTCACGTGAAGCAGGAGGTTCTGCTACAGCAACAGCAGCAACGCTACTACCGCCACCTTTATATCGAGAGTCAAGGTCTTCAATAGCTTCAATGAAATCACGGCCACGAGCTTCTTTAATGTACGTCAAAATATCGCCTTTTCGCTCACACTGGCGACAGTAGAAATAATCTCCCTGCCCTCGTATATCTCGTGTAGCTTCGGGATAGATAAGGCACCTATCTTCACCGCCACAGAAAGGGCATTCGCAGTTAACTACGCCCTTCTTGTCTGTTCGCACAGGCGGGAAACCATCTTTTGTGAACTCCTCAACCATTGAAGCCGAGGTCTTGATCTGTGCAATCTCATCCCGAGAATAATCATGATGTGACATGACTGTCCTCCCACTCAATTGCTTCCAACTTCGGTAGCAGTGCATCAAAATAATTTAGTGCCCACGTAAGTTTCTGATAGTCCTGATACTCCTCGGGGCCCTGCATAAATTTGCGTAGCCTCTTTACGCCCTTTATGAGGCGAGGAACGTCTAAAGCAAACTCATGGAACACGCACGAGCAATCAAGTTCGTGCGATAAAATATTTTTAATCTCAAGCAGACTGCGGCCAATATATTGGGCCGCGTGGCCTGCGTACCTGGTTGCAGGCTTACTATTCTTTTGCCAACCCCCATCCCTAGGGTTTCGGACAGTAGGAATAATGTTATGACTATCCCCATAATCCATGCGATACGAAATATCAAAGCGTTCCCAAAAGCACAGAGAAGGGAAGTTATTGTCGAACCTTGGAAAATCGACACTAGTATCATTTTCGACAGATTCAAACGCGTCATAAACTTCGCGGCAATAAGTTTTGTCGGGGATAACCCATGTTGCTGTGGATGCACTAGTCATGACTAACCTCCCACGTGTTGCCGTAAGAAAACTGCCTATTAGTCTCACGTTTAACTACGGCTTCTATGTATGGAAGCAAACCTTTAATGGGAGTCTTATTTTTTGTGCCCTGCCTAATTAGCATTTTCACCAAGCGTGCAGGCAGAACTTCCGTGGTGTTGCATTGGAGACAACAGCGACCATTCGCTTTGTCATTTGTATCTACACCCAAAATTGGCCATGTAGTATGCCCACCGTCCCACGTGGAACCATTCTCCATAAAATCTACTGGGATTGGTTTACTACAAAGACTGCATATTGAGTCCGTGTATATTTTTTCTTTTTCTAGTGTCTTAGCCATAAAAAACCTCCTTTTAGGTTCTGCTAAAAACTCTGCTGATCGGCGATTACGATATTGGAGTCATCTGGTTGTGCCGAAGTTTCAGCCAGAGCCCCTTTCGGTAAACTAAATTCGAAGAATCTTCGATCCTTGTTTACCTTCTTTAATCCGTGAACTTTGCGTAGTGAGGGCATTACTGACTTCAGCTGAGCGCTAAGTTCTCTGGGGCCTTTTGGCCAGTCGGATGGCAGCTGAGCTGTACCACCACCACTCTTTTGTGCCAGAGCATTGAGATCCTGCAAATACACGGCGGATAAGCCTTCTAATAATTCCTTATGGTTTCCTTCGAACTTCAGGTTCGAGTTGTACTTCAGATAACTAATTAACCGGCCTGCTACTGGTGACTCTTCAATGATTCGCCGGTCTTCGCTCTGAGCATTACCAAGCAAAGCGTCAAGCATGTTTTCTTCGTCCCAACCAAAAGCCTTAGACATTGATATGAGTGCGACTGCGTTGTCCGCATTACGTGGTAGCCCCTTCTTTTTAATGAGTGGACTACTGATAACTTCTGCTCTGTTTTTTAGAACAGCAACCAACCCGTCGAGTGATAAACCTAATAACTGAGGAGCTACGCCTGCCCAGGATTTGAGGATGTCTTCTTTTACCCGACGTTCAGTTTCAGAAATGTATTTAAAATTGATAACAATGCTTCTGTTAACTAAGTCAGACTTGGTTGTAGGGGAATCAATAGCAGTGAGGATGATAGGACTGGCAGTCCTAAAAACTGAGGCATCCTTATCTGTATAGTTGGTACGTTCTGAATGCCCTGCACCCTGCACAAGTCGACTTAAATCTGCGCTCTGTTCAGCATTGAGCGAAGTCACATTATCGAGATAAACAACGTGGTGTTTCTGTGCATGGACAAATAAAGCGCGCGATTCCTTTGGAGGGCTGATGCCTGCATCCAGATCGCTTGGGTCAATGAGTTTAACCAGCAGATGTGCAGCAGTTGTTTTAGCTGTCCCACCCTCACCAATAAACTGAATAATTGGATATGGCGGATATGGCAGTAGGCATGATGCGATTAGCGCCCCCACCAGTGGAATATCGTCAGAGCTCTCTACATTAAGAAATTGCTGAAGCATGCTGGCTTTGCCACCAGGCTCTGGTTTAACTAGGCCAAATATTTCAGGGTCTCGACTGAGAAAAACAAAGTCAGCATCTTCTGGGAAGTCTGCGATCTCCCAGCAATCCTTTGTTACATGGATGACCTGACCACTCTCCCATGACGGATTGATGATGAATTTGTTGTCCTTATATACAGCAGAGCGAATCCTGACATCTATGACTGCTTCATCTAAGGCCTTGGCTTTAAGTGCTTGAATTAAGGTGGTAACAAAATTACCCACTTGTCCAAACTGAAGACACAATCGAGTGACGGCATTAATACCGCCACTATCGGACAGGCTGTAAACCTTTCCTTCATAGCGGATATGAGCCTCACTTTTTCTGTCTCTGAAAACTACAAGCGCACCCGTATCGATAAATTCCTGCATGAGTGCAACAACAGGATTTGGTTTAAGCCAGCCCCTGTTCGCCTGTGCGGTGATATATAGAACGTCTTGTGGTTCAAGAACTTCTATAGATTTTTTGAGACCTTCATCCGTACCGTCCTGGGCATAGAGGAGGGCTTTGAATTCTGCACCAATGAGTTCGAGGAATGCGGTAGCCGGGCGTTCTGTATTAAGAGATTCCTGTACAAGTTCCTTTACCAGGTCTAGGTCTACTTCAGGTGCAGCAGCAGTAATAGCAGCAACATCTGTCTCTCCATCATGGAGAAATTGCCAGCAGTTTTTGAGTACCGGAACTAATTCTTCAGTGCTAGAATTAAACTTACTAGTATTGGCCGCACTGCCCGCGGCCTTTGCTTTTTTTACCATTATTTAACTGATTCCAACCCCTTAGTGCTGGCTTCCAGTTCTCTAAGCGCGATATAGCGGAGTTGGCCAATTTTTACTGATGGCAGTTCACCTTCTCTGCATTTCCTGTAGATGTTCTGGGGATCAAGTTCTGGGTCGAACTTCTTGCAAAACTCTGGGACGGATATGTACTTTTCCGAGGGCTTAAATTTCCCTTGGAAGTCGAACTCTGTATGAGCTTCTTTCAATTACTTTGTTGAAATCAGGTTGCGAATTCAGGATAACATACGCATTGTAGCTTGTATACACACTGCGCATCTCTTGTGCTAGAATGACAGAGTACCCCCACAGGTATCAATTCTATTAACCAGATTGCTGGGGATAGAAAATCAAAGATTGGAGTAGAAAGCAGGTTGTAAAAATATCAAATGGGGGTACAAAAAGGGAGGGAAGCAAAAAATGAATAAAGAAAAAAATATCTCAATCTACTGGGACTGGAAGATTAAAAAGATACTGGGGGAGAGGGAAGAGAGATGAGCGTTTCAGTAAGAAAAAGAGGGAATAAATACCAGGCTTCTGCAGCGCTAGGAGTAGACCACAAGACGGGAAAATATTTACGTAAAACATTCACTGGAAAGACCCGCAGTGAAGCAAGGAAGCTAGCAGAGGATTATGAGAGAAGATTCCGAGCAGGGATTGATATATCGCTTGGTGCCATGACATTTTCAGAGCTAGCAACCACATACTGGCAAACCTATACAACAGAGAAACAGCCAGCAAATTCCACTCAGTACACCTACAGAAAAGAACTGGAGCAATTGAATGAAGTGTTAGGGAATATTCCCTTCCACAAGATCACGTCCGCACAGCTCAGAGATGCTGTCTACGGTGCCAACACCGCGAGTATGTCCAAGCTACGGTGGATTGTTTTACGAGGAATTTTCAAATGGGCAATGGAGGAGTCACCACCATTAATTGAAGTGAACCCGATGGCTAATATTAAAAAGCCAGTAGAACCAAAAAAGAGAGAGCCTGTCATATATACAAAAGAACAATTGGCCAAGCTTTTAGATGCGGCAAAAGGAACGAGGTTAGAAAACGCGCTATATATACAATACGCACTTGCTTTGAGGATTGGAGAATTACGTGGGTTGAGATGGCGAGATATTGAGATCTTTGATAAACCTGGTCCTGGCAAAAGCGGTGTTGCAACTATTCAATGGCAACTTCCGTCACGCGAGGGTATTTTCTCGGTCGAGGAAATGTTCATACCAACGAAAGGGAAAGACAAAAGAGAGCTTCCAATTAATGCGGACCTAGCACGATTGCTAAAACAGATTCACGTCGAACAACATAAAGCAGCATTGAGACTGGGAAACTTATGGCACGATATGGACCTAGTTTTGCCCCGCATGATTGTTGATAGGAAAAAGAATTATGCGGGTGGCTGCATTAGTTATTTCGTCTATATGGAAACATTAAAAAAGATTCTTGAGAAAGCTAGAATAGGCGGCCCCGCATATTCTCATGCATTCCGACACACAGCAGCAGCACACATGCTAAGCAGTGGCATAGCTCTGACTCTCGTGTCGAAATATTTGGGACATACCATGATTGCGACAACCGACCAGAGTTATGGCCATCTCGTATCAAATGCTTTGGATGAATTGCCAGCAGCTTTACTGCGTCGTGCGTAATATAAGGAGCGATGTTAGTGGAACGAATAGACCCCGATTGGCAATGGACTAAATACCGCAAGGTTTTGCTATCCAGGGATGATGGGCCAAAGGTTTCATACCCGAGCAAATACCGACCTGCTGCTGAGGCATCAACCTTGCACAGGAGCTTTGCCAAAGCTTTTAACAGCGATGAACGCAGAGATAGGTTTGATGCTTACAGGTTCACGACCACTAAAATAAAAAATCGAGATGAACTCAGAGACAAACAGAATCAGCTTCACGAGAACTGGCTAACGAGTTTTGGGAAACTCAAAGATGAAATCATAATTCCGCTTGGCCCAGGTGATGAATTTGACGAACTTCACTTCAATAAAGAAGCAGGTTATGTCTGGTGGATTGTTCAGGTTTTCGATGTGCTCCGTGCTAACAACATGGACCCTGAAAAGGTAAAAGCTTACGACGCCTTCGGGACTATGATTGATATTCCAAACCCCGCACAAGTAGCGAGCGATGATGACAATTTCTTCCCATTCCAACGAGCTGTACTAGACCCGCCACCCGATCCTGTGACCTCGATAAGTGGCAAGGTCAATGACCACAGTAGCTACATCAGGAGAAACATTCCCCGAGACCAGGACACATGGTCTGTGAATTATTCTGAGCTACTCGAAGTACTTGCTATAACTATTTCAAGGAAATTACAGGACGGGATAAATCTGTCATTCGAGTCGTTGGATCGTGACACCATGCCAGTTGCAAAAGGGAGCGGAGATTCCAAGGGTATCTCTATCACAGGTTTCCCCTTTCTCAATGTCCCTCGTGGACGCTATGGAAATCGAGGTGGCAAAGTTGATAACCCACTGGATTTCACTCATAAGATTGATGCGGTGCTACAACCAAAGGATCTGTTGACCTTCATCTGGATGCTGTGTGCGGAGGAACTTACTGAGCTTCCTCATGTTGTTTTTGAGAATTGCAAAGCATTTGAATTTTGTGGAAATACTATAAAAAGACCGGCCCTGAGACCATGCAAATATTGCAGATTGCAGGTGTCTCTATACAGTGACCCAACCGTGAACGACGGTGAACCAATACTTGCCAACGTGCACGATGTTCACGGTGTTACGGTTGATTGCGATAAAAGTGGTGACGGCCAGCACGAGTGGAGTAAACCGCGCCGAGATTGGTGCAGCTCCGCCTGCCAACATAAAAACCGAAAAAACTAGAAAAAATAGGGTAGTTTTAAAAACTTTCGCGACAAATTCGCGACATTTCAGTAGTTTTTAGGCATAAATTCCCTGTTTTACGCACGACTCGTCTCGGAATCTAAATTAATCATACGGAAAAATAAATTATGTAGCCTTATATCCTTTGTAAGTTCAGGATGGAAAACTGTTGCCAAAAGATTTCTCTGTCGAGCAGCAACAATCTCTCCACCAGGAAGCGTAGCCAACACCTCAACGGAAGTACCAACAGTTGTAATTATAGGTGCACGTATAAAAACAGCAGGGAATTCGCCCCCATCAATACCATCAATCTTAATATCTTCCTGAAAAGATTGGATTTGCCGACCAAATGCATTCCTTTGAATTTTCATGTCCATAACTTGGATTCCAGGACGATCGAGATTGTCGACATGTCGAGCAAGTAAAATTGCCCCAGCACAAGTACCCCATACCGGCTTATCACTATCACAAAAATTACGTAAAGGTTCTAAAAAATTATATTCCAAAACTAATCTTGCAATTGTTGTAGACTCCCCGCCCGGAATGATAAGAGCATCCACATCACACAACTGATGTGGAAGACGAACCTCACAGGAATTCACACCGAGTAAAGCAAGCATTTCAATATGCTCACGGAAATCTCCCTGCAAAGAGAGAACACCGATTGTAGGCAGAACCCTATAATCGGTATTGTATGCAGCACTAGGTAGACTATTACTCGTGATGGTCACAGGATGTTATACCATTAGGGATAGAAAGCACCATATAATAGTTTAGCATTGTCCTAAGCCTGAACTTTCAACACTTAAATGCATCCGGAGGATATTAGTATGCCAGGAAAACTCACCACACAAGAAGTTTTAGAATTCCTTGATAGTCGACCAGGATGGATCACCTTCACAACGATTGGCAGTGATGGCTACCCCCATAGTATTCCAATCGGATACTTCCGAGATGGGCCTGATGTACTCATTGGCGGAATGGATAAGACACAAAAAATGGTAAACGTTGAAAGAAACCCAAAAGTAAGTTTGTCCTTGGAAAGTGGGAAAACTATGCAAGATATAAAGGGAGTTCTAATTCAAGGAGAAGGCACAGTAGTACGCGATCCGAAAGAAGTTCTTGAATTAAATCGTACTGCGGCACGAGCTAGAGGGGCTCCCGAAGACAGCTTGCCTTCAGAAGCAAGACCAGGTGCTGCCTACGTTCGTGTAAAAATCATCAAGGTTATTTCTTGGGATTATTCACGCTAACATTCATCTTGCTTAAAAGGGTTCCAATTAATCAATTTTATTTAGGCCACCATTGAAAAATTTTTAGATCAACACGTCCTTTTTTAAAATTTACCTTCTCGTGTTCCAATAGAGCACACTGAAGATCAGCAGCTACAACTGAACGTCTTTGAATACTAGTTTCCCCTTTTGCATTTATTACTCTCCACCAGGGAACATCAGATTCTGAAGGTAAGCCACGTAAGGCATAACCAACAGCCCTTGCAGCACGAGGAGAACCAAGCAATACGGCAATCTGACCATAAGTCACTACATAACCCCTAGGAATGCTTTGGACAAAGTCATATACCCGAGTATAGAAATTGGGAAGCTTAGCCACGTGTATGGTAGGCACGTTCAAATTCGTACCAGCCAGAACCAATAACTTTTAACGAACCATTACCAGGCTCTCGACCAGGCCATGCATCAGGATCACGTTGGTATTCATTTAGAACTCGTTCAGCTTCTTCCGAACTCTCAGCATCAACTTCATAGATGCAAAGGTATTCTGAAGGGCTAGGAATCCCAACATGCTTACCAGTCAACTTATAGACACTTCCACTTAAAAAATTGGGACAAAGAGCTGTGTCCTCAATGTGATTACCTAAATACCAATCATCAAAATCTTGTTGTTGCGCCTCACTTTTCGGCTCAATCAAACCAACCAACATAAATCGTGCCATAAAAAACCTCCATTTTTGAAAAGAATAGCCTTTTAAGCGGACTAAGTCATTGTAGATTCCAAGTTCAGTATGTAACGTTCTAAAATACGAGTGGAGAAAGCATATGGAAACCCGTTTTCGTTATTCGATTTGGGATGGAACGCAAACTGTTTCTGAAATTGATGCAGAAGATCTTCTGGACTCGCTGTCTGACGACTTACTAAACTTTGGCGATTTACAGCATGCAATGCGTAATCTAATGCAAAAAGGCGCACAGAATCTTGATGGTGAACAGGGCCAAGGATTACGTGACTTGTTGCAACAGCTACGAAAACAAAGACGAGAACAGCTCGATCGCTTCGACCTTGGCTCCATATTTGATGACTTAAACGAACAACTTGATGACATCTTAAATATGGAAAACACAACTTTGGATAAACGCCTAGAAGATGCAGGTATAGCACCTGGCGAAGAAAAAGAAGGTGAACATAACAAGGAAGCTCCATCTATAAATCAATCCGAGAAGAAAAAACAAAGCCCAGATAATGAAAACCTTACAAATAATTCACAGCAGACAAAACAAAACAGCAACTTAAATCAAGAAAATAATTTTAATGAACTATTGAAAACCATAACTGGCCACAAAAAAGATCAAATAAAAAACTTGGCAAATGATACCGCAGGAAAAATACAAGGCCTCCAAAATTATGAGTTCATGGATAAAGATGCAGAAGAAAAATTTAGAGAACTAGTTGACTCTCTGAAACAGGCCATGATGGATACCTTCTTTAAAGACATGTCACAACAAATATCTACCATGTCTCCCGAAGACATGGTAGATGCTAAAGAAATGGCCAAAGCCCTCAACGAAATGCTAAAACAAAAAATGAGAGGTGAAGAACCTGACTTTGAAAATTTTGTGGACCAATACAGCGATATGTTCGGAGACGACCCACCAAAATCTCTAGAAGAATTAATGGCACAAATGCAGGCACAAATGGGAGCTATGCAAAGTTTGATGAACAGCCTTCCTCAGAATATGCAAGACCAGTTGCAACAACTGATCAGTAATAAAATCGGTGATTCAGCACTTGCGGATACCCTCAGTGAACTTGCAGAAAATATGATGCAACTCATGCCACCTAAGGAACAAAATACTCGTTACCCGTTCAGAGGTGATGAAGATTTAGATTTGGCGGCAGCGATGGAATTAATGAAAAACATGCAAGAAATTGATGAACTCGAACGACAAATTGAACGTACTCAATTCGGTGGTGACCTAGATGATATCGACCTCGACAAGCTAGAGGATCTATTAGGTGAAGAGGCTAAAGAAACTATCGAACAGCTTAAGCAAATGCTCGAAATTCTTGAAGATGCAGGTTATGTAAGGCGTAAAGGAGATGATGATTGGGAATTAACCCCCCGAGGAACCCGAAAAATAGGGCATCGTGCATTAGTAGAATTATATGCACAGCTAAAAAATGATAGCTTAGGAAAACATGAGACACATGAAACTGGACACGGCGGTGAACGCATAGATGATACCAAGCCCTACGAATTTGGAGACCCCTTTCACTTAGATATCCGTAAAACAATCATGAATTCGGTATATCGCAATGGTCCCGGCTTACCAGTTACCTTGCTACCTCAAGACTTTGAGGTGGCAAGAAGTGAAACAACCACCCAAACAGCAACTGTAATAATGCTTGATCTTTCTTGGTCAATGGCCTTAAAAGGGAACTTCCAAGCAGCAAAAAAAGTCGCTCTTGCACTTAACAATTTGATTTCATCCCAATTTCAACGCGATAGTCTTTACATTATCGGATTCAGCGCATATGCCCGAGAACTAAAAGCAACAGAGCTGCCTTTCGTACATTGGGATGAATCGGTGCTTGGTACAAACATGCATCATGGACTAATGATTGCAGAAAAATTATTAGCAAAACATACTCAAGGAACTCGTCAAGTATTAATGATCTCTGATGGTGAACCAACTGCACATCTTGAAAACGGACGTAGCTACTTTGCATACCCCCCCAGTCCAATCACAATCCGTGAAACATTACGCGAAGTTCAAAGATGCACAAAAAAAGGGATCACAATTAATACTTTTATGCTAGACCGTAGTCCTCACTTAAAGGAATTCGTAAATAAAGTTGCAAAAATTAATAAAGGAAGAGTTTTTTACACGACACCAGGTAAATTAGGGGAATATATTCTTGTTGACTATGTTTCTCAAAAACAAAAGAACTTAGCAGGCCACAATTAATCAAATGCTAGCTATAGTTGTCCGAGGCCAACAATGAAAAAACCACTAATTGGAATAACACTGGGTGATCCATGTGGAATCGGTCCAGAAGTAGTTGCCAAGGTTTTAAACCACACAGAGATCACTGAATGGGCACGACTTTTAGTAATTGGTGATGCAAAGATTTTATCAACGTCACTAAAATCAATAAATTCCGAAAAACGGGTCGTCACAACAGAACAACCTGAACAAGCACATGGAGGTTCAGAGTCAATTACAGTACTGGAAGTTCCCAATATCAATGTGGAACCTCCAGTATTAGGGAAACATTCAAAAAATGCGGGATTGGCTTCACATGCTTGGGTAGAAACAGCAGGAAACTTGGCACTTGAAAAAAAAGTTGATGCAATTGTTACAGCACCTATCAACAAGACATCTTGGAAATTAGCAGAGATTAAGGAAACTGGACATCAAGAGGTATTCCAGCGTCTATCCGGTTCGAAGCAGGTATATACCATGCTTGTGAGTGGACAACTTCGATGCATGCATTTAACAACTCACCTGCCATTAGTGGAAGCTTGCAATTCTGTAACTAAAGAAAAAATAGGAGAAGCCATTTCAATAACAAATGACTATTTGCAACGATGGGGTTTTGCTCAGCCTAAAATTGCAGTTGCAGCATTAAATCCACATGGAGGTGATTCAGGCCTGATAGGGAGAGAGGAAATTGAGGAAATCGCTCCTGCAATAGAAAAAGCCCAAAGTAATAAGATTTTAGTAACAGGCCCAATTCCGGCAGACTCAGTTTTTGTTCAAGCAATCGCAGGAAAATATGACGTTGTTATTGTTCTGTACCATGATCAAGGACACATAGCGATCAAAGTACATGGCTTTGAACAAAGCATCAGCATAAATCTTGGGCTTCCATTCATTAGAACATCAGTCGATCATGGAACTGCATTCGACATTGCAGGTAAAGGAATCGCTGACGAGACCAGCTTAATCGAAGCAATCCGAACAGCAGTTGAACTTGCAACGGGCACCGGAATAAATACCCGAAATACATAACCCTTTTAATCAACCCAACTATCCCAAAAAAGCACATCATCCACAGGTAATCGCCTCGTTGGGCCAAAATTTGCATCGGGATAACCTAAAGGAATAAGTGCACAAGGAAGTGCATTTTCAGGAATACTCAAAAACGGACGTAGCTCATCAAGAATAGGAGCTTGGAAAGTAGTTAATACTGTTCCTAAACCGAGCGCACGAGCCACAAGTTGAAGATTTTGAACAGCACCGTATATAGATGATCCTGTAAGAACATTGTCCGTCGAGGAGAATGTCCCATCATCCCTATATAAGCAGGGGATAATGTAAACAGGTGCTTGATCGAGATCATTCAAAAGACTTAAAGCCCCCGTGAACATTAATCGTTGACCAGTATCATCTGACTTAGAACCTTCGGAAAAATATTCACGTATACCCGGATTATGCTCCGCATTATTGCGTATCATTTCTGCAATCCTTGAACGTTTCTCAGAATCACGCACTACTAAAAACCTCCATGGTTGTTTATTGGTACCACTGGGAGCTTTAGTCGCAGCTTCGATAACGCGACGTAATATTTCGTCAGAAACTGGTTCATTTTTAAACTTACGAATTGCACGCTGTGAATAAACAGCTTCAAAAATATCTGCTGTTCCCTCTGGTCCTGATGTAAGGTTATCTGGCTGAAACTCTGGCATTATAAACTCCTCGCCTTAAGGCATTGCATTTGCTTGATAGGCCAGTTTGCCATGAAAATCATTACTAAGAGGATTTATGCTTTGGATAACCGCTATCATCATACCTGCAATAGTGTTGGCATATTTCTCTTTTTGGGTTTGGTTTTGGGATCGTAGACGTAAAAAAAAGAAACCGAAATGACACTCTTTATTCCCAAGTTCATAACCTATAACAACCCCGACCATGGAGTCCGACATCAGTAATCAAGAGGAAAATTTTCCTCTTGAGAACTTTGCAAATAGGATGTTCCGTTCATTTTCAATTCCTTCTTTTCGCTACTTATGGATCAACACCATTACCTTTTCACTCGTGCAGGGGATGGCCCTACTTACATTTCTCCAACTTGCTAGAGAATTAAGTGAATCCAATAAAGCCCTTGGTTTTTTTGGATTTGCAGTCGGAATCCCAGTTTTAATTTTTGGATTACCTATCGGAATTATTGCTGATAGGGTGGATAGAAGAATCCTCATAACTGCAAGCCATATTGTTTCCTGTGTAGCATCTTTAGGCCTAGCCTTGCTCTTTTGGATGGGAGACCTAAGCCTTGCTCTAGCACTGATTTTGGCAGGTATATCAGGCCTTGGTATAGCTATCGGACAACCTATTCGACAAACAATTGTACCTTCAATCGTTCCACGTAAAAACTTATTGAACGCAATTTCCCTAAACAATGTAGGCATGCAAAGCGGACAATTTATAGGTCCCGTTTTTGCAGGTGTGCTCGTAGCCACATTAGATTTCGGTTGGGCCTTCACAATCCAAGCTGGTTTACTAATTGCTGGAACGTTTTCACTAATTCCCCTCCGTCTCCCCCCACTTGAGCGAACAATAGCAGAACGGGAAATAAGCTTGAACAAGTTTTTTCAGGATATCCGTGACGGGTTCTTTTTTGTCGCGCGCTCAATGGATATTCGCGTACTATTCTTCCTCTTAATCATTACTACATTAGTAGTTAATGGACCCTGGCAAACCCTTTTACCGAGAATTTCAGAAGATCAATTGTCCGCAAGCAAAACATTTCAAGGCGTGTTACTAAGTATTTTCGGCGCCGCTATGTTCATTATGTCCTTCATTATTGCTGCTCTCGGAACAATAAAAAATGCCGGGGGATGGTTTGCGCTAACACTAGTTATTGGCGGCAGCATTATTGTAGGGATTGGGTTTTCACACACTACATGGCTCACCATCGTATTGATGATATTGAGTGGATTTAATGCAGCATTTTTTGTGAATTTAAATTTGACTCTAATTCAAATCAATACACCAGGATTTATGATGGCACGCGTTATGAGCATTTACACCATAGCTATGATGGGAGGAGCACCTTTCAGCGCACTGTTAGCTGGACTAATGGCAGATGTCGTTGGTTCAGCAGGCCTTTGGTTCTCAATTTGCGGTGCCTCAATGGCAATAATCGCAGCAATTATCATAGTTACACAGCCAAAGCTTCGAAACATGTCCTCTGCTCCACGTAATGAAGAGTTGGTTGCCTAGTTCTTCCTTTTAAAAATCTGGGTACCACCTGATTTCGGAAAAAATCTTCTACGCAAAATTCGAACAGCGAACAAAATAAGTGCAAATAGGGAAGCATACGCAACGAAATTAGAAAGAATTGGTTGATTAATCGCCATGATGCCTGCAATCAACCCCGTCCACAAAAGAACCCAAATAGCAAGAAATATTGCTCTACTTCTTTGCACATTGTTCAACTCGAAAAATCTTTCTGTTTGCAGTAGACGCTGGCCGCACCAATAACCAATCGTAAACCACCCAACAAGAATGAGAATAAAAACTAACATCGAAAACCTCTCTTACTTTCCAAGTGATTTATCACTTGGTACTTCCAAATTATCAGTATCTAGGACTGGAAATGTCGCCGATACAACAGGAGCTTTCTTCGACACAATAAAAAGGAACGCAGCACCTAAAACACCAGCAATGAGCGAACCAAAAAGCACACCCATCTTCGCTTGATCAAGTAAAGATTCCTTACCTTCAAACGATAATTCTGCAATAAATAAAGATACAGTAAAACCTATCCCTCCTAATGCAGCTGCCCCAAGTACATGGGGGATAGTCACAGCATTAGGCAGTCGTCCAACCCGGAAAGCAATACCTGCAATTGTAGCCAAACTAATACCAATAAATTTTCCGCCAACAAGGCCTACTAAAATACCCCAAGCAAGTCTGCCTCCAAAAGCATCACTTAAACTCTCACCAGAAATAACTACACCTGCATTAGCTAAGGCAAACAAAGGAATAATCACAAAATTCGACCATGGTAACAATAAATGTTCCAGCCTCTCCATGATGTTTTTGCCTTGAAAAGGACGTGCAGGCGTAAGCAAACCTAGGATCACACCCGCAATTGTTGCATGAATCCCACTCTCAAAAGTTGCATACCAAAGAACTGCCCCTACAACAACATACGGAACAAACGAAACAATACGAGCACGTTGCATTAAGAAAATTGAAATGATGAGACCCAAAGCAATAGTGAGCCAATCAAAGGCAAGTTCACTAGAATAAAAAATTGCAATTATCGCAATACCACCAATGTCATCTGCGATTGCCAGAGTTAAAAGGAAAACTCGTAAACCGGTAGGGAGTCGCCTGCCAAACAATGCAAGAACCCCAATCACAAATGCAATATCTGTTGCAACTGGAATACCCCATCCGTTAATTGCATCGGTACCATTAGTGAAGGCGAAAAACAATAAAGCCGGAACCGCCATACCACCAATAGCGCCCAATAAAGGCAATGCAGCTCTTTTTGGATCATGGAGCTCGCCTGTCACAAATTCTCGTTTGATTTCCAAACCAACTAGAAAAAAGAAAACTACCATCAGGGCATCATTAACCCAATGCCCCAAGTTTTCATTTAAATGAAAACCTTCAATTTCTAATGCTGCATGGATATGCCAAAAAGATTCATAAGCCTCCGTCCATACATTGGCCCATATAAGTGCAGCAACTGCTGCAGCTAAAAGAACGATTCCACCCGCAGCTTCAAGCTTGAGAAATTCCTGCAACATTGAACGTGCTCGTGCAGGACGAGGCAACCACGGCCAAGAAACATTTGTTGGAGGTTGATTAGACATAGAGTTTTAGCATTACCATACGTTCGTTTCTACTTGGTAAAAATTACTGTGGCTTATTGTTGCCACCTTTAAAAAAATCACCTACGCGGTCCCACATAGATTTATCACCAACTCCTTTAAGGAACTCACCCCAAGCATCTTCAGCTGAAGATGAACGCGCTAAGTTTTTAACACGATCCTCCATAATATCCTTAATCCGCCCTTCCTCACCTGCATCAACCCAAAAACCATGTGCATCCTCGCAAGTATCAAGCTCAAGATCATATGCACGATAATTAAAAACAATCATCTCTTTATCACAAACAGGACATTTAAGCTCACTTGGACGCTTAGCATATTGAATCGTTGCACGTCGCGTATTTTCATCAGGGGCAGATTTAGCTTCTAAATCGTCAAGTTCATGGTGATCAAGCCAACGCCCATGACACGTGAGGCAATGGTCTACCTCAATTCCAAAGTGATGTTCTACTGTAAGTGCACAGGCGCATCGTGGACAATCCATAACTTTTACTCAACACATTTCTACTCAAAAGATATAGAACATATTACTAAGATATCCAAGTATGTGGGTTTTTAGGCAGTAAAAATAAATAAAACAGTAAAAACGGGACAAATACGTTAAAAAACAGCCTTATTTTAAAGGTTCCAACAGTTTACATTTAGGCGCTGTATATATATGGGTGCATACCCCAGCAACCCTTTTTTTATTTTGGGGGTAATTGGGGGGTGGAGTTAAACGCTAGTAACCTGCCTACGGGAATTTTGAAGTAAATTTATAAACTATGAACAGGAGGATATCGTGACTTTAGGCGAAAAGGATATGGAAAAAGCATTTAGCGTAAGTGATGAATCCGAACAAGAAGATGAATCCGAACAAGAAAAAGTGCGCAATTGGCTACTGCGCAAAGAAACTGAGGAAGCTATCGGAAAATCTCAGCTTTCGGACATACTGGAGGGGGTGAATTTTCAAGACGTATCTGCTGATTTTCAGGAATGGCTACGTGACGAAGACAGGAGTCGAGAAGACAGGAGTCGAGAAGACAGGAATCGATAATGAACAATCGTAGTAGTGTTTCGCTGTTTCCTCATTTTTAGGGTGACACTGGATATATATCACGTATACAGCCAAAAAATGGCACCATGGAAGCAGCTCACGTTTATCAAATACCCCATTAAATAAAAGACTATGCTACTGCGTTAAAAAGTTAACAATGACTAGACAAATATGGTGACTCATTCTCAATGCAGGTAGTTGGCTTTTTGGGGATGCCTTCTTTATTCAAAGACTTTCTTTAGCTCTTGAGAGGCACTATCAATCGCTGCTTTAGCATCATCTAAAACTTCACTCATCCCAAAAAAACCATGAGTCATACCGTCATAGCATTTTGAAACAGTGGGAACACCTGCATCCCTCAGCCTTGAAGCATAAGCATTTCCTTCATCTCTCAAAGGATCATATTCTGCAGTTATCACATGCGCATTGGGCAACCCACTTAAATCATCTGCTATAAGTGGTGAAGCGTACGGATCGTTTGGGTTTCCATTTGGTCCAATATAGTGATCCCAAAACCATCGCATTGACTTAGTGGTTAAAAGATAGCCTTCAGCATTATCCCGATATGAATCACTTGTAAAGTCCATCGAAGTAACAGGATATACGAGAAGCTGATGACTAATCTCTACTGTACCTTCATCACGTGCACGCAAGGCAACTGCAGCTGCAAGGTTTCCACCGGCAGAATCACCACCAACTGCAATTCGATTAGCATCTCCACCGATCTCAGAGGCATTCTGTGCAGCCCATAAGGTAGCGGCATAACAATCATCCATTGCAGCTGGATAACGATGCTCTGGTGCAAGTCGATAATCAACAGATATAACAATGACTCCAGATCTATGCGCCAAGGCACGAGCCGTTGAATCTGCCATTTCAAGATCGCCAAGAACCCAACCACCACCATGAAACCATACTAGAATTGGCAAACTAGATTCAGAATTTGGCTTATATATACGTACAGGCACATCACCGCCCGGACCAGGAAATGTGCAGTCTATACTTTCTGCAACAGGATCTGGGTTCGAAGGCGGTAAACGACGAGCTGCAGACGCAGCCCGAGCATCCTCAGCTGATTGCTCCCATAATGGAGGAAGGTTGAGGCTTGCCATTTGATCAAGAATCATTTTCGCTTGTGGATTAAGTGGCATGTTCGGATCCTTTCTTAATTATGATGCAATAGATGCTAATGCTGAACAGCATTACCACCACATACATTGATAGATTGACCAGTAATCCATGAACCTTGATCGCTGCATAAATACACTGCCTGATAGCCAATATCTTCACCTGTACCAGCACGACCTATCGGGATACGTGCAGCACGCTCATCAAAATTAGGATCATCAAACACATCATCCATGCGTGAAGTATCTACTAGGCCAGGACAAATAGTATTTACCCTCACTCCATATCGACCAATTTCTTGTGCCATTGAAGCTGTTAAACCTTGCACTGCAGCTTTACTGGCTACATAAGCAGACATGTTCGGACCAAGAATTTTCCCTGCAATTGAAGAAATATTCACAATTGCACCTCCATTGTCAGCCTCAATCAAGTGCTTTCCAAAAATACGAGACATTAAAAAGGTACCCCTTAAATTAACGTTGAGGACGGTATCCCATTGCTCAACAGGCATATCCACAACTGGAACCCTATCTTCACCTCGAGCTGCACCTGCATTATTAACAATAAAATCACAACCACCAAACTCCACAATTGTTGCTGCCAAAAGATCTTGAACAGACCCTTCATCAGTAACATTACTTACTAGTGGAAGCGCCTTTTTCCCCACAGCACGAATTTCATCAGCAACCGATTCAATGTCCCTCCATCCAGCTGCTTTCTCAGCATCGGGATAACGATCGGGTGAACGACCAGTTCCCGTAATTACAACATCACAACCAGCTTTCGCCATTTCTAGAGCGATCGAACGTCCAATTGAACGCATACGACCAGCTCCAGTAACAACAGCAACTTTTCCTTCAAGTCCAGTAAGTTCAAAAGTAGACATATAAAATTTCCTCACATAAATGTATTGATATATGGAAACTATGCACTTGAAATGGATGTCCCTCAAGTCCTTATCAATTTTGAAAGAGATGAAGTAGTCTAACTTTGTTAAAACATTCCAAGGGATATCCGATGGCAACCGAACCTTTCACTATCACAATTGAAGATGATGTTCTGGATGATCTAAGGGCACGATTGGAACGAACTCGCTGGGCATCAGACTTCGGCAATGATGACTGGAGATACGGGACAAACGAAGAATACCTTCGGGAATTTGTTGATTATTGGCTTAACGATTATGACTGGCGAGAGCAAGAACAAAAAATGAATAGTTTTGCCAATTTTAAAACTGAGATCGATGGAGTGCCTATCCACTTTGTTCATGAAAAAGGAAAGGGACCAAACCCTACGCCGTTAATTTTGACGCATGGTTGGCCTTCGACATTCTGGGACTTCAACGAGGCAATTCGTCCTCTGACAGATCCAGCTGCATTCGGTGGAGATCCTGAAGATGCTTTTGACGTAATAGTACCCTCACTACCTGGGTTTGGTTTTTCAACCCCACTGCGACAAACAGGAGTACAACCAGTAAAAACAGCTGATTTATGGGTCAAGTTAATGCGCGATGTGCTTGAGTATGATCAGTTCGGTGCACAAGGGGGTGACTGGGGATCATTTGTAACCGCACAACTCGGACATAAATACCCCGAATATCTGATTGGCATTCATTTGAGTCTGCCTTGGTTACTTACCGACGGTGGTTTTAGGCCAGCTTCTGCAGAGGATTATGGTCCAGGAGAGGAAGATTGGTTTGAACAAATGAATACAAGAATGCAATCAGCAGCTTCACATGTTGCAGTACATTCAAACGATCCACAAACATTGGCATACGCAATTAATGATTCACCTGTGGGTCTAGCAGCCTGGTTAATTGAACGACATAGAAACTGGAGCGATTGCGATGGTGATGTAGAAAAAAGTTTCACAAAAGAACATCTTATTAACACAGTAATGATTTATTGGTTAACAGAGAGCTTTTCCACCAGCGTTCGCTATTATTGGGAAAATGCTCGAGCTCCCTGGACCGCCTCTCACGATCGGAAACCAACAATAGAAACGCCTACAGCAATTGCTGTTTTCCCACGCGAGTTAATTTTGATGCCAAGAAAATTGGCAGAGGAACGTACGAATCTTCACAGATGGACCTTAATGCCTTCTGGGGGACATTTTGCCCCTGCTGAGGAATCACAACTTTTAGTCGAGGACTTACAAGCTTTTTTTAGGACTCTCAAAAGTGCGAGGTAATCACTTCAACTGGGCAACTGTAACAATTACAATTTGTTTCATCACCGTAATTACTTCTACTAGCTTACTGGCATGCGTTAGAAAATCAGCCGCCCCTACTTCCGCTCCTACTTCTACCTCTACTTCTACCTCTACCTCTACTTCTACTTCTACTCCTACTCCTACTCCTACTCCTACTCCTACTCCTACTCCTACTCCTACTCCT
>Ga0115002_10002721_pt1 | contig 22758 bp, 26 predicted proteins | sample ArcticOcean_MG_C_8_FD_89576 | JGI IMG/M metagenome (GOLD analysis project Ga0115002, IMG submission 89576) | Marine microbial communities from western Arctic Ocean - ArcticOcean_MG_CB11_86 | ecosystem: Environmental > Aquatic > Marine > Oceanic | place: Arctic Ocean: Canada Basin | collected... | reverse complement strand
GGCCGAGGCGGGCAGCGTGCGGTGGAGGCTGCGCGGCAGGCGATTGCGAGGCCGCTACTAGAGGTGGACACCACGGGCGCGACGGGCGTGCTATTCAACGTGACCGGTCCGAAGAACCTGAGTCTGCGCGAGCTGGACGCAGCGGCACGGGTGATTGCAGAGGTGGTAGACCCGGATGCGGAAATCATTTTCGGTACGAGCGTGGACGAGTCGCTGAGTGACGAGGTGCGGATCACGGTGATCGCCACCGGGTTCAGCGGGAACCGACCGCCGACGATGAGTCGGACGATCGAGGAGATCGAGCGGCGAGAAGATCCGACGTCGATCAAGCTGGGCGACATCACGGCAGACCCGCCCCTGGACCCGTTGAACGAAGCGGATCTACCGACGTTCCTGCGTCGTTCGTTCCCGCCTCGGTAGGAAGTCGATCAGTCCCACTGGCAGGGGCGCACGACAGTCGTTGCTGGTGACGTTGTGCTGGACGGGGGTGTCGCCCGGGGGGATCGCGGAAGCCACCGCGGTCGAGCACCTTGAGCGATTTCATAACAAGGCGACGCGCCTGATCGAATCTGTCGGCTTGGGCGAGCGGGGTGGCGACGGCGAGTACGAAGATGCTCTCGGAGGTCGGCGGCACCAGCGTGCTACCGGTGAGGAGTAGTCGGGTGAGATCGAGCTGATCGGTGAGCAGCTCGTCAGAGCGGCGGGCGGGTTCGGTTATGGAATGAATCTTGGCTGAGCAGCGCGTGCAAGGCTAAATAGAAGAAGTTGGATGCGAGGCCATATAGGGGTTGCGCGAGAGGGGCAGAGATGAGTATCGGTGCCTCATCAACTGCTATCAACGATTGGGCGAGGGTAATGGGGACAAGTCCCGCACAGCATGTGGACCCATGGCGTTGTTGAGTGTGAGAGCGCGTGCTCTACTCCAAATACCCCGGCACGTCACCACTACCGTCACCTCCAGCCAGCAAGGGCCCACACTCGCATGAACTGTCCGTTCTGTGGCAATGAAGCCAGCAACAATCAGACCGTCGTGGAGACACGAGAGACCGCCTCAGGTGTTCACCGGCAACGACGATGTCCGGGATGCGATAAGGCATTCACGACCTACGAGCAGGTTCAGCGCGCGATTGTGATGGTGGTGAAGAAGGACGGACGGCGCGAGGAATTCCAGCGCGAGAAGTTGCTGGCGAGCCTGCGGATTGCGGCACGGAAACGGCCGCTGCCGGATGCGTCATTGGAGGCGATGGTCGAAGACATCGAGCGGCGGATGATGGGTACGACACGGGGAGAGATTGCGAGTCGAGTGATCGGCGAGATGGGGATCACGCACCTGAAGAAGCTGGATCCGATCGCGTACATCCGATACGCCTCGATCTACCACCAGTTCGTCTCACTAGAGCACATGATGGAGGAACTGCAGCGGATCGCGTTGGACCCAAATTTGCCGGCGCCCGAGCAGGCGCGGCTGTTCGACACTGTGGACGAGGTGGGCGGTGAGGAGCGAGCACTTCCGCTGCGTCTGGAAGACCATCGCCCGGCAACACCGCTCGCGCGCTAGCGGACGAGTGAACCTCTGAGGCAGGCGGCGGACGTTGGTTCGCTGCCTTTGTTGTACCTACAGGTGGAAACGGCGGCTCGGGTTGCCCCGGTTGCGTTCGGACGCCTGAACGTCGACTCTCAGGGCACGCAATAGGCAGCACGTGGAGGAGCAACGATGTTCTGTCGCGAGTGCGGCACTGAGGCCAGCGATGGTGCGCGCTACTGCAGTAGCTGTGGGAAATTGTTGGGCGCGGGTCGTGACGCTGAACCTCGTGCGGTGGCATCTGGCGGTGAGCCGTGGCTGAGCTGGGCAGGGCGAGGGCCGACACAGGTGGGTGCTGTTACTCCAGTGAGTGGAGCAACGCCAGAGCTTGCGGAGCTGGAGCTGGCGACATTCGCCCGGCGGATGGGTGCGTTCGGGATCGACCTTGCAATGGCGGTAGGAGTTGGGTTCGTGCTGATGATGATCACTTCGGTGATCTATCTAAGTGTGACAGGGATCCCGGAAGACAACTCGCTCACCGATGCCCAGAAGGAAGCGGTAGCGACGATCTGGTGGTCACTGTTCATCCCGACCTGGTTCGCGACGACCTGGCTGTTCAATTCGAAGGGCTGGAGTCTGGGGAAGCGAGCGGTGGGACTACGGATCGTGGGAGGTGATGGACGGCCGCCGGGTGTGGGACGAGGGATCGGTCGGACATTCGGGACATCGCTGAGCTATCTGGGTCTGGGGATTGGGTTCATGTGGGCGGCGTGGGACAAACACGGGCAGACGTGGCAAGACAAAATGACCGGGACGTACGTGGTGCGGGTGGATTCGGTGTGGGAGCACCATGAGCGCAGGGCTGGACGTGGTTCCTTACACTGAAGTAACTGATCGACGAATTCGGCCTCGTGGGGTTGCCGACATATCTGAAAAGTTGTTCTGATATATACCCCCTGGTTGGAGCACGTCATGGTGATTAGCAACCTTATTCAAGCGACCCCGGTGACGTTGGGCGACAATGCCCGCACCGTGCTAGAGCGCCGTTACCTGCTGCGCGACGCATCGGGTGCTGTGGCGGAGACACCGGAAGAGATGCTAGTGCGGGTGGCGGAGGCGATCGCCTCGGTGGAGCCTACAGCGGCCGCGCGGCGCCAGTGGGCGCAGCGGTTCTACGACGAGATGGCGGTGCTGCGGTTCCTGCCGAATTCGCCAACGCTGATGAACGCGGGGACAGGGAGAGGGACTCTCGCAGCCTGTTTCGTGCTGCCTGTTGAGGACAACCTCGAATCGATTATGTCGACTGCTCAAGCGGCCGCGATGGTTCAGACGTACGGCGGTGGGACGGGATTCTCGTTCTCGCGGTTACGTGGGGCTGGCGAGTCGATCTCATCGACGCATGGTGCGGCATGTGGGCCGGTCTCCGTATTGCAGCACTACGACGATGTCTCGCGATTGGTGACGCAGGGCGGGAAGCGCGAGGGTGCCAACATGGGCATTCTGCGTGTCGACCACCCAGACATCCGGGAGTTCATCCACGCGAAGGATGATGGGGTGACAGCGCAGCGGTTCAACCTGTCGGTTGGTGTGACGAATGAGTTCTTGGAAACGGCGGCACGGGGCGAAGAGTTCACGCTACGTGACCCCCGAGATGGGACGCCCCGGGGGACCGTGGACGCGGCCGCTCTGATGGACGAGATATCACTGGCGACGTGGAATACGGGCGATCCTGGACTGGTGTTTCTGGACGAGATCAATCGACACAACCCGACACCGGCGCTGGGCGAGATCGAGGCGACGAACCCGTGCGGTGAAGTGCCGCTGCTGGCGTGGGAGGCGTGCACGCTGGGTTCGCTGAACGTGCGGCTGTTCTGGGACGAAACGACGCGATCGATAGACTGGGTAGCGCTGCGTAAGAGCGTTCATGTGGCGATTCGATTCCTAGACAACGTGGTAGAGGCGAACACGTTCCCACTGGCGGAGATCGCGGCGGCGGTGGCGGGTAATCGGAAGATCGGGCTGGGGATAATGGGTTGGGCCGACTTGTTGATCGCGGCAAGTATTCCATACGCGAGCGACGAGGCGCTGCAGCTCTCGGTACAATTCGCCTCGGAGATTGGAGAGGCGGCGGACGCGGCCTCGGTGGCGCTGGGTACGGAGAAGGGAGTGTTCCCGAACTGGGAGCGCTCCGTGTACTCAGGCGGCCCACGGTATCGGAATGCGACGCGGACGTGCATCGCGCCGACGGGAACGATCGCGATCATCGCGGGTGCGTCTTCGGGAATCGAGCCGCTATTCTCGCTGGCGCACTACCGGCAGATGGGCGATGGGACGGTGCTGCCTGAGGTAAGCGCGGTGTTCCAGCAGGCGGCGCAGGCAGGCGGCTACTACTCCGATGAGCTAATGGAGTCGCTGACAGCTGGCGAGCGGCTGGCGAATCGGGCGGAGGTGCCGGAGTTGGACCGGGCGCGGTTCGCGACGGCATTCGCAATTGCGCCGGAGTGGCATGTGCGAATGCAGGCAGCGTTCCAGAGCCACACAGACCTGGCCGTCTCGAAGACGGTGAATCTGCCTCACGAGGCGAGTGTGGAGGACGTACGGGCGGTGTACTCACTAGCGCACGAACTGGGGTGCAAGGGAGTGACGGTCTATCGCGACGGGTCGCGGGCAGTGCAAGTGCTAGCGCACGTGGGACAGGACTCCGGGACCTCGGTAGCGCCAGCGACGACGACAGCGGTTCAGGTGAAATTGGAACCTCGGCGGAGAAACCTAGCGGACAAGCGACAGTCACTGACGCACAAATTTCGGGTGGGCGAGCAAGAGGGCTATCTCACGATGGTGCTCTACGAGGATGGTTCACCAGGCGAGGTGTTCATCCAGATTTCCAAGGAAGCCTCGACGGCCTCATGGCTAACAGACACGGTGGCGCTGCGGTCCTCGACTGCACTGAAATACGGGGTGAATCTGGGCAAATTGGAGCAGGCACGGTTCGAGCCCTATGGGATCACGCTGAACACGGAGATTCCGTTCACGACGAGCCTGCTGGACTATGTGTTCCGCTGGCTCCGATTGCACTTCAGAACACCGGTGGACGCGGACTCCAATGGTTGGGTGGTTAGGAAGGCGGAGGGTATTTCCTCAACACTTTCTGGGCTGACGTGCCCCGACTGCAGGATGCAGGTGGTGCACGCGGAGGGCTGCCTGCTATGCGAGTCGTGCGGCTATTCGAAGTGCGGGTGACCACGGGCTTTCGGCGCGTACACTGACACGACGAAAGCAGGCTCCTCATGAGCTACGGGTACGAACCTTCAAATCAGGATTCGAGCGGAAGCTGGCGTGAAATTTTCGTGATCACCCGGGTGGTGTTCGAACTCTTGATGCCGTTTTTGGGATCCATTTTGGGCGTGATAGTGCTGGTGGTGCTGACGATCATGATGGTGGGAATACATCCGTTGCTGGGATTCATTCCGCTACTGCTGTTGGCAGCCGGAGCCTACTGGGTGCTACGTCGTGAGCGGTTGAAGGCTGATGCGAATGCGGCCCGTATCCGAGGCGACTAAAGAAACGAGCCCACCGCTGACTGTTCCGACAGACCAACAGACCTCGATTTTAGTGCGATTGGCCGCCGTGCAATCGCTGGTGGCGACGGCGTGTGAACGCGCGGGACGTGATCCGGCGGAGGTGACGATCGTCGGCGTAGCGAAGACTCACACTCTGGAGACGGTAGCGGCAGCGTCCGCTGCCGGTATGGTGGAACTGGGCGAGAACCGCGCTCAAGAATTCGTGCCGAAGGCGGTGAGAGCTGTTGAGCAGGGACTAGCGACGCGATGGCATTTCATCGGGCATCTGCAGCGGAACAAGGTGCGGCAGGTGTTGCCACATCTGTATGCACTGCACTCGGTGGATTCGGTGAGGCTGATCGACGATATTTCGCGGCGGTGGAAGTCGGGGATTCGTCCTGCATCAGGAGAGCCGTTGCGCTGCTATGTTGAAGTGAATGTTACTGGTGAGCCACAGAAGCATGGGAGTGAGGCGGGCGCCCTCTCCTCGTTGCTGAAGGCGGCAGAGGCAAGCGCGGCGATCGAATTGGCCGGTCTGATGACCGTTGCACCTCGGGTGGCGGACCCTGAGGATACACGTCCCGTGTTCCGCGAGCTGCGAGAGCTAGCAACTGCACACGGGCTGAGTGGGCTCTCGATGGGGATGACGGAAGATTACAGCGTCGCGATCGAAGAAGGCGCGACGGTGGTTCGGATCGGACGAGCGATCTTCGGCGAACGCCGGAGCTAGCAAGCGAGTGGAGCGACGATGCGCGTAGGGATTTTGGGTGGCGGTTTCATGGGCGAGGCATTTTTACGCGGTCTGATCCGTGCAAAGATATCTCGCCCGGACGAAATCGCGGTGGCCGAGATCAGTGAAGGACGCCGAACGGCGCTGTCGGAGCACGGAGTGCGGCTGACGTCGGACCTTGAAAGCGCCTGCATCGGCGCCGACGTGGTGTTGCTGGCGCTAAAGCCGCAGGACCTGGGAGCGGCAGATGCCCTGAGCGGACATTTGAATGACGATGCTGTGCTGATCTCGATCGCGGCGGGTGTGCCGCTAGCGGAAGTGCAGCGAACGATCGGGCACCGGGCCGCGGTGCGGGTGATGCCGAATTTGCCAGTGGCGATCGGCGAGGGTGCGGCCGCGTTCCTGGTGGCACGCGAAGTGACGGATACTCAGCGTGCGCGCGTACAGCGTGTGCTAGACGCTGTGACAACCGTAGCGATTGAGGTGAATAACGACGAAGCAGTGGATTTAGCTACTGCGCTCCACGGATCAGGCCCGGCGTACGTGTTCCTGCTAATCGAATCGATGGTGGATGCGGCAGTACGGCTGGGGATGAAGCGGCCGAATGCGCTGGCGTTAGCTGAAGCGACGGTGGCCGGTTCAGCACGATACGCTATCGAGAGCGGTAAGCATCCAGCTGAGTTGCGGAACGCGGTGACCTCGCCGGGTGGCACGACCGCTGCGGCACTATCCGAGCTAGAGGCTGCCGGCTTCCGTGCCGCATTCGACGACGCGATCGAGGCAGCATTAGAGCGGGCTCGTGAGCTTGCTCAGAATGCCGAGTAGCAGGGTGTGTGCCCTTAAGGAGCAGTAGGTGGTGTTAATTTCATTCATTGGCTTGTTGATTCAGTTATTGGGGTTCGCGATCTTCGCGCGAGCAATCCTCAGCTGGTTCCCAATCGACCGAAACGGTCCGGTTGTACGGGCGCTCGCTGCGATCACCGATCCGATTCTGGATCCGCTTCGCAAAATGATTCCACCGATCGGCACGATCGACATCACACCGATGATCGCAATGTTTTTGCTGCTGTTCATCGGTGGCCGATTGATGAATGCCTAGCTCCGAAGCGAGGACGTTACAGGCACCGCCACACTTCTTCATCCGTTAGCCCATCGATCTCCACAATTTTTCGGCGGCTGTGCAGGCCGCTGATGATTTTAACTCTATTGCGTCCCAAGTGGAGCCGCTTAGCGAGGAGACGGGTGAGCGCCTCGTTCGCTCGTCCATCGAGCGGCGGTGCGGTGACGCGGACGATGAGTTCCCCGGCGATGATCGTGCCGATCGCGTCGCGCGAGGCACGTGGGGCGAGCCGGACGGCGATCCGCGCAGACATTTCACCGGTATGACTTAGCACCATCAACCCCATTTCCGAGTCAACTTTACACTGCGAAGAGCGGTGTGTTTGATCGAAGGAGTTGACGTAGAACGCGTGTTCTACTACCGTTCCGAACGTGACGGTACCAGAGAAGCACACCACGGGCGGGAACGAAACGAAAGGCCTCAAGACATGGCGAAGAAGCAGACTCAACCGACTGGCGGAGGCCGTCGCGAAGACCTAGATCGTGCGATCGACCAGATCACGAAGGATTTTGGCAAAGGCGCCATCATGCGCCTCGGTGATCCCGGCGCGGCGATCAGTGTGTCTGCTATTCCGACCGGCTCCCTATCACTCGATGTCGCCCTCGGTATCGGGGGGATCCCGCGCGGTCGGGTGACTGAAATCTTCGGTCCTGAATCCGCTGGTAAGTCGACTCTGGCACAGCACATTCTCGCTGAGTCACAAAAACGCGGAGGTACCGCCGCATACATCGACGTGGAACACGCACTCGACCCCGAATACGCGGCGGCCTGCGGGATCAATATTGACGACTTGCTGATTTCACAACCAGACACGGGAGAGCAGGCGCTGGAGATCTGTGAAGCGCTGATCCGCTCGGGTGCGATCGACCTTGTGGTGGTCGACTCCGTAGCGGCGTTGGTGCCGCGAGCGGAAATCGAAGGCGATATGGGAGACTCGCTGCCTGGTCTCCAGGCACGGCTGATGTCACAGGCAATGCGAAAGCTGGTCTCGGCAGTGGCACGGACCAACACAGCGCTGGTGTTCATCAACCAGCTCCGAGAGAAGATCGGAGTGATGTTTGGCAGCCCGGAAACGACTCCGGGTGGTCGGGCGCTGAAGTTTTATTCGTCAGTGCGCATTGATATCCGGCGGATCGAGTCACTCAAGGACGGCCAGACGTTCATCGGTAACCGAGTACGCTGCAAGGTGGTGAAGAACAAGGTCGCACCACCGTTCCGTCAAGCGGAGTTCGACATCATGTTCACCGGCGATCAGCATGGCATTAACAAGCACGGCGACATTCTGGACCTCGCGGTTGAGTATGACGTGGTAAAGAAGCTGGGTGCGTTTTACTCCTACGGTGACCAGCGTCTAGGCCAAGGGCGGATGAACTCAGGCACGTACCTGCGTGAGCATCATGAACTCTCAGACGAGATCGAGATCCTCGTGCGCCAAGCCACCGGCATCCTGGATTCGCCGGTAGTCGACGCGGTCACCGTCGCCGAGGACGCCGCTGCGATGACGCCAGTCGATGACGCGACCAGCGCGGAAGCAGAGACCGCACAACTCGTAATCGACGCTTAGCGCCCTCGTGGCTCTAATTCACTCAATCGAGCGGCGACGTGGCGGTGTGGCCGCGATCCTTGTCGACGATGATGCGCCGATTGAGATCCCACTCGAAGCAGTGCTTGAGCACGGCCTCCACGAGGGCCTCTCCCTACTCACCAAGGACTGGGTTTCGATCCGCGAGCAGGTCCGCTACCGGCTATCGGTGCGCCGTTCCCTCGAATTCCTCGCACGCCGTCGACGAACGCGTGCTGATCTGCGTGCTCAGCTTCTCAAGGGATTCAGCGAAGCCGAGACAGACGCGGCGATCGTCAGGATCGACGAACTGGGTTACCTCGACGACGAATCATGGGCGAAGGATTACGTCACTACACTGAGAGCGCGTGGGCGCGGACGTTCCTTGCTGGCCCGTGAGTTGAGCCAGCGTGGAATTGATGAAGAGGCTCGGCTGAACGCACTCGCCAAGCACGATGACCGGGGTGAGGCGTTGGCGATTACTCGGAAGCGGCTGCGCTCACTGCAGCGGCTGGCTCCGGATGTGCGAGATCGTCGTCTCTACGCGTTCCTCCGTCGACGCGGATTCGACAATGACACCGCGAAGCAAGCGATGGACGAGGCGATCCGTGCTGACGGTACTGAGTCATTCCTCGAGCGTGGGCTGAACTAGCAGCTTGGTGGTCGCGTACCGCGATGGTGCGCTAGTCGTTTCACGCCGTGTCAGAGTCGAATGCTAGGATGCAGGTATTGATGAGCTGCACCGTCTTTGATAACGGTGTGGGGATTTCGACTACCACCGAGCGCGACGCTAGCCGCGGCGCGACGGTGTGACCCAACGGAGCAGACCATGGACCCAATTGTCCTAGCGTCAATCGCCGTGGGCGGCTTTGCCCTCGGTGGGATTTTCGCTTATCTGATTTTGCAGGTTATGGGCCGCGGGGCGTTGAGCCGTGCACATGACGAAGCTGCCGATCTGGTACGCCACGCCCGTAGTGAGGCGCGTGAACTGACGCTGGACGCGGAAAAAGAGGCACTGGAGCGACGAGACACAGCCGAACAAGAAGCGCGCGGAGCACGTCGCGAGGTGACTCGTGCGGAGCGACGGTTGGAGCAGCGCGAAGAGACACTGGAGCGGCGTACCGAGAAGATAGAGCACGGCGAGCAGGCAATCCACGACCGTATCTCCCAGGTTGAAGTGGCTGAGCGTGAAGTAGACGAGCGCTCAGCGGGGTTACGCGCCGAGTTGGAGCAGATTGCGAAACTCACCACCGACGAGGCACGAGATGAGTTGCTGGCGGCACTAGACGTGGAGCTGAGTGAGGAGTCCGGGCGACGGGTACGAGCAATGGAGACTTCGGCGAAGGCCGATGGCGACACGCGAGCCCGAAAGATGCTTGCGACGGTGATGCAGCGGATGACATCGGAAATCACGGCCGAGACGACGGTCAGCACCTTGCCGCTGCCCTCGGACGATTTGAAGGGGCGGATCATCGGGCGCGAGGGGAGAAACATCCGAGCGTTTGAGGCGGCGACCGGATGCGATTTGATCATCGATGACACGCCAGGCTCGGTGACAGTGTCTGGGTTCGACCCGGTGCGGCGTGAGATCGCTCGACTGGCGCTCTCACGGCTGGTGCAAGACGGACGCATCCAGCCGATGCGGATCGAGGAGTCGGTAGAGCGTGCTCGTCGAGAGGTCGACCAGGTGGTCAAGGAAGCGGGAGAGCAACTCGTGGTCGACGCGGAGGTGTCGAGCCTGCATCCGGAGATCATCAAGACGCTGGGACGCCTGAAGTTCCGTTACTCGTACGGGCAGAACCAGCTTCGCCACGTCCTCGAGACTTCCTGGCTGGCCGCAGCGCTAGCACATGAGCTGGGCGCGGATGTTGAAGTGGCACGGATGGGCGGCCTACTACACGACCTAGGCAAGGCCGTCGACCGTGAGATGGAGGGCACGCACGCGCTGATCGGCGCCGACATCGCGAAGCGGTTCGGTGTGAGTCGCGATGTGGTTCACTGTATTGAGGCGCACCACGAAGAGGTGAAACCGGAGAGCGTTGAGGCGATGATCGTGATCTGCGCGGATGCGATGTCCGGCAGCCGACCGGGTGCGCGCCGAGAGTCCGCCGATCAGTACATCAAGCGCCTTGAGGCGCTTGAGTCGATTGCGAACTCTTACGACGGCGTGCAGGAGGCGTTCGCGATTCAGGCAGGGCGCGAGGTACGCATCATCGTGAGCCCCGAATCGGTGGATGACCTAGAGGCGACGCGGTTAGCGCGGGATGTTTCGCGCAAGATTGAAGAAACTATGCAGTACCCGGGTGAGATCAAGGTAACGGTAATTCGGGAGACACGAGCCTCATCAACGGCGCACTAGCCCTCGGACGATCCGGCATTGTGGGATGTGATAGCGAGCGAGATCACGGCGAGGTTTGCGCGTTCGAAGTAGCCTAGAAGCATGAACAAGCCCGAATTGACCGAGCCTGGCGCGATCGCCATTCAGCACTCGGTCTTCACATGCAATTCGTCGTGGCATCCGGAGAGCGCGCTGGAGTGTGGGCGCTGCGAGGCGACGATCTGTCCAGACTGTCTGGTGTATACGCCCGGCGGGACGCGCTGTAAGCCGTGCGCGAATCTGAAGCGCCCGCCGATGTACGAACTGACCACGCGGCATTATGCATTCGCAGTAGGCATGTCAATGGTCTTGGCGATCCCGATGGGCATTGCTGGAGCGCTGCTATTTCCGTCCGGACGACTGGGGTTTTTCGGTATTTTAATCGGCTTCTTCGTGGGGAGTGGGATCGGCTCGCTCTATGCGAAGGCACTCACCCGCGTAACGCGCGGTAAACGTGGTACCGGGATGCAGGTAATCGCTGTGAGCGGAATTGTGCTATTGCTCCTGATCCGGCAGTTCCTGGGAGGTGGGTTCGATCTACGATTGCTGTCGTTCGACCTAGTGGGACCGGTAACTGGATTTGTAGCAGCACGCGCGGCATGGCAGCAGCTCCGCTGATTTTCGGAGATTGCGATGTCGGTCGGCTGCTACTAGAAGCGGTCGATGACTGTGAGGACAGCAAGCAGGCCGAAGCAAGTGGAAGTCACGCTGAGCACGCGCAGCAACTCGGCTGCGAGCAGCGGGGACTCACGCTCGACATAGCGAATCGGTCTTGTATCGCGCCGGTTGAGAGCGTGTGACGGCTCTTCGACATGTGGCGCGCCAGGATATGTGGGACGCGGAGGGAGGCGGCGGCGCTGGCCCTGACGTTGGGGGTTACGGGGCATATGTCCTCTGGGAGCCTCGGCTACTGGTGTTCGTAGAGATTGTCTACGTTGACCCCTGCATAGGGAAGCGTTTAACTTCGTTAGGCACCACGCGGCCCCGTAGTGTAGCGGTCCAACACGCCACCCTGTCACGGTGGAGATCGGCGGTTCGAATCCGCTCGGGGTCGCCACTCATAAACATCATTCCGGTTCGCGCCGGATGTTTCTAGGGCTCGAAAGAGCGGCTTCATGTGGGGTCGCGGCTTGAATCCGACCAAGCGATTGTCCTTCAGGTCGGCATTGACAGCTTCGAGAGTCGACCCAATGACGACCTGACACTCGCTCGGCGTCATCAGCGGCCGAGTGGACACACGGCAGAATCCAGGCATCCGTCATCAACTACTGTGCATGGCCCGATTCCGTGGAAGCGCGTAGATGCTCTGGAGCCACTGAGGCCTCACGTGGATCCGTCTACTGCACTACATGGAGACAGGCACGCAGCGGCCTTGTGATACGCGGCAAAGACGCTTCGAGGAAGCAGCAATCGAAGTGATCGCCGATGCCAATCCCTCTCTGACACTGGCCGAGGTCGTTGACCGAGCAACTGCACAACACTTGATTCGGCCCCACGGGAAGACTCCGCGTCGCGCCGCGCCGGACCGGCCACTCTCCTCGTACATCGGAGATGATTCGTGTGGTAAAAAGCATTCGCGAACCGGAGTCTTGCTGGTCGCTTGGTCGCGGCGACACTGATCGCACGCATCACCAATAAGGAAGGGACGACCGATGGACTGGAACGACTCAGCGGAGCAGGCAAATTTCCGCAGCGAGGTTCGCGCATTCGTTACCAACGGTCTCCCGGACTGGTATCGCCAACCCTCCGATGCCGAGGGAATCGAGGCCATCGGGGGCACCTGGCAGCGCGACCGTAAGCTACCAGACGGTCCTGCACGCGCCGCCGCCGATAAGTGGGCCGGCGCTCTCGCCGAGAAGGGGTGGATCGCTCCCCACTGGCCCGCCGAGTACGGTGGCGCAGGCCTCAGCACTTGGGAGCAGTTCATTTTCAACGCCGAAATGGCCCGCGCCGGTGCGCCCGGCGTCGGCGGCATGGGCGTCTCCATGCTAGGCCCCACACTGATCGTCCATGGCAGTGACGAACAGAAGCAGGAACACCTCCCCAAGATTCTCTCCGGAGAAGTCGCCTGGGCCGAGGGCTACTCAGAGCCCGGAGCCGGATCGGACCTCGCCTCCCTCCAGACTCGCGCCATCCGCGATGGTGATGACTACGTCATCAACGGACAGAAGATTTGGACCTCCGGAGCTCAGCACGCAGACTGGCTGTTCGCCATGACACGAACCGACCCCGATGCCCCGAAGCATCGAGGCATCTCCTTCCTCCTAATCGACCGCCAGACCCCCGGGATCACCGTGCAGCCTCTCACCGATATGGGCTGGGGGCAGCCATTCAACGAGACCTTCTTCGAGGATGTGCGCGTCCCCGCCAAGAACCTCGTCGGTGAAGAGAACCGAGGCTGGTACGTCGGTGCCACCCTGCTCGACTTCGAACGCTCGGGCATCGGAACCTCCGTCATGGCCCGCCGCCAGCTCGATGACCTGCTCGAATACGTCGCCGATGGCGTCGGCCGGAAGCGCTCGAGACTCCACGAGTCGGGCTGTATGCGGGTCGAAGTTGCAGACCGTCTCATCGAGTTGGAAGTAGAAGAAAGCTTCTCACTCCGCATCGTCTCGATGCAGGCGGACGGCCAGATCCCGAACTACGAATCATCGATGGTGAAGATGTTCGGTTCCGAGTCACTGCAGCGGCTCCAGCACCTCGGCACCAAAATCTTCGGCCTCTACTCCAACGTCTGGGATCGAACCAGCCAGCATGCACCCCTAGGAGCCGCCTTCACTCAGGGCTACGTCTGGTCCGTCCCCATGACTATCGCCGGCGGTACCTCCGAAATCATGCGCAACATCATCGCCACCCGCGGTCTCGGTCTCCCGCGCGGATGATCGATGCTCAACCAATCAGTTCAGCTCTAGCGATCGACATCGATGATGCAGGCTCGCTCGCCGTCGAAGCATGGACACTCGCCGAAACGCACGGCCTCGTCGATCTGATCGATCGACTGGATTTGCGCGAGGGAATTCGTCTCTTCTACCGAGGTCGGGCAAGGAATCTAGCTCCCGTCAGATTAACCGACGAACGCGCCATCGAGCTGAGCTGACGATTGCCAACGCTTGATCCACCATTCGGCGTCATCCCAATGACACCCGACGAATTCACGAGAACGTGGCTCGCCACGATTCTGACGCGATACGGGTTCAGTGCAGCGGTTGAGGCGATTGAGTTCCGGTTGCCTCGGGCGAGTTCGCTCAGTTCGGAGATGCTCCGCGTCATCCCTCGATTTCAGGACGAGACGACTGGAGTGACGCCGGCGTTGCTGTGGAAGCGATCCGCCAATGACCACCTCCGCCGCGAAGTATTCGAACCTGGCTACGCGGCGGAAGTAGAATTTTATCGGGAGATTGCACCCCGGATCGATGTCTCGGTACCTCGCTGTCTCACTGCAGCGTATGAGCGGGAGACCGGTGCACATGTTCTGCTGCTCCAAGACCTCGCACCGAGCACTCCCAATGACTTCATCCAGGGAATCTCGTCCGAAGAGGCGGCATTCACTCTCCGGGAGTTCGCCCGACTCCACGCTGCCCATTGGACCGATGGAGCTATGCTGCAAGGTTCGACTGAAGCTCTCGCGGGCCACCAGATGTTCGTCAAGCCGCACGCATCGCTGAGTGCCGCTTATCTCACGGAGCATGTCGACGGTCGTGCGATCGAACGGACTCGTCGCTACGCGGACGAGGAGGCAGCGCACCTCGCCGCGCTGGCCGCCGGACCACAGACCTTCATACACGGCGACGCACACCCAGCCAATGTGATTTTTCCGCAGTCCTCGACGGCTCGTCCCCACCTCATCGACTGGCAGCACAGTCGCGTCGACGCGCCGCTCCGCGATATCGCCCGTTTCCTGATCTTTTCCCTATCGACCGAGGAACGTCGCGCACACGAGCAGGCGTTGCTCTCGAACTATCTCGACCAGCTTCGGACGAACGGTGCGAGCTACGACGCGCCCTCCGCCGCACGTGACTACCGCATCGCCTCGAAGTTGGAATGGGGGTGGGCGGTTGCCTTCGTCCGCCACAAGTCGATCTGGGATCGCGACACGCGCGCCGTGATGCCGATACTGGTCAAGCGAATCGCAGCAGCCTTCGACGATGTCACGCTAGAGCGCGATCTCGCCTGAATCGCCTAGTGCCGTCGGCACTAGGACCGGGGCACCACTGCCGGATCAGCTCGCGATGGTGCTGAGCGAGACATGAGCTGGGGTGGATGGTGCTGGTGCGAAGATCACTTCTGGTGGAAAGAACAGGAAACGGAATCGCAACGGAGTGGCAGAAATGGAGAAACACAGCCCGAATGAACATGTCCCTCTTGCGAGGGGTATCTCTGTATTTCAGAACCTACTGCACAGAGAATTATCCAAGACGCAGCGCTACCACGTGTCGATGTAGGGGCGCTTCTTTCCGGTTCGCTGCATCAACGGGGGGAGGCTGCTGAGGCTTCAAGCTATCCATGATCGAGAGTCGGCGGGATCGATGACGTCATTGATTCCGAAGTAGACGGCTGAGTTCGTGGCGGAGGGTATGGCCCTCGGGGGCTTCGAAAAGGACGACGTCTGCGCCGTAGTCACCGAAGAGGCGGTCGGCGAACACGCCGGCAAGCCGGACGGAGAGGACGAGGACACGGATGTCTTCCTAGGGGCGAGGCACGTGGTGGTCTCCCGTCGGTAGGTGGTGACGCCTCTGGGTTAGCGAGGGACACCAGTGATGCTAGCTGCGACGAGGTGGTGGTGTCGTCACGGAAAGGGTGAGTTTCTGCTAAACGTATGCGTAATCGAAAGTGACACGACTGGTGCGGTGAGTTGAAGGAGTGCGGAGATGACGTTGAAGACGCGAGCGGCGATCAAGGCTGTGTTTGGGGAGCCGTTGTTGGTGGAGGAGATTGAACTGGAGGATCCGGGCGATGAGGAAGTGCTCGTGCAGTTGTTCGCGACGGGCATCTGCCACTCGCAGCTTCACCAGATTCACAATCCGGACGGTCCGGTGCCGACGTTGCTGGGGCACGAGGGCACAGGGATTGTGCTGAAGGCGGGATCGAAGGTGTCGCATGTGAAGGAGGGCGAGCGGGTAATGATCCAGTTCGTGCCTCGGGATTTGCCGGAAGGGATGACGACAGCGAATCGAACGAGGTACCGCTGGCAGGGCGAGGAGTACGAGGCGGGCGTGTACACGTGGGCGGAGCACGCGCTGCTGAACGAGCAGATGGTGGTGCCGCTTCCGAACGATGTGCCGACGGATGTGACAGCGATCATCGGATGTGCGGTAATCACGGGCGCTGGTGCGGCACTGTACACGGCGGGCGTGAAGCCGGGCGATTCGGTAGCAGTGTTCGGAGTTGGTGGTGTGGGATCGAACGTGCTCGCAGGCGCGAAGATTGCTGGTGCGGACCCAATCATCGCGGTCGATCTTGACGAGGGGAAGCTGGGCTACGCGAAGGAATTGGGTGCGACTCACACGGTGAATGGCGCTGATGTGAACGCGCCGGATGCGATCAAGGATTTGACGGGCGGGGGGGTGGATTTTGCGTTCGACGCGATTGGCGTGCAGGCGGCGTTCTTGCAGAGCGTGGAGAGCGTAAAGTCTGGCGTGCTGGGAGTACATCGCGGTGGCACGGCAGTGATCGTGGGGATTGGGCAGGGTGACTTGCCGTTGCCTCGGCTGTTCCCAATCGGCGAGCGGTCAATCATCGGCTCGATGGGTGGTTCGGCACGGCCGGGGCATGTGATGCCCCAGTACATCGAGTGGTACAAAGAGGGGAAGCTGCCGCTGGAGAAGTTGGTGTCGAAGAAGTACGAAAATCTCGACGAGATCAACGAGGGTGTGCGGGCGTTGGAGCAGGGTGAGATCGAAGGACGCTCGATCATCGTGTACGAGACGCCGTAGAGGTCGAGCACGACGGGGCCGCGGGCGGATCGGCTGCGTTGGCCTGCTGATGACCCTAGTGACGAAGACTCGCTCACGCTTCTTGCTTCGAGGAGCAACGGACAGACTGTTGCACGTCGCCACCTCTGTCGTCGTAATTGCGTCACTCTCATCGGATGAGAGTGACATCGGGTTCTGAGAAGATCTGCGGCTTGCCAGAATCGAGTCCGAACCCTACGAATCGGCAGAGGGGATGGCGGACACCACGGAGGTGACGGTGCGTGGACGGTTGGTCGACTACCCGCTGAGCCAAATCATCGGCGGGTATATCGCGCAGGATAGGCTGCCGTATGTGGTGGCCGATCTGGTGGTCTCGGAAATGCTGCACGCGAGGACGTGCTGGAGCGGCTACCGATTGAGTTCGTCGTCACCGTGTTCCTACGGCGCAAGGATTCGAGGCTGAGAAGTTTGTCGGGTGACGCGGGAAAGTTCCACCTCGTCAACACGACAGGCCGCCACCAGCCGGTGCTGGAAGATCGGCTGGTGGCGGCCTGTCGTGAGCGGGAGCAGTGCGCATTCGCGTTCTTTCTGGCACCGCTGCGGCTGAACCAAGGGGCGGCTTCGCCGGTGAATCCGCTGGCGGTGTTCTAGACGACGAGGGAAGGTCACTCGCTTCGCCTCGGGAGACGGGGACCGGATGCGGTGGGTGCGCATGAGGCCATGGAAATCACGTGTGTACTTTGAGGTGGGCCGCTCGGTAGAATCTAGGAGCTGGTGTTTGCTGGAGGAGGTTCTTCGTGGATTTTGGCTGGAACAGTGCGGAGCTTGGGTTTCGGAACGATGTGCGTGCGTTTCTGAGCGAGAATTGGCACGGCGACTCGTTCGAGGAGGGTACGGCGGACGAGGATGCGGCATGGGCTCAAACGCGGGAATATCAAAAGCAGCTTGCAGAGAATAACTGGCTGACGATGGCGTGGCCCGAGGAGTACGGCGGCCAAGCAGCCTCGTTCATGGAGCAGATGATCTTCGCGGAGGAGAGCGGGCTGGTAGGCGCGCCAGGTAGTCAAGGGCTGGTGGGGCCGACGCTGATGATCCATGGGAGCGAAGACCAGAAGCGGGAGCACCTTCCGAAGATCGCGAAGGCAGAGACGGTGTGGGCGCAGGGGTATTCGGAACCGGGGTCGGGTTCGGATCTGGCTTCGCTGCAGACGCGGGCAGTGCGCGACGGCGACGACTTTGTGATCAACGGACAAAAGATTTGGACGAGTGGTGCCCAGCACGCAGACTGGCTGCATGTGCTGACGCGGACCGACCCGGAAGCGCCGAAACATCGCGGGATCAGCTACTTCATGGTGTCGATGGATACACCGGGAATTTCGATTCGACCGCTGCAGCAAATGCACGGGGCTCACGGATTCAACGAGACGTTCTTCGAGGATGTGCGGGTGCCTGCAACGAACATCATCGGTGAAGAGAATCGCGGGTGGTATGTGGCGACAACGACACTGGACTTCGAGCGTTCGGGCGTTGGGCGAGCGGCGGCGGTTTCGCAGCAGCTTGGAAAGATGCTGGACTACCAGCGCGGCGGGGAGGCGGTGAGGGAGATCAGTCTGGCAGAGCGGCACCAGATGGCAGAGTGGCACATGGAGGCCGACGTGGGGCGGATGGTGGGCTACCGAGTGGCGTGGATGCAGTCGAACGGGATGGTGCCCAACTACGAGGCATCGATGTCCAAGGTATTCAACACGGAGGCGACGCAGCGCGGAGCACGACGGGCGATCAACATGCTGGGGCAACATGGGGGGCTGGGACCTTTGTCGCCACACGCGGTGATGAGCGGATTTTTCTGTCAGCTCTACATGTCGAGCGTGTCCCGGACGATCGCAGCGGGATCGAGTGAGATTCAGCGGAATGTGATCGCGACACGCGGGTTGGGACTTCCTCGTGGATAATCTACCAACGGCTAGCGGCGAGCCGATGGTGCAACGGATAGAGCGGTTCAAGACGGATTAACCGGGGGTGAGCACGGAGTTCCCGCTGGTCAACTCCGTGACGCTCGAGAGCGGGGTGAGAGACCTCGAATCGCTACGGGTTCGCGATGGCTGTGTTCTTCGCGCCAAAAGGAGGGCGGTATGTGGCAGTGCTGCCATCGACAGCGGCGAGTTGAACGGGGTCGACGATTCAGGCGCAGTTCGTGGCAGGGCAGGTGGTATCCGTGCCTCGAGAGATCGCGGACATGGTGGTGACGGAGCACGGGGTGGCGCGACCGCTAGAGAAGAACGTGCGGCAGCGAGCAGAAGAGCTGACCAGCGTGGAGCACCCGGACTTCCGGGGGGAGTCGCGGTCGGGAGCGCAGAAGCAGTTCTACACGTGGCTTGCGGGGAGATTGGCTGGAGGCGACGTGGCAAATAAGGCGCTCGTCTTCTCAGGGAATCCGCTAGTACGGGCGGACGGGCCACACGGTAACGCGGGGGTGATCACGGCGAGCGAAGACGATCCACGTGGGCGGTATCTGTTGCTACGCGACCTCGAGGTGCTGGTGACGAGCGAAGGAGAGACACGGCTCCTGTGGCTATCGCGCACGCAGATTTCGAGCGACGGGGGCGAGACGATTTTGCTGGGGTTTGAGGAAGGGGTGCCGCACCTCGCGATCTCGTCGTGGTCGGAGGATAGTGCGGCGGCCGGAGTCACAGGCAGTCCCAGAGCGACGTACATGGATGCGCGAATCGTGGCGCCGTTGCTACCGGAAGCAGAAGCGGCGGTGGTAGCGCAGGCACGGTCGATGGCCGACTGGCATCAGCGGACCAGATTCTGTGCACGGTGCGGCGGTGGGACGACCTCGGTAGAAGGAGGTGGGCGACGGCAGTGCGACGTGTGTGGCGAGCGGCATTATCCACGCGTCGATCCTTCGATCATCGTGCTAGTGGAGCACGATGGGCAGGCGCTGTTGGTGGGACGAAACGGTGGGACAGAGGGGCGGCGGTCGTGCGTAGCGGGGTTCGTTGAGACTGGCGAATCGGTAGAGGAGGCGGTGGTTCGGGAAGTACTGGAAGAGACGGGGGTGGCGGTTGGAGACGTTGAGTACTCGTACTCGCAGCCGTGGCCGTTTCCGGCGGTACTGATGCTCGGCTGTCGGGCACGCGCACGGTCGACGGAGATCCGGGTAGACGGGGTCGAGATCGGGACTGCGGGCTGGTACACGCGGATGCAGGTGCGCGCGGCGCTGGAGGGGGTATCGGACGAACTGGTGGTACCTCCGGCACTAGCGATTGCACATCACCTGATGCGGGATTGGGCGCTGGAGTCTGAGTAACCATCGGGTGCAGGCGATGGTGGCGGAGGCTCCTCTATCCCTCATAGGTTTCGTGGATGCATCGGAAGGCTGTCGCCGACAGGGAGTTGGGGAGGGGGAGCGATGAGCTCATTTCCCAGATTAGTCGACGACGATACGGACGAGTGACTGACGGACCAGCTCCAGGCGAGCGGGGCGATCGCCGCGGGTGCGCGGGTGGTGCGACATACGTGGGAGCCGCTTGAGGTTCACGGCGGGGCTTCGGCGACGACGCGATTAGGTCTCGAGTCTGAGGGTGGCGCCGGCCCTTCGTCGCTGATCGTGAAGGTGGCGACCTCGAATGCGGAGATGCGGGTGCTCGCGGTGCAGCGTGGGGTGTTCCAACGCGAGTTGATGTTCTATCAGAATTTCGCGGCAGGTCTGGGAGAGGTGGCCCCCAAATGCCACGCGGCGGAGATCAGCGAGTAGGGCGATGAGTTCGTGCTGTTGCTGGAGGATCTGAGTACGGGGCGTCGGGGCGATCCAATCGGGTTCTCGATCGAGGACGCGGAGATAGCGTTGGACGGGGCAGCGACGCTGCACGGAAAGTTCTGGAAGGACCAGTCACTGGGGCGGTTTGCGTGGTTACGAACGCCCGACGATGAACTGAATACGGAGGGGTTGAAGTTTGGGAAACGCGCACTGAACCAATCAGCGAACGACTGTGAGACGCGGTTTGGTACGGCGGTGCCACGAATCGTGACAGAGGCGACTCGGGCGCTGGCGGGACGGCTGGAGGAGTTTCACCGATATCGCGATCGGCGACCGCTGCCGCTGATTCATGGCGACTACCACCCCGGACAGATGCTCTTTCCCTCGGAGGCTGATGGTCGTTTCGCGATCTTCGATTGGCAGACGGTGCGTCTGGGGACGGGGGCGGAGGATGTGGGGCGGGTGCTGGTGACGGGGTTCAACGTGGAGGAGCGGCGGGCAGCAGAGCCGGGGCTGCTCGAGCGATACTACGCTGCGCTGCTGCGCCATGGGGTTGATGGGTACAGTCGGACTGAGTTTGACGAGGACTACCGGCTGGCGATGTATCTGAGCTTGATGATGACGGTGGCGGTGGTACCACGTCTGTCTGACGAGTTTCTGGCGGAGCAACGAGAGCGTTCGATACGCCTCGGGTGCGAAGACCCGGTAGAGAGAATATTCAGTGCACTGGCGGGGTCGATCGAGGATCACGATCTGATCGGAGCGCTTGCGGCGCTGCCGGACTAGGCGAGCGAAACTCGCAAGGTCCCACGGCACGTGGCACGGAGATACTCCGTATACATGAATGGGTCTGTCCGCCAAGTGACAGAGCGGCGTGCGACAGCCGGTTCTCCACGGGAGCCTTGATGACTACAAGAACCAATATTTTGCAATTTCGAGATATGCCGGACGACAGTGCCTTATCTGCACAAGAGGCATCGAGGATTTCTGTTACAGGTGCTGTGGGGCGCTCGAATGTGCTCCTGAACTGCGTGAGGCGAGCGCTGTGGCTGCCGGTGGTCCAGGGTGATGTGGTGGAGCTGCAGAGTGCAAAGAGCCGAGTGTCCTTCCCGTTGAGCAGGCTCTTGACTGGGGTATACACACGTGCGGATGCGTCGCACTACGCATACTTGCACCGAGGCCGCGAGAGGGAGCGGTGAATGCGATTGCCTCGGCGCAGCCCGAACAGGACTTCTCCCGCTGCGATCTGGTGGTGGATGTGCTGTGTCTAACAGAAGACACAGCTGAATTGAAAATAGAAAACATCGGCCGAACTCATTCACCCGGTACTGCCGTGAATATATTTTCACGTAAAATTTATCAGATCGCAGAAAAACCAATAAGACGAAACAATTACTGGATTTCACGACGAATTGGCCGACGCAGCATGCTGCGGAGCACGGTGGGCGGGTTCCGCAGCATGCTAGTGAATTCGAGCTATCTTCGACAGGAATTATTCACTGCGGTTGTGCGTGGTCGAACAGAACATTGAAGAAGGATTCCCGGCAACATTCCGGCGTCCTTATTCAGTGCGCCGGAATGTTGCCGGGGGCGTGCGTCTCATCAACCAACCAGGCCCTAGAATGCGCGCAATCCGGAAGGTGAGTACATGGGCTGTTGATATCGCTAGGATGGCAGTCTGAGCGAACTGGGAAAGGTGTGGCGATGGAGTATGAGAATCTCAAGTTCGAGTTGGCTGACGGGGTAGCGTTGGTAACGCTGAACCGACCGGAGCGCTTGAACGCGCTGAGCCCGGGTTTAGTACACGAGTTGCTGGACGTCGTCGAGCGCACGGAGCGGGACGACGATGTTCGTGTACTGGTGCTGACAGGGGAGGGGCGCGGGTTCTGTGCGGGAGCGGATGTGCTGGCCTCCGTGGAGGAGCGCGAGGCGGATAAGGGACTAGACGAGCGGGACGGGTACCGGCGGATGCTGGAGGGGCCGATCGGACACTGGGGGGTGCTGTACTCGATGCTCGGGCGCTATCCGAAGCCGATCATCGCGGCAGTCAACGGGGTGACTGCAGGGGCAGGGCTATCGCTAGCGACGGTGGCGGACATTCGGATCGCCTCGACGGCGGCGCGGTTCATCGCGGTGTTCATTCGTCGAGGGTTGGTACCGGACACCGGGACGAGTTGGCACCTGCCACAGCTGATCGGTCGGGGGCGGGCGAT
>Ga0115002_10002720_pt1 | contig 22762 bp, 22 predicted proteins | sample ArcticOcean_MG_C_8_FD_89576 | JGI IMG/M metagenome (GOLD analysis project Ga0115002, IMG submission 89576) | Marine microbial communities from western Arctic Ocean - ArcticOcean_MG_CB11_86 | ecosystem: Environmental > Aquatic > Marine > Oceanic | place: Arctic Ocean: Canada Basin | collected... | reverse complement strand
CGCTGGGCCTCGAATCTCGAGGCCCCTGTTCATGTCAAGGCTGGTGGTTTTTGCGGGTTGCCCCATCCGCCCCTGCGGGGCACCTTCCCCAGAAACGGGTAACGAAACGCTACTCGAGCACCCTGAACCCTCGCGGCAACGACCGCCAAATGCCCGCTAGGTTCTGTCGGGGTTTTTGCAGCTTCGTCCGGCGGGTAAGCTAAAGACCATATGACGCAAACCACAACCACCTCAATGGATGAGGTGGAGTTCAGCTCCCTCGGGTTAGACGACTCGATCGTTGCTTCCCTCGCTTCTCGAGGTATCACTCATCCATTCCCTATTCAGGCCGCGGCCATCCCCGATGCGCTCGCCGGCAAAGACATCTGTGGAAAGGCCAAGACAGGGTCCGGCAAGACCTTCGCTTTTGGCCTTCCATCGATCCAACTGGTTGATGCTTCGCTGAAGGCCGTTCAGGTAATTGTTCTTGTGCCAACACGCGAGTTATGCAGCCAAGTGGCCGGCGAGCTCGAGTTCTTCGCTGGTGAGATGGGTGTGGGCATTGTCCAGGTCTATGGAGGAGTGTCCATGGGTGCCCAGATCAACGCCCTCGAGGCCGGGGCACAGATCGTGGTCGCCACCCCTGGTCGACTCATCGACCTATCTGACCGCGGTGCCATGAAGTATGAGCATGTGAAGCTGTTTGTGCTGGACGAAGCGGACCAAATGGTCGACATGGGCTTCATGCCCCAGGTTGAGTACGTTTGGCGTCAAGTTCCAGAACCCCACCAATCATTCCTCTTCTCGGCCACGTTGGACGGGGTGGTTGATCGCCTTGCAAAACGCCGTCTCAATGATCCCATGTTCTACTCTGTTGTTGACGACGAAGAGACCATGGTTGACACTATGGATCATCGGTTCTTGCTTGTGCACTTCAGAGACAAGACGAAAGTGGTCAAGAGGGTCTCAGCATCTGTCGATCGGACGCTCGTCTTCACTCACACCAAGAGGCAGTGCGATCGAGTCGCCGAAGCTTTGAGCGACGAGGGTGTCAACGCAGCAGCGATACACGGAGACCTGCCCCAGGTGAAGCGAGAGCGAGTGCTCGAGCAGTTTTCCCGAGGCAAGTTGGACGTGCTGGTCGCTACGAACGTAGCTGCTCGGGGAATTCACATCGACGATATCGGGATCGTAGTTCACTATGACCCGCCGCAGGACGGCAAGGAGTTCCTACACCGCTCGGGCCGTACCGCGAGAGCTGGGTCGAAGGGTCTTGTGGTGACGCTCGTAGAATGGGACCAGCAGCTGAAGGTACTCAATCTCATGAAGGAGGCTGGGTTCGATCATGAGATCGTTCAAATGTTCTCCAATGATGAACGTCTCGACGATCTACATGCTTGGGAGCCGCCCCGGCAGAAGAAGCTCGATCTGCCTCCTAAGGGTCGCAGAGGCCGCCGCTAGGCTTCGCTTCCTCAACAGGATTGAGCTCCGATGGACTATCAAGACCTGAGGGTCGAGTACGAATCCGCGGGGCTTACCCCCGCCGACGTGGCCGAGAACCCGTTCGATGAGTTTCGATCGTGGTTGGCTGAGGCGGTTGGCCACGAGGTCGCAGAGCCGAACACGATGATGCTCGCGACGGCTAATTCGTCGGGGAGGCCATCAGTTCGCGCTGTTTTACTCAAGGACTTCTCCGACCAAGGGCTGCTGTTCTTCACTAATTACGAAAGCGAGAAGGGGCGCGATATTGCGGTGAATCCCCAGGCGTCCGTCGCGTTACTGTGGCATCCGCTCCATCGACAGGTGCGTATCAGCGGATCGATCCGAAAGGCCAACTCAGACGTCTCAGACACTTACTTCGATATCCGGCCAGAGCCAGCCAGACGAGGCGCTGTGGCTAGCCCGCAATCGCGAGTCATTCCGGAAGATTGGCTGGATGATCAAGCGGGAGCAGTAGCCGACTTGAGACGTCCCACCAACTGGGGAGGTTATCTCCTCGAGCCTGACATGTTTGAGTTCTGGCAAGGCCAGCCGTCCAGACTGCACGACCGGCTGCGGTACCGTCTGGCTGACACTGTGTGGACCATTGATCGACTCGCCCCATGATCGAGGTTCCGTGCGAGTTGGTCGATGATCTACGTCGTGAACTGCTCGATCACATGGAAGCGGAACTACCCAACGAGGCGTGCGCTCTGTTGCAGGGAAGTCTGGACGGGGAAATCACCGAGGTCATCCCAACACGCAATGTTGACGCTTCGCCAACTTCTTATACGGTTGATCCCGAGCAAATGTTTGCTGCGTACACCCGGGCCGAGGATATGAACCAGAAGATCCTCGGTGTCGCCCACTCCCACCCCAACGGTCCCGCTGCCCCATCGGCGACTGATAGAGACGCTGCATTAGACCCCGAATGGCTGTACGTAATAGTCGGCTCAAACAGCGATATCAGAGCCTTTAGGAAACTCGGAACGTTCCCTCGGCAGTCGCCCACTGCCGACTGAATCTGACTTCACGTTGGATAACTCGACTCGGCGGTTTTCAGTCACTCGGCTGGCGTAAGATACCTCTATGCGACAACGACCTGCCGATGAGCTGCGCGCGGTGAAGATCACCCGCCAGTACACAAGAACGACTCCTGGATCCGTGCGGATAGAGATGGGGAATACCTGGGTGCTGTGCACCGCCAGCGTGAGCCCGAAGGTCCCTCGGTGGATGATGGGCAAAGGTGAAGGGTGGGTGACCGCTGAGTACTCCATGATGCCGGGCTCCTCCGATAGTCGGATCCGTCGCGATGCGTACCAAGGTGGTCGGTCCAAGGAGATATCTCGACTTATTGGGCGGTCTCTGCGATCTGTCGTGAACCTCAAGACCATGGGAGAAGCCATGCTCACCGTGGATTGTGATGTGATGCAGGCCGACGGTGGCACCAGAACGGCTGCGATCACGGGAGCATGGATTGCCATGCACGACGCCTTCGAAGCTGCTGTCGAGGCGGGCGACATCGCGCAGAACCCTATTATCGACCGGCTCGCTGCGATCAGTGTGGGTATTGTTAAGGGTGAACACCTACTCGATCTCGAGTACGTTGACGATGTGGCCGCCGACGTAGACATGAATGTTGTGATGACCGGCCTGGGCCTCCTGGTTGAGGTGCAGGGAACCGCAGAAGGGGCCCCGTTCGATCGCAAGGATCTTGACAAACTTCTCGACCTGGCCTCAGAAGGCGTCAAGGAGCTGGTTGATGCACAAGAGCTAATTACCGGAACCGGTGCATGAAGCAAGTAGTTGTTGGATCGCAGAACCCAGACAAGATTGCCGAGATGGAAGTCTTGCTCGGGGTCTTGGGATTCGACATCGTGCGAGGACTCACCTGGGATGAGATCGAGGAGACTGAGGACACCCTCGAGGGGAACGCTCTCCTGAAAGCCCAGGCTGTAGCAACTGCCACAGGTCTTGTCGCAATCGCAGACGATACCGGCTTGGAGGTTGGAGCGCTCGGAGGTGCTCCGGGCGTCATGACCGCACGATACGCCGGAGAAGACGCAACCTACGACGACAACGTTGACGCCTTACTCCTGGCGCTTGAGGGAGTCATCAACCGTACCGCCCGATTCCGAACTGCGGTCGCAATGGTGGGACCAGACAAGGAGGATGTCGTCGTCTCAGGGAGCGTCGACGGCTCAATCACAACTCAACGCCGGGGTCAAGGTGGATTTGGGTACGACCCCATCTTCGAGGTTGACGGCGAGACTTTCGCCGAGATGGGTGTGGATGAGAAGCACAAGATCTCGCACCGGGGCCGTGCGCTGAGAGCTTTGGTCGAGGTCCTTTCAGCCCGCTGAGCCTCAGGATGGGTGCGGTCCCACGACATCCCGGAGCTGATTGCCCCTTTAGTTAGAGTCCAGAGACAGGTGCCCGCTTCGGCCTTCGCGCTTCCTCCCCCGAAATCGCGAGAGGAAGAGCGAAGAAGGCCAGCCTTCGGCTGGCCTTCTCTCTGTGCGGGTGAAGGGACTTGAACCCCCACGGGACTATGCCCACTAGGACCTAAACCTAGCGCGTCTGCCAATTCCGCCACACCCGCGGGGAACCTGTTGTCACTCTAACAAGAGCTGGCGTTCGTGGGTCGCCGGGGAATTGAACCCCGAACCTGCGGATTAAGAGTCCGATGCTCTGCCAATTGAGCTAGCGACCCGAGAGCGTCGAAGTCTACGCGATGGTGATTCAGAAGCCAATTCGTTTGCGCGTGGTTAAACCTCGGTCTGGATTGCCACATTCCCTCGGTTTCGCCTATCCTTCTGTCTTCACCGGGCTGTAGCGCAGCTTGGCAGCGCACCTGGTTTGGGACCAGGGGGTCGTCGGTTCAAATCCGACCAGCCCGACCGGTGAACAAATTGCAAACGATTTGTTCGTCACGCGGATGTAGTTCAATGGTAGAACCTCAGATTTCCAATCTGACTACGAGGGTTCGATTCCCTTCATCCGCTCGCCCCTTGCTCCGGCGGCGAGGCTGTCGACCTCGCTACACTTTCAAGGCTCCCGTAGCTCAGGTGGATAGAGCAAATCACTTCTAATGATTAGGCCACAGGTTCGAGTCCTGTCGGGAGCGCACTACGACATCGAAGGGCTGCGCAGCCCTCAAACCCGACCGCGAAGGCGGGGGACTCAGCTAGAGTTATGCCGCGCAGATGCCTTGGCTTCTGCTCGTGGTGGCCGTAGCTCAGTTGGTAGAGCCCCTGGTTGTGGTCCAGGATGTCGCGGGTTCAAGTCCCGTCGGTCACCCCATCATCGGGCGACCTCGAACAACATTGAGGGATCGCCCGATTGTTTTGGAATCGATGAGGAGAAATTGACGTGAGTGTTTCAGTTACCGAAACCAGCCAGTACGAAAGAACCGTCGCTTTTACGGTAACCAACGAGGAGTTGGAGCCAGCGATGACGGTGGCAGCCCGTAAGCTGGCCCATTCCGTGAAGATCCCTGGGTTCCGTCCCGGCCGAGCTCCCCGCAAGATGGTCGAGCAAGCAGTCGGTGTTGAGCGGATGCGCTCTGAGGCTCTAGATGAGATGTTGGGCGAGCTCGTTCAAGCTGCGATCATCGAAGCTGACATTGATCCGGCTGCGACTCCAAACGTAGAGAAGATTGAGCCAATTGACGATGGCTTCGATGTGGCGATCATGGTTGCCCTCTGGCCGGCCCTTGAGGCGACGCCAAACTACGTCGGTCGAGAGATCGAAGTGCCCGCGGTCGTCGTTGCTGACGAAGAGGTCGACGAGCATGTGTTCCGGATGCGAAGCCAGTTCGCATCGACCGAAGAGGTCGATCGCCCATCAGAAGTTGGAGACTATGTGGTGCTCAACCTGACGGGTACCCAAGAGGGCGAAGAGGTCGAGGAGCTCAAGGTCGACGGATTCTCCTACGAGCTTGGCTCCGGCATACTATTCGAAGGTATGGATGAGAACCTAACGGGGGCCGAAAAGGGTTCCACCGTAGAGTTTGACACCGCCATGCCTGAGGCGTTCGGCGAAGCGGGCGGCGAGGCAGCCACCATCACGGCAGAAATCGCGGAGGTTCGGGTGCAGATACTGCCGGACCTGACAGATGAATGGGTCTCCGAGCAGACAGAGTTTGACACCATCTCAGAATTTAGGGAGAGCCTGGAGCGTCGTTTGGGACAGCAGAAGCTGAACACTTCGTGGGAGGCGTACCGCACCGGCCTTCTGAACGCGCTGGTCGAAGAGATCGATATCGACGTTCCAGAGGGAATTGTGCGTGGTGTAATGGACCAGTTGCTTCACAACTTTGTCGCTCGGCTGAAAGAGCAGGACATTAACTTGCCGGACTACTTTGAAGCGACGGGCCTTAGCCAAGAACAAATGGTCGCCGACCTCACCCAGCAGGGGGAGTACACAGTCAAGGTTGACCTCATCTTGGATGCCGTCGTTGATGACGCAGGGGTCGAGCTGGATGAGGACGAGCTGGAGAACACCATTTCAGCTTTCCAAGCAATGGGGGAGGCTGAGGATTCGGATTTCGAGATCTCAGAGCCTCACCGCAAGCGTATTTCCACTGATATTCTTCGTCAAAAGGCAATGGAGTCGCTTACAAACGCGGCCGTGCCCATGGGGGACGATGGCAACGCCATCGATTTCAAGGCGCTCGCCGCTGAGTTGGCAGACCCTGAAGAAATAGACGATGAGGAAACTGAAGAAAATGACGACCAGGTGGTTGACTCGGAGGACGAAGCCCGAGAGACTGCTACCTCAGAAGAGGAGTGAGACATGGATCCCCAGAGCTACCTAATTCCAACGGTCATAGAGTCAACTAACCGCGGAGAGCGAGCCTACGACATCTACAGCCGTCTCCTGAAGGACCGCATCATCTTCTTCGGCACGGCGCTGGACGACAACGTCGCCAACATCATCATGGCGCAGCTACTCCATTTGGAGTCTGAGGATCCTGACAAGGACATCTTCCTTTACATCAACTCGCCGGGCGGATCCGTGACCTCGCTGTTCGCTATCTATGACACCATGCAGTACATCACACCTGACGTGGTGACCATCTGCATGGGCATGGCCGCATCTGCCGCAGCGGTGATTCTTGCTGCAGGTGCCCCTGGCAAGCGCCATGCGCTCAAGCATTCTCGGATCATGATGCATCAACCTTCAGGCGGGGCGCAGGGTCAGGCAACGGATATCGAGATCCAAGCCCGGCTCATCGTTCAGATGCGTGAACAGCTCAACGAGATTCTCGCCGACCACACCGGTCAAAAGGTCGAGCGCGTCGCCGCTGACACAGAACGTGATTATTGGATGCTTGCTGAAGAGGCACGGGAGTACGGTGTAATTGACACGGTGATCACCAAACGTGATCTGGCTTCTGTCAAGGACAAGTAAAGGACCTTATGGCTAAGTTCGGCGAGGGCGACGATCTGCTCAAGTGCAGCTTCTGCGGGAAGTCCCAGAAGCAGGTTAAGAAACTGATTGCTGGTCCCGGCGTGTACATCTGCGACGAGTGCATTGATCTCTGTGACGAGATCCTCATCGAGGAACTTGCCGAAATCGAACCTACGGAGTTCGTCGACCTACCCGCGCCATCTGAGATCAACGCGTTCCTTAGCGAGTACGTGATCGGTCAGGAAAAGGCGAAGAAGACGCTGGCGGTGGCCGTGTACAACCATTACAAGCGAGTTCGGACTCTGGCGGTTAAGGACGATCCCGTCGAACTTCAGAAGTCGAACATCCTGATGGTTGGCCCTACTGGCTCTGGTAAGACCGAGCTCGCTCGCACGTTGGCCCGCCTGCTAAATGTTCCGTTCGCAATCGCGGACGCCACGGCACTCACCGAAGCTGGATACGTAGGGGAGGATGTCGAGAACATCCTGCTCAAGCTCATCCAGGCTGCGGACTATGACGTGGCCCGGGCTGAGCAGGGAATTATTTATATCGATGAGATCGACAAGATCGCCAGGAAAGCTGAGAACCCTTCGATCACCCGTGACGTGTCGGGCGAAGGCGTTCAGCAAGCTCTCCTTAAGATTCTTGAAGGCAGCACGGCATCTGTTCCGCCTCAGGGCGGTCGTAAACATCCGCATCAAGAATTCCTTCAAATCGATACCACCAACGTCTTATTCATCGTTGGTGGAGCGTTCACCGGTCTCGACGACGTCATCGCTGATCGCGTCGGGAAGCGCTCCATTGGTTTCGGTTCCGACACCGTGGCAAGGAAAGAGTTGGGCTCGAGCGAGCTGTTGGCTCAGGTGCAACCTGAGGACCTCCACAAGTTCGGGCTGATCCCTGAGTTCATTGGTCGTCTGCCAGTCATCGCGGTGGTTGAGCAACTCGACATCGGTTCACTTATTCGGATTCTGACTGAGCCGAAGAACGCCCTCATCAAGCAGTATCAGCGTATGTTCGAGATGGACGGTGCCGAACTGACCTTCACGACAGACGCCTTCAGAGCGATCGCCGAGAAGGCCACGGAACGCAAGACTGGTGCGCGAGGCCTCCGGTCCGTCCTCGAAGAGACTCTCATGGACATCATGTATGAACTTCCCTCGAGAGATGACATGACCAGAGTTGAGATCACAGCCGAGATGGTCTTCGAGAACGCCCTAGAGCCAGTAGTAGACATTCGCGACGGTCTCTCCGCGTAAAGGGTCGCTTGCTCCCTCGCTTGTAGGGGAGCTGTCGGCGGAGCCGACTGAGGGGGCACCCGTCTCGAGCCGGTTCTAGTTCGTCCCAACAATTGGTACTATCTCGCCTTCATGGAACTGACTTACACGCCTGAGAATTTTGAGTCCGACTGGTACGCCAAATGGGAGGCTGGTGGGGTCTTTCGTCCTGAGGTCAATCCTGACGGCGAGCCGTTCTGCATGGTTATCCCTCCGCCTAACGTCACGGGCCAGCTTCATATGGGGCATGCTCTCAATCATGTCATGATCGATGCGATTATCCGCCGTAAGCGTATGCAAGGCTTCGCCGCGTTGTGGGTGCCGGGAACTGACCATGCTGGCATCGCCACGCAAAACGTTGTTGAGAAGTCACTCTCTGCAGAGGGCCTCACTCGACAGGAGTTGGGACGCGAGCGTTTTCTCGAACAGGTCTGGGGCTGGAAGGAAACCTACGGAAATCGCATTTCGGTGCAAATGCGTACCTTGGGAGACTCCTGCGATTGGACTCGTGAACGATTCACGATGGACGAAGGAATGTCTCGAGCGGTGCGAGAGGTCTTTGTTTCGTTGTGGGAAGAAGACCTCTTGTATCGCGGGTTCCGTATGGGGAACTGGTGTCCTCGCTGTGGTACCGCGATTTCCGACATCGAGGTTGAGCACCAAGACGAAGTTGGGGAACTAGCTCACCTGCGGTACCCGCTTGAAGATGGATCGGGGCACCTAATAGTGGCCACTACAAGGGCCGAAACGATGCTGGGCGATACTGCCGTGGCAGTTCATCCTGCCGACGAGCGGTACACCCACCTTGTGGGCAAGTTTATCACGCTCCCGCTTGTCGGGCGCAGAATTCCGATTGTCGCCGACTCGTTTGTCGATCCGGAGTTCGGGACTGGTGCCGTCAAGGTGACGCCGGCCCATGACCCCAACGACTATGAAATCGGGCTGCGGAACAACCTTCCTGTTGTCCAAGTGCTCGATTTGGAAGCCAAGCTCAACGAGAACGGTGGCGAGTTCGAAGGCATGGATCGTTTCGAAGCCCGCGTCGCGGTGAAAAAGGCGCTCGATGCATTGGGACTGCTGCAGGGAGTGGAAGAGCACAACCACTCTGTGGGCCATTGCTCGCGCTCAGGGACAGTGGTAGAGCCGATGTTGTCGGACCAATGGTACGTCAGGGTGAGACCGCTGACGGAGCCCGCGATTGATGTGGTTCGTGATGGGATCGCTGAGTTCAATCCGAAGCGTTGGGAGAACTCGTACTTCCACTGGATGGAGAATCTTCGTGACTGGTGCGTGAGCCGCCAGCTTTGGTGGGGACACCGCATTCCGGCTTGGTTCTGCGATGAATGCGGTGACGGGACCGAAGCGAAGGTGTTTGTCTCTCGGACGGACTTGAGTCAATGCCCGGAATGCGGCGGAAGAGTTCGTCAAGACGAAGATGTGTTGGACACCTGGTTCAGCTCGGCCTTGTTTCCCTTCAGCGTGTTCAACTGGCCGGAGAAAACCCCCGATTTGGAGAAGTTCTACCCGAACAACGCGTTACTCACCGGGTTCGACATTATTTACTTCTGGGTGGCTCGGATGTTGCAGATGGGCCTCCACTTCATGGGAGAAGTGCCGTTCCCAAGCATCGTCATCCACGGGCTTGTCCGGGATGAACAAGGACGCAAGATGTCCAAATCATTGAACAACGGGATTGATCCGATGATGGTGATTGAGGACCACGGCGCCGATCCGTTGCGGCTTGCACTCCTTCAGTCTGCAGCTCCGGGTCACGATGTGGCTTTCGACATGAGTCGAGTTGAGGCGGCCCGACGCTTTGGGAACAAGCTTTGGAACGCTGCACGATTGGTGCTCCAACATGTGGAACCAGGGTCTGTTCCCGCCGAAGGCGGATACCCAGTGGATCCGGACCCGGCTGACGCATGGATCATGGAGCGCTTTGCCGAGGTTCAAGTATCGTTTGACGACCTTTGTGACAAGTATCGCTTCTCTGATGCCTACGCGGCGCTCTACAGCTTCGTTTGGTCGGAGCTTTTCGACTGGTACTTAGAGCTATCGAAGCCCGCTCTCTACAACGAGGCGACCAACGAAGCGACAGTCCAAACCCTCGGTGCTGTGTTTCGAGATGCTTTGAAGTTGTTCCACCCAGCGATGCCGTTCCTGACAGAAGAGCTTTGGAGCGAGCTGGTGGGCGAGGGATTCATCGCCACGGCATCCTGGCCCGACCTACCAGAGGTATCTGGGCCAGCTTCCATGGGTACGATGCAAGATCTCATCGGCGGCGTGCGCTCCTTCCGAAGTCAGCACGGGATTTCTCCCCGTGTGCCCATATTGATTATGTTTACCGACGAAAAGCACGAAGTGGAGGAGTGGTGGACGCCGCTGCTGGAGGCGCTTGCGAACGTGACGATGACTCCAGTTACACGCGAGCTTGGTGCTGGGCACACTCGTATTGTGGCGGGGGGTGTCCACGGGTTCGTCGCTCTTGAGGGCCTGATCGACGTTGGGGCAGAGCGTGCTCGGATTCAGAAAGCCATCGCAGGGTTCGAGGTGGACTCGAAGAAGGCCAACGCCAAACTTTCGAATAAGAAGTTCGTCGGTAGCGCGCCTGAGGAGATCGTGGCCAAGGTGAAGGGACAGCTCCAAGCGGCCCAGTCACAAATCGAGGCGCTCCGATCTCAGCTGCAAGAACTGGGCTAGGAATGGACGAGTACAAGAGCGCGGTCGCCTGGTTGGACGGGCACATTGGGGCTGGGATCAAGCCTGGCCTTGATCGAATCGCTGGACTCATGGACATCCTCGGGAACCCCCAAGTGGGATATCCCACGCTACACGTCGCCGGTACGAACGGAAAGACGTCAGTAGTTTGGATGATCTCATCGATCCTCACCGCCCACGGTTTGAAGGTGGGATCCACGGTTTCCCCACATCTCAAAGCTGTCAACGAGCGGTTGCAGGTGAACCTAGACGCGGCGTCGGAGGAGGTATTCGTTGAGGCAGTGAACGACCTGCGACCCTTCATCGACATTTACTCAGGTAGTGAGCAATCCCCGTCGTATTTTGAGGTAACAACCGCGCTTGCGTTGTCGTACTTCGCCAGTTCTGCGGTCGACGCTGCCGTAGTCGAGGTGGGGCTGGGCGGCCGGTGGGACGCAACCAATATTCTGAAAGGCGTCGTGTCAGTGGTGACCTCAATCTCTCTGGACCACACGGAGCTGCTTGGCGAGACCATTGCCGAGATTGCGGCAGAGAAACTCGCAATAGCGAAGGAGGGTTCGGTGCTTGTCACCGGTCCGCTCCCTGAGGAGGCCGCGGATGTGGCGCTGGCCCATGTAGAAGAGCGGAGCCTCACACATTATGCGTACGGCCGGGACTTCTCGGTCGCCGAGGCGGTCATCTCCCACGGTGGATGGGCTGTTGATATCGAAGGCGTTTTCGCTCGATATGAGGATCTATACCTTCCAGTTCATGGGCGTCATCAGACAGAGAACTTGGCCTGTGCGATCGCTGCCGTGGAGGGAATGCTTGGGCGTGCCCTCTCCACAGAGGCTTTGAGGGAAGCCGTCGAAACACTTCGTTTGCCTGGTCGCCTTGAAATCATCGACCGCCGACCCGTCGTGGTGGTCGACGGGGCGCACAATCCAGCTGCGTTCTCGGTTCTTCAAGAAGCCCTTCGCTCTGAGTTTTCTACTCCTGGCTGGACTCTGGTGATGGGGTCTATGGGGGACAAGGAGCTTCCCACAATGATCGCCGAGCTAGCCGACCTCGTAGAGAACGTGGTGGTGACAGCGGTCGATTCACCGAGGGCGGTGGCTCCAACTGCGCTTGCTGAGCTGTTCCAAGAGATTCTTGGTATTGAGGCGGAAGTGATAGTTGATCCAGCCGAAGCCCTTGCAAGGGCCAAGGAACTAGCGGGTTCAGACGGAGCCGTGATCGTGACCGGTTCGTTGTACTTGGTAGGAGAGATCCGCACTCGCCACGAGGAGTCCGACGGCTTCCAGAACTAGTGGTTGGAGTTGTAGTCGTACTTGGGATTACACTTCTGACACCTCACCGATATTTCACTTAGGAGTCCCCAATGTCCGTAGAACACACCTTCGTCATGGTGAAACCAGACGGCGTAAAGCAAGCCCTTGTCGGTGAGATCATTTCTCGGTTCGAGAACAAGGGTCTCAAGCTCGAGAAGATGCGCCTGCTGACCATCTCCGAGGAGATGGCTGGACGCCACTACGCCGAGCACACCGAGCGGCCGTTCTTCGGCGATCTCGTGACCTTCATCACCTCTGGCCCTGTCGTTGCGATGGAGTGGTCTGGATACGGGGCTGTCGGTGCGTGCAGGACGCTCATGGGCTCGACCAATCCGCTTGAGGCTGCTCCTGGCACTATCCGCGGAGACTTTGCTCTGGAGATTGGCGAGAACATGGTGCACGGTTCAGACTCGGTTGAGTCGGCTGTCCGCGAATTGGCTATCTTCTTCCCCTAGAGGTCTGCCGAAAAACGAAAACGGGAAAGCAGTTAGACTTTTCCCCACGCTGTAGGAGAGACGAGTAGTGGCTGAGTCACTTTTCGCAATTGCTGGGCAGGACATGGCCATCGACTTGGGCACCGCCAATACGTTGGTGTACGTTCGAGGGAGCGGCATTGTCCTAAACGAGCCCTCCGTAGTTGCGATCAACGTCGATAACAACCGGGCGTTGGCGGTAGGAATGGAAGCGAAGAGGATGATTGGTCGGACTCCTTCGCACATACGCGCCATTAGGCCCCTCCGCCACGGTGTCATTGCCGACTTCGAGATCACTGAGCTGATGCTCCGATACTTCATCCAGAAGGTGCACAAGCGCCGCTGGGCGCGGCCTCGAATAGTTGTGTGTGTCCCTTCCGGCATTACGCCGGTGGAGCGACGGGCCGTTGAAGAGGCGGCGTACCAGGCAGGAGCTCGCCAAGCGTTCACTATCGAAGAACCGATGGCGGCGGCGATCGGCACGGGCCTCCCCATCCACGATCCTTCCGGTTCCATGGTGGTAGACATCGGCGGTGGTACCACCGAAGTAGCGGTTATTTCACTTGGTGGAATAGTGGTCTCTCGCTCCATTCGGATCGCTGGTGACGAGCTGGATGAAGCGATCATCACTTGGGTCAAGAAGGAGTACAACCTCCTCTTGGGTGAGCGCACCGCTGAGCAGCTGAAGATGGCCATTGGATCCGCATATCCGTTTGAGAACGAGCCAAGCGCTGAGGTCAGAGGTCGAGATCTTGTGAGCGGCTTGCCGAAAACAGTGCAACTAACTGCCGCCGAGATCCGCGATGCTATTACAGAGCCGGTTTCGGCTATCGTCGATGCCATCAAGGCGACGCTGGACAAGACCCCACCGGAACTTGCTGCCGACCTCATGGAGCGCGGCATTGTCATTACTGGCGGTGGCGCACTACTCAAGGGCCTGGCAGAGCGCCTTGCGTACGAAACCCATATGGCGATGGTTATTGCTAAACACCCGTTGCAGTCTGTGGCTGTTGGCTCGGGTCGTTGCCTCGAAGAGTTCGACCTTCTCCGTGACGTGCTGGTCTCCGGTCGTTCCTGATGGCTCGCCGCGCAAGGCGAACCAACCCAACATACACATTTGTTGCCTTGGTTCTCATCTCCTTCGTAATGATGAGTTTCGACCTAGATCGATCGACTGAAGATGGGATTGCTGGACGGTTTCGCTCGGGCGCCGCTTCGCTCTTTGGCCCGGTTCAACGTGTTGTAGATACAGTGGCTGACCCTATCTTTGGGTTCGTGGATGCAATGGCCTCACTGGCAACGCTCAGGCAACAGAACGAGTTTCTGCGGCGAGACAACGACTCACTCACAACTCGGCTCCAGGATGTAACGCGTCTGGAAGCGGAAAATGAGGAGCTTCGGTTGCTGTTGGATGTCAAGGACGACCTAGCTTCCGAGTTTGGGACGCTGGTGGCTGACGTTCAGGGGATCGTTGATGACGCTGTCATCTTGAATAAGGGAACTTCTGACGGTGTCGTGGTCGGCAATCCGGTGCTAAACGGTTCCCAGTTGCTCATCGGTCGAGTGACGCAAGCCACTGAAAACCAATCGACGGTGACCCTGCTGACTCGTATGGTCGACGCAGCGCAGGTAACGACGCCTGATGGGCTTGTCGGCTTGGTTCGCGGAGGCGGCAGGGATGACGAACTTCGCTTTGAAGTTGCGCAAGAAGCTCTGATGATTCCCGCAGGTACTACCTTCACCACTGCCGGAGGTTTGTTCCCCAGGGGACTCATCGTCGGGTCCACGTTGGTAGATCTGCTCCCTAACGGTGATCAGATTATCGGTGTGATTACACCGGCCGCTGACTTCTCACGTTCGCTGAACTTTGTGATCGTACTCCAGTACACCGACGCCCTCGAGGTGGTTGATGACGTTCCAGCGACCACCCTTCCGACCGACACGGTCACAACGGCTGAGGGGGGCTAACTCGTGAACTCTTGGTCGCTACCGATTGTGAGAGCCATCGCATTGATGGTTGCAGGGATCGTGCTCCAGACAACCGTCATCAGTCGCGTAGAGGTATTCGGTATCACTGCCAACATTGTGGTGGTATTTGCCGTTCTCGCGGCTCGCTGGTTGGATCCCTGGGCTTCGCTTCTCCTTGGGTTCACGTCGGGCATGTTTTTGGATCTGTTGGGTGCAACACCAGTGGGCCTCAAAGCCCTCGTGCTCACCGTTGTGGTATACGGGGCCGTTCGGCTCGGCGGGAGCTCGGTTCCGCTCACCTCAGTGGCAGGCGTTTGGCCGTTGAGCATCTTGGCGGAGGTACTCACCTTCGTTCTTCTCATCCTGATTGGGGACGGTCAGCTGCTTCAGGCTGAGATCCTCGGGAAGGCGGCCATTGGTCCTCTCTTGAATGTGGGTCTAGCCTTGATATTGTTTCCCATCATGAGCCGCATCGTGGTGCAAACTCGCCGAGAAACCTTCGTATGAAGCTCCGCATCGGAACCATCGGCCTGGTCTTCATGGTCTTGTTCGGTGTGTTGGTGGCTCGCCTTTGGATCGTCCAAGTGGCCACCGGAGACGTCTATGCGGCTGCTGCTGCTTCGCAGCAGATCAAGCCAGTGCCGTCGGTCGCAGCGCGCGGAGAGATCATCGATATCAACGGCAACGCCATTGCCACGATTGTCCGCGAGCCCACCATCTTCGTAGACCCATCTTTCATCGGAGCCGAGAACCTTGAGGCGCTGATTCAAGAAATTGCTGGGCTGCTGGACGAAGTGGCAGCGTGGGAGATTCGGGAACGGTTCGACGCGGCACGCCCTAACACCGTGTTCCCGCTCAAGGATCTGCCCGTCTCAGTGGAAGATGCCTACTTCATTTTGGCTCATCGAGACCGATTTCCCGGAGTCGACATTGAATGGACCCCTGTGCGTTCGTATCCGCTTGGGAGTGTCGCTTCTCACCTCCTCGGATACGCGGCGTCACCCTCCAAAGAGGATCTTGAGCTCTTCGAATCGGTGCCGGCGGACGGAACGGTCGGCAGGGCGGGAGTGGAGCGGTCTTATGACGAATATCTCCAAGGCATACGGGGGAGTACTCGGCTCCGGGTTACCCCCGACGGCCGAGTTATCTCGCTGGACAGTGTGGTGCCCTCCCAGCCCGGTGCCACTGTCCAGCTACACCTCGACGTTGACCTGCAGTGGCTGGTGCAAAACGCGTTAGCCGACGGTGTTAGGAACTCTCAGCTGACCGAACTCGACGATGAGACAGATGAACCCTCAACCGCGACGTCGGGGGCCGTCGTGGTCATGGATGTCAACACTGGGGCCATTTTGGCGATGGCATCCTTCCCTGACTACGACCCCCAAGGGTTTGTTGATGGCTTCTCAGACGAGACCTACGAGGCTCTCCTCGAATCTCATGCGTTCAACAATCTCGCCATTCAGGGGCGATTCCCGCCAGGCTCGACTTTCAAGGGCGTTACCTACTACGCGGCTTGGCAGGAGGGGGTGTTTGCCTTTAGTGGTTCGGAACAAACTCCAGAAGGCGTTATCAATATCAATAGTGAGTCTCGCCTCGACCTTCCGAGCCTTGAAGATGCCAGTCAAAAGCAGTTCTTTGGCCATTGTAACAACGTGACCGCTGACATCCATGAAGCGTTCGCGCGGTCATGCAACGTGTACTTCTGGGAAGTAGCCTTCAACTTCTGGGAGGAGTTCAAGGGGACTGCCAAGGAAAGTGTTCTCCAAGACAGAGCCCGTGAAGTGGGGCTCGGACATACCACGGGAATCGACCTTCCGTACGAGATTTCTGGCGTCATTCCCGACAGAGAGCTGTTCACTGAGTGGGCAGAAGAGGGCGACTCACGATTGTCTTCGGCTCGTTTAGAGCCTGGCGCGCTCTGGAACGGTGGTGATTTGCTCAACTTGAGTATTGGCCAAGGTGCTGCCATTGCCACACCGCTGCAGATGGCGACTGCTTACGCCGCGTTGTCGACCGGCAAGGTGTATGAACCTCATGTGGTGTTCCGAATACTGGATCACGCGGGAGTGGTTCTGAACCAGTTCAACCCAACGCTGGTTCGAGAGCTCGATCTAACCGAAGGATTCTTAGAGAGCTTTCGAGCGGACATGGCGCGGGTGACACAGAGCGGAACCGCGGCCGATGCCTTCGAAGGAATGGATCACCGGAACGCGACAGGCGGTAAGACAGGGACTGCAGACTTCGCTAAGGACAAATTCCCCCATGCTTGGTTCGTTGGCGTTGCACCGATACAAGCCCCGCAATACGTCGTTGCGGTTGTGGTGGAGGAGGGCGGCGCTGGTGGTCGAATCGCCGGGCCTATCGCTAGGGCCATAATGCAGTACCTACTGGGCGAGCCTGTCGATCCCATCATCGAAGACGGACTTATCGGCACGCCGGCTCCTTGGGAGATTGTCGACATTCTCGAGTCCGAGGATGACGCGCTTGCGGCAGGGGCAAACCCATGAGTCTTTACGCACCAGAAGAGCGCAAGATCAACGTTGCTACGGGCTCTGACCCAGTCCTCTTCGTCGCAATGGTAACTTTGATTGGGTTTGGCATCACCATGATCTACTCGGCTACGCACGCAGCTCTGAGAGACGCTGGGCTGGATCCGTTTGGTCCCATGCGCCGTCAGGCCATCTGGGCTGCGGGCGCCATCCTGTTATTTCTCGCGTTTAGCTTTATCGACTTCAAGGAGCTGGGCCACTACGCGCCGATGGTGTTCGTGCTGACCATTATCGCGCTCGCCGCTGTCTTCCTTGGGCCGGTGAGAAACGGTGCCCAGCGTTGGATCGACCTTGGGCCAATTAGCCTTCAGCCGTCGTCGTTTGCAAAACCTGCGATGGCGGTGATCTTGGCTAGCGCCCTTTCGCGTTCGAAGCGCGATGAGAAGGATGGAGAAACGGGGTTGTCATGGCGCAAGATTGGCCGTGCATTCGTGGTGCTCGCCATCCCCGCGATGCTGATCCTCAGGGGACCCGACCTAGGGACAACGGGAGTATTTCTTTTCCTCATCGGCATGATGATTTACGCTGCTGGCGCTACGAAGGGTCAGGTGTTCCTGTTGGCGGGTGGTGCTTTCACTGGTCTCTGGCTCGTCCTCGTGTCCAACGTCTTAGAGGCCCACCAAGAGACGCGAATTAGGACCTTCCTCAATCCGGGGCTTGATCCTCTCGGGGCCGACTACAACATCAGGCAAAGTCTTAATGCAATCGGCAGCGGACGGTTCAGTGGGAAGGGACTCTTTCAGGGGACCCTTACCGACCTCAACTACGTGCCTGAGCAACAGTCCGACTTCATTTTCACGGCCGTGGGCGAACAGCTTGGATTCCTTGGGGGAGTCGCCGTCCTGTTCTTGTTCGGAGTGATCTTGTGGCGACTCCTCGTAATCGCGGCAACCATAGACGATTCTTTTGGAGCGCTTCTCATGGTCGGGGTTGCTTCGATCATCGGGTTTCAGGTCTTTGTAAACATCGGTATGACGATCCGCCTCATGCCCGTGACGGGCCTCCCCCTGCCGTTCATTTCCGCCGGGGGGTCGGAACTCCTAGGCATGGGAATCGCCATGGGCATGGCTAATTCAGTGTGGGCAAGAAGGCCAGCGACTCAGCTGAAGGCCCGACGCAAGAGCGGCCAAACCGGAGTAAGCGAGGTCATCCGCAAGGGTGGTTGAGGGCTAAGCCGGGAGCTATGGGTACTTTTTAGACTGGGGGCTTCCGCATTTTCGACTTCGATGATGCCGGCTACGGAACGAGGGAGTTTGATGTCGCCAACAGTCTCTACATGGTGCTTTTCGGCACCGTAGTCAATGACCGCAAGAGCGGCTACCGGAAGTTTGAGGAAGCATTTGTTGAAGGCTACTGCACATACTCCACTGAGACTCCCTTGGACCTTGAAGCTCTACCGATCTTCATTGACCTTCGAGTGAACGCTCTAGAAACGTGGCTCGCAAACCCAGGCTCGGCTCCCGCAGGCATGCGGTCCTCTACCTCAGAGTGGAGGCACACGCTACGGCGATTCACAGAGCGGTATTGGGATCAGGTTGGGTTCTAGTTCTAGTTCTAGTCCTAGTAGGTTCTTCCCATGTACCGCTCACGGGACCAAGGCTGGATAGAAACGATCTGCGGACCGATGTTCAGCGGAAAGAGCGAGGAGCTCATCCGGCGTATTGTCCGGGTGCAGATCGCCAAGCGGCCGGTTCAGGTGTTCAAGCCGGCTCTCGACAATCGCTACGCCGACACCGAAGTGGTCTCCCATTCACTCCAATCGGTGACGGCTATCCCTGTTGCGGACTCCAAGGAACTACTGGAGAAGGTTGACCCTAAGACCGAAGTTGTTGGCATCGATGAGGCGCAGTTCTTCGACGAGGGGTTGCTTGATGTGGTGGAGACGCTGGCAAAGGCCGGAAAGCAGGTAATTGTGGCCGGCTTGGACCTCGATTACTTAGGTCGACCTTTCGAGCCGGTGCCTCGTATCGCTCATCGATCAGAGTTTGTGACCAAGATTATGGCGGTCTGTCACCGGTGCGGTGATCCTGCCAACTTCACACAGCGGATTGTGCAAGGCGATGAACTCGTCGTGCTAGGTGCGACCGATTTGTACGAAGCGCGCTGTAGGTCGTGTTGGGATCCTGAGGAGCCCGAACAGCCGAAACTAGACGTCTGACCAAAGAGGGTCTTGGATCTGCTACTCTGTGGTCAACCTGCTGAAAGGCAGGGATATCGAGACGGATCGGGTGTAAGCCGAATCCTGCTTGTTCGGCCCTCAGTCTGTAAAGGCCTTCTTGCCTTAGCGTGACACTCTCGCTGCATTGACTGTTGCTTCGACCGAACGCTCGGCCCAACGAAGAACAGAGTTCGATGCTCTCAAATGCCAAGAGCGTCGGGCGAAAGGAGTCAACTGAATATGGCGATATTCCGCCGAAAATCACCGCAGGTGATCAGCGCCGTACGGCCGACTGGTACCACCAAGGTGACCAAGACCAAGAAGGTCGGTCGCGACGTTGTCGAGATCACCAGAGTTACCGCAACCCCGAAACGGAAGGCTGGTAGCCAGAAACAGCGCTCTCAACAGCGCCAAAAGCAAGGCGCCGGTAGCGGGCGCAACCAGCGCAATCAGCGCAATCAACGGAATCGAAGCCGCTCGCAATCCGCTCGGGACCATGACGTCCCACCGCCGCTCCCAGAGGGTGTGCGTAAGCAAATGTTGGTACGAGTTCTCCCCAACCAAACCCAGGTCGTTGTGTTGGAAGGACCCACGCTCGTCGAGCACTTCGTTGCGAACGAAGAGTCTGATTCGAATGCCGGCAACGTCTACCTAGCCATCGTCAAGAACGTCCTTCCGGGCATGGAAGCTGCCTTCCTAGACTTTGGGGCCGAGAAGAACGGCGTCCTGTACGCCGGTGATATCAAGGCACCATCAGGGGCTGGCAAGAACCCCCGAATCGAAGACGTGTTCAAGAACGGCGACAAGGTGCTTGTCCAGGTTGTCAAGGATGCCATGGGCGCCAAGGGTGCCCGTTTAACAGGCGAGATTTCCATGCCCGGTCGCTACCTTGTGCTCGTTCCAGATTCTGATGTCATGGGCATTAGTCGTCGGCTCCCCGACGATGAACGTCATCGGCTTCGCGACGTCATCAAGGGAGCCAAGCCGAAGGGGTTTGGTGTCATCGTACGCACCGCTGCGGCAGGAGCTTCTGAGGAAGATCTCCAAGCGGATATCGGCCGCCTCGTCGAGAAGTGGAATGTCATCAAGGGTCAAGCCGGCTCAGGTCAAGCGCCACGGAGTATCTACAAAGAGCCAGAACTACTCATTCGCGTGATTCGTGAGCACTTCACCAGCGAGTTCCGTCGCCTTCTCATTGATGACAAGGACGCGGCGGCAGATGTCACCGCATACCTCGAGGAGACGGCTCCGGCGTTCGCCGACCGCGTGAAGGTCTACGAAGACGAGCTGCCGTTGTTTGATCGTTATCACGTGGAAGATCAACTCCAGAAAGCCCTTGAGCGCCGGGTCTACCTGAAATCTGGTGGTCATCTTGTGATCGACCTCACTGAAGCCCTTACTGTCATTGATGTAAACACCGGCAAGTTTGTTGGTAAGTCCAGTCTTGAAGAGACTGTGTTCCAGAACAACCTTGAGGCTGCTGAGGAGATCGGTCGACAGCTGCGTTTGCGTGACATCGGTGGGATCATCGTTGTGGACTTCATTGATATGGAGTCTGAGAAGAACAATCGTCAACTCATGCAGAAGGTTCGTGAGACTCTGGCACGAGACAAGACGAGAACTCAGGTGTTTGACGTGGGGCCGTTGGGTCTTGTCGAGATGACAAGAAAGAACGTTTCACGTAGTCTTCTGGAGAACTTTTCTGAGGAATGCCCCACCTGCGACGGCCGGGGCGTGGTACTCAAGGATAAAACCCCTGGTTTTCAACCTGCTGACGAGTAGTCGGCGGCATCTATACACGAACAGACCCGAGGCCCGGGTTGGTTTCTGACGCGATGAGCGCCTAAAATCGCTTGGCTTCATTCACAGGATTCAAGGACTATGTACGCAATCATCAAGACCGGCGGAAAGCAGCTGAAGGTTTCAGAGGGAGATGTCGTCTCCGTTGAGCGCCTCAAGGATGCCAAGAAGACCGTTACGTTCACCCCTATCTTCGTTAGCGACGATGACGGGAACGTAATCACGGACCCCAAGACCCTCAAGGCAGCCAAGGTTAAGGCCAACGTCCTTGGCGAAGAGCGCGGTCAGAAGCTTGATATCTTCAAGTACAAGAACAAGACCGGCTACCGCCGCCGTATGGGTCATCGCCAGACGTATACCTCTCTTGAGGTGACGGGCATTTCCCTGGGGGCGAAAAAGCCAGCCAAGGCTAAGGCTGAGAAGGCCGCTGCCACGTCCGAGGAGGCATAACTTATGTCAAAGACCAAAGCTGGAGGCTCGACAAAGAACGGGCGGGACTCGGCGGCACAACGCCTGGGTCCCAAGATGTTCGACGGGCAGATCGTCAAGTCGGGAATGATCCTCGTGCGCCAACGCGGCACGCGTATCCACCCAGGTGTGAACGTAGGGCGTGGGAGCGACGATACGTTGTTCGCCATTGCCGAAGGTACGGTTCGTTACGGCAAGCGTAACGGCCGGCACCTCGTCGACGTTCTCACTGACTAGAAACGCCCTCGCGGCGTGTTTGTTGACCAAGTAAATGTCCATCTCCGAGGAGGAGATGGAGGTGCTGGTGTCGCGTCCTTCCACCGTGAAAAGGGTAAGCCCCGCGGTCGACCCGAGGGAGGCTCGGGCGGAAACGGCGGTGCTGTGTTCTTGGTGGCCACCCCGGATATGCCGACGCTGCTGACCTACCGTCGTAATCCTCACCACCGAGCAGGCAGCGGTACGCACGGCGAAGGCGATATGCAACACGGAAAGCGAGGCGCAGACGTCACGCTGCCTGTGCCTCTGGGCACCATGGTCTTTTCAGAAGATGGCGAGTTGATCGCCGATCTCGTAGAAGAAGGTCAGAGTATTCGCGTACGCGATGGAGGCAACGGGGGTCGAGGCAACCACGCGCTCGCCTCAAAGACACATCGAGTTCCAGGGTTCTCTGAGCAGGGCGAGTACGGCGAAGAAGCGACTTATCGGCTAGAGCTGAAGCTCTTGGCCGATGCGGCGCTCATTGGCTTCCCCAACGCAGGCAAGTCCACGCTCATCTCTAAGGTCTCGGCGGCGAAACCGAAGATCGCCGATTATCCATTTACGACCCTCCAGCCCAACCTAGGTGTTGTCTCGGTCGAAGAGCATGAGTTCGTGATGGCCGACATCCCTGGGCTTATCGAAGGCGCTGCCGAAGGCAAAGGTCTTGGTCACGAGTTTCTGCGACACGTTGAGCGCGCACGCGTACTTGTTGTTCTTCTGGATCCCTCGCTTCTGCAGACTGAAGCCATTGAGGAGCAGTACCAGACCTTGTTGGGTGAGTTAGAAGCACACGACTCCGAGCTTCTGGAGCGCCCAAGGCTTGTGGTGCTAACTAAGGGTGATATTGAGACACCGCCCGATTTGGTGGAGATGGCGGAGGATCTAGGCGTCGACCGGGTGTTCCCCATCT
>Ga0115002_10002719_pt1 | contig 22764 bp, 12 predicted proteins | sample ArcticOcean_MG_C_8_FD_89576 | JGI IMG/M metagenome (GOLD analysis project Ga0115002, IMG submission 89576) | Marine microbial communities from western Arctic Ocean - ArcticOcean_MG_CB11_86 | ecosystem: Environmental > Aquatic > Marine > Oceanic | place: Arctic Ocean: Canada Basin | collected... | reverse complement strand
GTCGCCGCGAACGCATCGTCGAGGGCGAAGGTCAGCAGCATCTGTTTGATTTGACTCCGCCTGGTGATACGGAAGTTCCCCTCGCCGTCCAAGAGCCTCGTCAACAAATCGCCGGACAGACGCGCCGACATCAGCGTGAACTTGATCTTTCCCGCCTGCCGCACCACCGGCATGAACTGGACCTCTCACCCAAAGAGAAGACTTGCAGTTGTTGCGGACGGGCGAAGGACCGGATTGGCGAAGACGTGACGACGATCCTCGAACATGTGCCGTCCAAGCTGGAAGTCCACGAGCATGTCCGACCGAAGTATGCTTGCCGTTACTGCAAAGACGGTGTGTCGAGTCCGCCGCCTCCCGAACGGCCCATCGCACGTGGCATCGCCGGTCCTGGGCTGATCGCACAAATCGTCGTCAGCAAGTTTGGCGACCATTTACCGCTCTATCGTCAAGAAGACATCTTCGTGCGTCATGGACTGCATATTGCCAGGAGTACGCTGTGCGACTGGGTCTCCGCTGCGGCGGAGTTGTTGCAACCGCTCTACGAATTGCAACGACGGATGGTGCGGCAGTCTGCGGTGATGTGGACCGACGACACGCCGGTGAAAGTTCTCAGCGGTGGAGAGGCCGGCAGCCGCCTCGGTCGCTTCTGGACTTACATCGGCGACAGCCAGCATCCGTATTCGGTCTACGATTTTACGACGAGCCGGGGCCGCGACGGCCCGCAGCAGTTCCTGAAGAACTTCCGCGGCTATCTCCACGCCGACGCTTATGCGGGCTACGACGCGATCTTTTTGGGGTCGGGCAGTGCGATTGTCGAAGTCGCCTGTTGGGCCCATGCGCGGCGGAAGTTCTTCGATGCACGAAAGAACTATCCGCGTGAAGCGCATCAGGTGCTGGAGTGGATCGGGCAGCTGTACGACATTGAAGATCGAGCGCGCGAGTTGTCGGCCGACGCGCGCTGTGAATTACGTTGCACGGAAGCCAATCCCGTATTGGACAGACTCGAAGCCTATCTCGCTCAACTTGCAACCACGGTGCTTCCCAAGAGCGCACTGGCCAAGGCCATCACCTATGCACGCAATCAATGGGCCGCGCTGCGGTGTTACACGACGGACGGTCGGCTGACAATCGACAACAACGTGAGCGAACGAACGCTGCGTCACCAGGCGATCGGTCGCAAGAATTGGCTCTTTCTCGGCAGGCAGAACGCAGGACCACGGGCGTCCGTGCTGTCCACGATCCTGGTCGGTGCCAAACGACATCGCATCGAACCGTGGGCGTACGTTCGAGAACTTCTGCTGCGGCGACACGCTGACGATTGCCGACTCGAAGAGATGCTCCCCGATCGCTGGGCTGCGGCACATCCCGAAGCCGTGTTGCCCCACCGCCTCGAAGAGTCACGCGTCAAAGTTGCCCACAAACGCGACCGCCGCCGTCGCCGACGTGTCCTGGCTGGCCATCAACGCTAAGCAAATCCAGTTCTCCCAACCATGGGCAGGCCGGACGCTTACTCAAAAACGACGAAAACCGGACTCTCAAGAAGCGTCGTCTACGTAGCGGTCGTGGGCCACGACGACTTGGATGCTTCGGTTTCATCGACCTCAGCCAGTTCGCAACATGTGCCCAGGAAAAGGCGGTCGTGAACACCGACGCAGCGTACGCATCAACCTTGGATGTTGCGGTTGATGAAACCGAAGCAGATTGGCAGCTTGAGCGAAACTGACGCAGGACGGTTAGACTTTGGTCACCAACTCGGTCCAATGCAGTCCGCCTCCAATTTGCCTTCGCGCCATCAATCGGACTATACTTCACGGCGTTCAAAACGTCGGTCGGTGGAGTCCACCGCGGCGCCGAACGCCGATTCTCAACTGCGGGCGGTCGATGTTATGGCACAAATTCATCCTGAAACTGCTCCAATTCAGTCGCGCAGCTCATTGCAAAGTAAGTACCGGGCAGTGGTTGCGATTCCTTGCTGCAATGAATTTGAAACGCTTCCAGAGACGTTGATGAGTCTGGAGGCAACCGGGCAGGTTCGCGATGAGGTTCTGGTTGTCGTCAACGTGAATCAGCGTGCTTCGATGGACAACCGGAACAATTTGGCGACGCTGAATTGGCTCGATGAATTCGAAACGTCGTTGCCGTTGGCTTGGCTGGATCATGTTACAGATGGCAGGGCGTATCCAGAGAAATTTGGAGTCGGTCTTGCAAGGCACCAGTGCTGCGCGGTCGGTATACCGTTTGTCGATGAAACTGCCCCAATTATCAGTCTTGATGCGGATAGTCCGGTCGATCCAAATTACTTTCAAGCAATCTTTGATTACATTGCACATCATCCAGGCTTTCAAGCTGGTCATGTGAATTTCAAGCATCGACATTGCGGCAATGCAGACGAGAAGCGGGCCATTGAGATTTACGAGCGGCATCTGAAACGGCACCGCCAAAAACTTGAAGATGCGAACTCTCCACACGCCTGGTATGCGATTGGTTCGACGATCGTTTGCACGAAGCAAGCATATGTAAAATCGGGAGGCTACCATTGTCGCCGCATGGCTGGCGAGGATTTTTATCTTTTGCAACAGCTCAGCAAGACAGGTTGCAACATAGAAATGATCGAAGAAGCGTTTGTCTTTCCTTCGGACCGAGTTTCGGATCGAGTTCCATTTGGAACTGGTAAAGCGGTAGGCGATATCGTCGAAAGTGGGCGATGGCTGACGTACCACGATCACTGTTATCGGGATCTTGGTCAGTTGCTCGACGTGGTTGAAAGGGGAGTTGCCAATTCAGCGGAAGATATTTTGAAAAACGTTCCCGAGGTTTGTAAAAGCTGGTTGGTTGGCAGGAAGTTTGCGAGTGTGTGGCCAAAATTGCAGAACAACTCACGAGATAACGAAATGCTGCTTCAGCGATTTCACGAATGGCTAGATGCATTTCAAACGCTGAAATTGATCCATTTTTTGTCTGACAATGTCCATCCGCGTGTGGCAATGGAAATCAATCGGGTGGAATTCAAACAAGTGACACCCAAAACTTGAGATGAGATAATCATTGTTCTCCAGCCATTACATTGAACAGTTCACAGATTTCAATGCACGAGAGGTTGGCATCCGAATGCGTTTGTGTCAGCTAATTCAAGTAATCGGCTACCAAGAAATCGAGCGTAGCACCGTAGTATACTGTTGCCAGGTCATCGCTTCGATTCTCGCGTGAACTCGCGCGTCAGGACGCCTTTAACCCGCTGTTTCCAGGCAATCGCGACCAATCAAAACCGCTGGAGCTCTTGCCAATCCAGCGGCGGGGGGAGTTTTACTTGGCGTGGTGTAGGCATGACAAAGCCCTCGACGACAGAGCGTGCGTGGAAAATCCAGACTCATTTTACAGCGGCAGTAAACGTAAATAAAGGCGTGGGTGCTTGGCCGGCTGCGCGGGTTTCGAGGTTCCTGCACGCGTCGGTCCGACACGCTGCCTGCAATTGACACGAGGTGTTAAACCGGCCGTGCCGTCCGGTTCAGTGATCGATCGGCGATCGAAGAGATTGTGCGCCGCACGCAGTCGAAAGGTGGTGGTCTCCGCACGTTGCTTCACGAAGTGATCGGCAGCCCGTTGTTCACGGGAGACACGAAGACGATTGAACAACCAACCGCCCAGCCGAAGCTCGTGAGCATCGCTGAGAACCAACATCGAATGCTAATGAGCGCAACCTTGCCAAGAGTCGCTGTGCCTGTCCTAAGGAATACCTCTAAAATGCCAGCCAGCGTTCCCGTCATTGCCGAGTTTCAATTCGATGACGAGCACTCCGTCAATCTGCAAGTCACCGGCTGGTTCATGGCGGATCGCGTGGATGACTTTCGCAAACTACTGAAGGACTTCCCGGAAGCCAAACTGTTGAAGGTCGACTTCAAGACCGCTCAGGCGACCATCGCTTACGCCAACGACAGTGATCTGTTTCGTGGCGCGAAGCCTGAGCAAGTCGTCGAGCGACTCAATAACCGCGTCCGCCAACTGTCCGGCTATACCCTGGGAGTGAAGCCCCTGAGTGCCATTCCACGTGACAAGCTGAAACACGTAAAAATTCCCATCATCGGTCTGGATTGCAAAGCGTGCTCGATGGCGGCCTACGACATCCTTGTGCGAATCGAAGGAGTCGAACAGGCCACTGCCAACTTCCGAGACGGACTGGCCATCGCGTGGATTGATCCGAATAAAACGAACCAGTCCACGCTGGAAGACGCGCTCAAGAAACGCGGCGTGCAGTTGAAATCGCCCTGAGACACACTAGCCGAGACCTCTGAGAGCGAGAACGGTTGCAACAAGAACGGTTGGGCAGCGCGATGTGCCCGACGAGGTCGAGACTTTGAAACTCGATCGGATCGAGATCAAGTCGCTCGCTGGCTCAGACAGAACCCAGACGTGGTATTATCGCGCGGGACGAAAAGGGTCTTGTGCCGATTGACATCGAATATCCGACCCCGGCCAGCTGCGGAGATCAAATCCCCGGCAACCGTTCCTGCGAGTCACCAAACCGATCGAGGTGAATACCCAGCTTGTCCATCATCGACAGATACAGGCTGCACATTTTGCGGTTCGGTTTACCAAGGTAATCGAGGGTTCGTCCCGTCTTGATCTGGCCTCCCCCGCTGCCGAGCATGACCACCGGCAACTGATCATTGTTGTGGCCGCCAGTCATCATGCTGGAGAGGAACAGAATCATCGAGTTGTCCAGCAGTGTGCGATCACCCTCCTGCACCGCATCGAGTTTCTTTGCGATGTAGGCCAACTGCTCCGTGAAGAATTGATTAACTTTCATCCAGTCACCGTTGTTTGTGTGTGACAGGAGATGGTGAATCATGTAATCGATCCCCTGTGTCGAGGACCGATCAGATGTCAGGTTGGGGAAACGCAACGACGAATGATCGTTGTTCAGTTTCAGCGTGCAGACACGTGTGGTGTCAGTCCGAAAAGCGAGTACCAGAATATCGCACATCAGCCGCATATGTTCGTCGATGTCTTGCGGGATGCCGTCCGACGGGCGTTTGGTATCGGGAGCGGTCAGGGTGGGCCGCCAGCCTTGTAGTCGCCGGTTCTTGCCCGCGTTCTCGATGCGTTTTTCGACTTCGCGAACGGAGGCAAGATACTCTTCCAACCGCTGCTGGTCGGACTTGCTGATCCGGTTTCGCAGTCGGTTGGTTTCTTTCAGGACGGCGTCGATCACACTGGCATCTGCCTTGCCGACGTTGTTACCGAATAGACGATCGAAGGCGAGCGCGGGATACAGTTCCAGCGGTGTCGGTGTGCTCGCAGAACTCCATGAGATGTGCGAGCTGTAGATCATCGAGTAATTCTTGTGCAAAGCCGCGATGGAATGTTCGCAGCCGAGGACCAGGCTGGGGACTTTCGTCTGGTCGGAGAATCGGTTGGCGACGACCTGGTCCATACTGATGCCGGAACTGATTTCACCGCCGTTGGCAAGATGAGCGCCGGAGAGCAGGTTCCCGGTTTGGCAGCTATGAATCCCGCCGATGCGAGCTTCCGCGTTGTAGAGACCGCGTAGAAACAACATCTTTTCGCGGAAGGGGGCCAGCGGTGCGAGCACCTTCCCCAACTCCATCTGCTTCCCTTCTCCTTTAACCCACCACTCGCTGCTGTGGAATCCGTTACCGGCGAACAGACACGCCAGCCGGACCGGAGGTTGCGACGAACGGCCTTTCGCCGCTTCGTCTCCCCAGACCGGCACGGACTCCAGCCAAGGCAATGCCATCGACACGCCCAATCCGTTCAGGAAACTTCGTCGCGAAACGAGAGAAGCGGTGGATGTTGTGGTCATCGAAAACACTCCGGATTAATCTTTCTGCGATTCACTTCCGCGAATCATACGAAACTGCGGACTGCTGACGATCGCCAGCACGATATTTGTCAGCCTTCCGTCGTCATTTTTTATTCCCACCATGATGTCATCAAGTAGCGGCTCATCCGAGAGCAGCGTCGACCGCCCCAATGCGTAGCCGAGCAGACGGCGGCAGAAGAGTCGTACGAGGGTGTCTTTCTTCTTTGTCAGCAAATAGTTTCGCAGGCCGTCGATGCCGATGAACTTCGTGCCGTCTTTCAACGTGACATTCGTGTCGACCGGCAGTCCGCCGAGATCTTTGTCTCGCAGTCGGCCGATGGGGTCGTATCTTTCGAAGGCAAACCCGAATGGATCGATTCGCTGATGGCAGGCGGCGCAACTGGGAACGCTGACGTGCTTCTCGACAAGTTGCCGCATGGTAAGTCCGCCGTTGTCGGTTTCGGTTTCCGGAAGTAGCGGAACGTCTGCCGGTGGACGTGGAAGTCGTTCACCTAACAGCGTTTCGACCACCCAATTACCACGGAGAACTGGGCTGGTTCGCGATGCGCCTGCCTGTTTGGCCTGTACGCTGGCCAACCCCAGAATTCCGCCGCGTCCGTACTTGCGGACGCCGGTCACGCGACGCCACTGCGGACCGCCCACTCCGGGAATGCCATAGTGTTTCGCCAGAGTTTCGTTCAGGAATGTCGCGTCGGAATCGAGAATGTTGGTTACGGGGCGATCGTTCTGAAACATGTCCTGGAAGAACAGAACCGATTCCTCGTACATCGCGTTTCGCAGGGTCTGGTCGAACGTCGGGAACAGTTTCTCGTTTTTCTCATCGAAGCGATCAAGGCCCCGAACGTGAAGCCATTGGGTTCCGAACTCGATCGCCAGGCCGCGAATTCGGTCATCCTGCAACATCCGTCGGGTTTGTTTCGTGAGCACCTGTGGGTCGTGCAGCCTTCCTGAAGAAGCCACGCTGCACAGTTCCGCATCCGGCAGCGAGCCCCAAAGAAAATAACTTAGTCGACTGGCCAGTTCCCAATCGTCCACAGACTGCGACTTCTTTCCCGGCGGAGCACTTTCCAGATGCAACAGAAACGACGGAGAAATCAACACACGTGCCAACACATTGCGGAAAGCGTCTTCGTGCGACATCGGCTTTTTCCGAAGCGTATCGTAGAGGGCTTGCAGTTCGCTTTGCTCGGTCTTTCGCAACGGACGGCGAAAGGCGCGGCTCGTAAATTCGAATAGCTGCTGCATCTGTTTCGTAGCGGCCGAGTCGAAGTCCTCTTCAAACTTCTCGGCTCGTTCCCGGAACCAATCTCGCCGCCCTTCAAAGTACTCGACCAGTTGCTTCGGCTGGTCTTGAGTCACGAAACCGATGAACAGCGGCAGGTACTCGTTTTCCACGACCGGAAACTTAGTGATAAAACGATGCTCGGCCCACAAGTGATTAATGCGGTCTGTCTGCTCTGCATCGAGAAACAGCCTGAGTAACGGTTCGTCTTCACGATGGAATGTCTTCAGGCAGACCACTTCGTCGAGCGGAATTACGTGCGGATAGCAGATGTAGGGCGGAAACAACCGGCGAAATTCCGTGCAACCTTTCTGTAACCGCTTGTACCCGGCGCTCTCCGGGAACGCGACCACCGGAGATTTCGCGTCCCAACCGATACCCATCTTCTCGGGCGACACGGTGAGCACCTGGAATTGCACAACGCGATCTTTGGAATCGGATGCCAACTGCCCTTCGACGACAAATTCACGCTCGGCCAGCAATGCGGCAGGAAGTCGCAGTTCGATGACCTGGTTCAACGGCACGACGAGATCATCCTTGCCAACCGGCTTCCCCTGTGGATGCCGACCGAATTGCGTCTGTTTCAATCCATATTGCAATTTGGGATCGACCTTCCGAGGAGCCAGACTTGCCGGGTCGAATCCCAACAGCAGCAGACCGTTGGGTGCTACAAGATTGTCGTAAAGCTTGCGATCGGGATGATCCTGCGGCACGGGCCTCTTGCCGGCAAGCAACGCTTGCACCTGCGTCGCGAGTTTCTTGGCGACCGCATTCTGTGCCGGATTGGAAGCCGCCTTTCGCCAGCGGGACAATAAAGAACCAGCAGGGATTCCAGCACCGGTCTGCTTCGGCCGCGCTTTGATTGGCCCTTCGACGAAACTCCAGGTTCCCTTGTTGCCCATCCCGTCGGCATGCGGATTCCCGTCCAGCACATTGTCGGCCACATCAGACGCCAAGTCCCACTTGCGGTTTGGCTTGGCAACTTCGGTCACGGTGAATGTAATTTCAGTGAGATCGCAAGAGTGATTGGCGTCACGCGCCTCGACGGCGAGGAATAAGCGATCGCCTTGGGCGACCTTCACAGTGATTGGATCAGCCTTCCCCTGTTTGCCGCGATCAACGACGCCTTGCAGCAGAACGGCTGACCGCTGGGGAGATTGCTTTTCGATCCACCAAGCCACACCGTTGCCGCACGAGTTGTGTGCGTGAACGATTTTCGCGGTGATGCGAACTTCCCCTGCCACGGGGCTATTCCAAACAGCGGCGACGAATTGAGTGGGCGTCGGGTGAACCGTCACCTTGTGCGGACCAACGGTGCCGGGCACTTGCTCCGTCTTGTCGGACGCATTGGAAATCAGAATCGGCAGTTGAGCCCCTTTCGGATTCCAACCGCGAATCGCCGGTCGTTGATCGGTTCCCGGAGTTTTTCCGCTTAACAACGTCAACTCAATTTTCGGTACGACTCGCCCCGGTTCACCCGTCTTTTCGGACGACGGTTTCAACGCCAGGACGTCAATCCAACGTTTCAACCAGCGCTCGTCGAGAGTGTGCTGCTTCGCAAGAGCTTTCACTGAAACTTTTCCGTCGTGCGCCGCATCCATCGCCGTCGCAAGATAACTACCGGTTTTTCCGAATAGAACGGAGTAATCGATCTCGTATTTGGAACCGAATTGGTGGTAGTCACGTAACGCCAGCGCGGTTTGCCCGGCGGCTTCGAATCGAGGGCGACGCCAGACGGCATGGCCTTTTCCGTCACCCCCAATCTCGCGTGCCACCAGATACAACAGAACATCGCGTTGGCCAGGGGCTGGCGTCGTCTTTAGTTTCAGTGACTGGGTTCCATTGGCCGTAGGGTCTTTCGCCACTTGTCGCACAGTGTTTCCGTAACGGTAGCTGCCGATGTTTACGAAGTTCCAAAGGGAATCTCGCCAAGCATCGACTTCCGCGAAGATCGCCGGGACGTCCCGTTCCGAGGCGATCTTCCATCGCGCACGAATATGGTTAAGTGGGAAGGACGCTTCCTTGCTGGTTAACGCCTGCCAGAGAATGCCTAAGTATTTCGCGCTGAGGTTCTCGCTTGCCGCAACAGTATCAAGTGTTGTTTTGCCAGATTGCAGATCCGCCCGGTGGCGAACAAGAACTGCCAGATACGGCCCCAAAGGAAGCCGACCGTCACCAGTGAAACCTTTGTAAAAGGAGCGCAGCTCGGCCAGACTTTCGTCGGTCCAGTCCCGCCGGGTGTTCTTCGAGGAGAACCGGAATCCGTCCGGCAGCAGGACGGCATGCGAGGCGATCTTCTTCGAGGAGTCGAGGTACTTCGCCATCAAGGCTGGCGAGATACCGAGCGCCTCGGCCGCATTGGTGAAGCCTTCGCCCGCAGCACCGTCGGCAGGAAACTCCCGCGCCGGTTGCAAGTCGATTTTCGTCAAGTCACGAATCGTATTATCGTATTCGGCGTTGCTAAGCCGCCGCAACGGAACGCGACCCGGATCTCCCGCTCGTGCACGAGCCTCCGCATGGAGAAATTGCCGCGTCCAGTCAACCAGTTTCTCGCGCTCGATCACCGTCGGTTGAGGCTTCCCTTTCGGGGGCATCTCACCTGTTTCGAGTTGCTCGATCATCTTCTGCCACGGCTTCACGTCCTGCTGCACAATCTTCAGAGACGTGAACCGCTGCAAATCCAACTCCCCTTTCTTCGTCTTCGCGGAATGGCAACTCACGCAATACTTGGCAAGCAAGGGGCGGACGTCGCTGCCGAATTGAGATGACAAAGTCCCGCCCGGCTTCACGTCCTCCTTTTCAGCTTTCGAGATTAAAGCACTTCCGAAGAGGAGTGGAACACTCAAGAGGATTGTCCAGAGGAGTGGTCTCATTGATGCCTCACCAGTTGCTGGAATCGAACAGACGTGCTGACATTGCTTGATGCTTCTCCAAAAAGTTTATTTTTACTGAAACTTCCTGGATGGGATCTGTCCCGACCGCACCGCGGTCAGTTGTCTTGATGATATCCCCAATCGACGCGTCATTCCACTACTTCGAGTCACTTCTACTGATCGCGATCCACTTCAACCTGGCTGGAATAATCGCAGGACAACTCTGAGAACACACAGTCTCCGCATTGGTTCGTTTTCGCGAATAGCTGCTGAATCACTCGACAGTTAACCTACTCCGCCCCTCGCGCCGCCGGGTCCCTTAGTTTGCCTACACGCTGAATTTTTTTTTGATGTCAAGAAGCAGGGTCTGGCGGAAAGCGACAGCGTTGGATTGAATGGTCTTCAAGTTCATGGTGGACTTCCACGATGAGACAAGAGCTGGGTAGAATTGGTTCAACGGCCTGCTGGTAGCGGGCGGAACAGATTCCATTTGGAAATGTCGGCTAACAACACACAGCGTCCCAACAAAAAAAAGAAGAGGAATCCCCTATGAATGCCAGTGCATTGAAGAGAATGATGACGTTGGTCGTGGCGGCCTTATTCCTGATGGTCGCCAGCCCGGGTTTTGCCGGGGAGAAGCTGAAGGTGTTTATCTTGGCGGGTCAGTCGAATATGGTTGGTCACGCGAGGGCCCACACCATTGCCACCTTGTATCATTCGGATGATGCACGGGATAAGGAACTCGTCGAGTTGGTATTCGACGAAGGCAGTGGTGTCTCCAAAAAAATGCTGGATGAACAGCTGACCCTGGGAAGGAAGATTGACGAACTGACCGGCGGGATTTCCAATGACAAGATAAAGGCCATGAGTCCAGGCCCCGAAAAAACGGCATTCGAAGCCGAGGTAAAAAAGCTCAAAGACGCGCATGAGGCCTATAAGCAGAACGTCACTTCCTCCTCTGTTGTCTCTAATCGGGTCTATATCAACTCGATCGCAGATCGCAATAAGAAGTCTGGCAAGCTCGGTGTGGGGTATGGCGGTGACGGGAAGAAAATCGGACCCGAGTATGCCTTCGGACTCTCGATTGCAGAGAAGATCGACGGCCCGATCCTGTTGATCAAGACATCATGGGGTGGCAAGTCGCTGCATTACAACTTCCGCCCACCGTCTGCGGGCGCCTACGAACTGAACAAGAAAGAGAAGTCAGGTGACAAGGCTGACGAGATAAAAATGAACGCCGGACTGAACTACCGGATGATGAATGAGGCCGTCCATAATGTGCTTGCCAATCTGAAGGATCACCATCCCGCCTACGATGCAAAAGCAGATTTCGAAGTTTCCGGCTTTGTCTGGTTCCAAGGTTTCAACGATCAGTTCTCACCGGAATTCCGGGATAATTACAAAGCCAACATGATCACGTTCATCAAGGACGTCCGCCAAGAGTACAAGGTGCCGAAGATGCCGTTTGTTATTGGCGTTCTGGGAACGGGAATGACGGCTGAGAAGGTGGCAGCGAACCCGGTCTCGGTGGGCCAGAGAGAAGCCGCCAAGACGCCGGAATTCAAAGACAACGTCGCGTCGGTTGAGAGCTACACAGAATATTCACTGTTCTCAAACGAGGTGTTCAAAAAAGGATGGCCAATGCATTACCACGAGTGGGATACGGTTGGCAGTGATCGACCGTATCACTATCTGGGAAGCGGTGCATTCTTTGTCAGGCTTGGGGACTCGTTTGCAAACTCCATGGCCGACCTGATCGCAAAACAGAAGAGATAGGAATGCCTGGACGAACGATTGGGCCATTGGCAGCGGCGGATTTGGTCGAGTCGGCGAATACGTTCGTTGGATCGTGCGCGCCAACACGCATTCTGGCCGACGTCTTGCAGTTACGCATGATTTCGCGAAAAGGTATGAGTTCCGCTGGCGCGTGCGGAGTCCGCGAAAATCGTCGGCGTAGAGACCCAAATCGCTTGTCGAACAACACTTGAAAGTCGTCTCGCAGGGCCAGCACAATGTTGCAGTCCATCAACCTGACATGCGGTCACCGCAATGGCTTCAGTGCCGTAACAGGAACTCGTTTGAATTGATCAACGCGTGCTGTAGGTCGGCGAAGCCAGCCTCTCGGCTTTCGATCGTCGCAAGGTATTTTGCGGCCAACTGTTTCTCCGCGTCGTTCGGACGGCGCGAAAGCGTGCTCAGGTAGATCAGTTCCAGTAATTCTGAATTGTTCTTTCCAGACTTCAGCCAGTGATTGCCTCGACTTTTAGGTGACGTGATGTTTCCGGAAATCTCAGGGTTATTGAGCAAGTGAAGGATCTGACTGATCGACGGATCGGTGTCGCGAGCGCACTCGCACGTCACATCGCGAACTGGTTTTGAAAAGGCCTGTAAGAAGGTATGGTCGACGGCCCCTTCGGCCAAGCCGATGGCACGTGTCCCAGAGGGGTACCCCTTGAATTGTGCGGGAATCCCAGTGGCAGATGAGATCGCGTCGAGAATTTGTTCGCCGGTCAACATTCGCACTTGGGCATAGCTGAAATAGGCCGCCGGATCGGCTGCGTTCGGCGACTGCTTTGCTGCTGGGTGGGAACTGAGCTGGTAAGTCTGCGAGTTCAAAATGACTCGCAAGACAGGTTTGATACGATACTGCTGCTTGGCAAAGTCGGCTGCCAGGGCATCGAGCAATTCGGGGTTCGACGGCGGGTTCGTGTTGCGAAAGTCGTCAACAGGCTCGACGATGCCGCGGCCGAGCAAGTGGTACCACAGCCGGTTGACAGTTGAGCGGGCAAAGAATTTGTTATCGGGTGAAGTCAACCAGTCAGCCAGTTTCTCGCGTCGATCAATATCCGGAGACAACTCACCGATCGCTTTCCCGAATGCAGCGGGAGGAACATTTTGATTGGTTAAGGGGTGTCGGACTTCATCACGGCGGCTGAGGTAGACGATTTCGTCATCCAGCCCGAATTGGGTTCCCTTGAATTTCACGCGAGAGAAGTAGGCGGCGAATCCGTAATAGTCCGACTGCGTGATCGATTCAAAGGGGTGATTGTGGCACTTTGCACAACCGATTCGCACACCCAGGAACAGTTGCGACATGGCCTCAGCCATCACGTCGGGGGTGCGACAGACACGGAAGAAGTTCGCCGGGGGGTTGTCGAGGGTGCTTCCCAAACTGGTCAATATCTCTTTGGCAAACTGATCGAACGGACGATCCTGGGCAAACTGCTTCTTCAGATAGCGGTGGAAGCTGAACACGCCGCGACGGCTGATCGTCACATCGCTGCCGCGCATGATGTCGGCCCACTTCAACGCCCAGAACGATGCGTATTCATCGCGCTGCAACAGTTCATCAATCAGCTTGGACCGCTTGTTGGGATCCTTGGAGTCGAGGAACTGTCGCGCTTCCTCGGCGTTGGGAAGAGTGCCGATGACGTCGAGGCTGACTCGCCTGAGGAAGGCGTCATCCGAGGAGTTCTCAGCGGGTTGGATTTGCAGTTCCCGCTGCTGGGCAAAGATGTGCTCATCGACATAGTTGGCTGGTTTGGGATTGCGGAAAGCAAATTTTGGATCGCGACGAACGTATGTGAGGCGAGAACTTACGATTTTGTCGAGATAACGGACCAGCAGACTCGATTCAGCTGTCCTCTGAAATTCAACCAATCCTTCCTCGGTCACTGTCGCCGCGTCTTGGTTGTTCGACGTAAAAACAGCCAGTCGTGTCACATCTCGAATCGTTCCATCGTCGAAATGCGCCAGAGCAATAATTTGCTGTCGCGGATAGGATGCCGGCAAACGCCGAGCAGAGGGAATGACTTCCAGCCGCAGGAGTTTTCGCGAATCCGGGCTGGGTTTGCACCCTTGAGCAATCCAGTTCTTGAGCGTGAGATAGGCAGTATCGGTTGACTTGAAGCGAATGCCCCCTTGATGGGGAACCTGCCCCAAGGCTTTACGCAGGATCAGGCTGTTTGCGGGGCCAAGAACATTGGTTCGACGTCCAAAACTGTCACGAACGATGGAGTTGAAATCGAGGGTCGAATCGAATCCACGCAGACTTAAGCGGAAACCGCTCTTTCCCTGAGGGGAACCGTGACATGCCCCTTGATTGCAGCCAGCCCGACTCAACGCGGCGATCACATCGGTATCAAATTCAACATCTCTGGCAGGACTGGTGACCGTGACGGCCACGGTTTGCTGAAGTGATCCAAGCTTTACAACAACTTGGACTTTTCCCGTACCTTGGGGTGTGATCAGCCCCTTGGAGCTCACAGTGGCGATTTTTGGATCCGAACTTTCGTAGGTTGCTTGGCTGGTGAAGTCCGCTGTTTCAGATTTCTTGGCGTCAGACAATTGACCCGACACGAGGAGTTGTTGTTGATCTTGCAGCGTGACCTCGGCGGGATCAACACGAATGGACTTCACCGAGGAAGGATTACCCTGCGCTGCGGCATCGATAGCCACGGCCATGACCAGCGCGGTTGCCAGAAGTTGTTTCGACATGAATTGTTTCCAGTGAGACATGATCAACTCGGCCAAGTCCTATTTTTTCTTTGCTTGCTTTTTCGGCTGTTTGACGTTGATCGTCAAGATCGGATTCCGCAGGCGTTCCTGATACTTGCCGACATACCCGACTGACTCGAATCGCAATTGGTAGCGTCCAGTTGCGGTGTCGGGCTGCACTTGTAATTTGAATTCGACGTCGACTTTTCCGGTGGGAATTTCGATCACCGGTGGATACACGAAGGCGGAATGCGGATTGGAGTCGGTCAGAGTGACCGCGCCGTTGAATGTGGGGACTCGATTGGCCGGAACTTTCACCGTCACGGTCTGCCCCGGTTCGACATCGAGTGTGGCTGGATCGAACTTAGGGTCGAATGCAGTGCGAACATCCAACGTGAATGACCGAGTGAGTGACACATTGTGCCCCGCATGGCGCCCGGTGGCCGTCACGTCGATGCGGCGTTTCTCGTAACGGGCAAGGATTCGGGTGAAGAGCGTGCCTTTAACACGGCTCGACTTCAATGTGGCATCCGGAATTCGGCCGAAGACCGACACACGTTCTTCGGCTTCGTCGCCAAGCTGCCCTCCTCGAACATGGAATGTCAGGGGAGCGGAAAAACCGGAACCACGTTTCGTCACAATCTGAAACGCAGCCGTTTGATATTTTGGCAGTAGGACGTCTTGGTCCGGTAATTCGAAGTCGAACGGCGGCGGTGAGGTGATTTGCAGGGCGATTCTGTCGGAAAGGGAGAACGGCAATCGACGTTGATCAGGACGCAACGCCAACAGAATTCGATCCTTGTTGCGAATCTGCCGGTCAATCAATGGGTGAGTGGAAGCGATCGCTTCGATGGCCACCATTTCTTTTCCCCCGTTTGTTTTTTGAAAGCGGCCTAGAATCTGAATCGTTGCCAGTCCGACGGACGCTTTATCGGTGGCTGTCAAACGGGAAACGAACTCAGTGACGTCTTCTGGAATTGTCGATGGTTCCAGTGTGATGCCCGCTGGTGCTCCCAGCAGAGACAATTCGATCGGCCCTTTGAAACCGCTGCGAGTGATTTTCAGGGGGACCGGCTGAAACGACTGTTGCGGAACGGTCAAACGAGCGACTTCCGATTCCAGCCTGAGTTCAGGGCGAGTGTTCCCTACCTCAACGCGGTAGGCGAACACTGGTCCACCGCGACGAGACAAGTCGCTGACCAGCAGCGAGTGGACGCCTTCGGACCGTGCGATGAAACTGAAATTCGCGTCGTTGACGAAGGTGGTATTGCGTTCGGTGTTTCGGACCGTTGTCTGGTCGATTCGTTGAGCTTCACGTCCTTTTCCGTCGTTGGTTGGCTCGAAAAGTACAAGTTCCAAGTCGGCCGGGGAACCGAATCGACTCGCCACACCGCGAACATTGATGGCCTGTCCCTTGGTGAGTTCAAACTGAAACCAGTCGTTGTCGCCTGCTCGACTCAGCACTCCGTTAAGCGTCGTTGGCAAGACAGCGAGCGTCGCGGTGGTGGTTCCGTCATTCGGCTCCTTCTCGAACTGGTTTGATGTGTCGCCGATTTGCAAGGAGATCCAGGTCGCAGGTTGACTCGTCGAGGCACGAACTTCCTGGAAAAACTGTTCGCCGATGCGGCGATCGGCCGAGATTGTCGTTGAAAAGTTCAGTTTCGGCGTCTGTGGGAAGATCAGTGGAGTTGTCTTTCCCGCAGGAACCAAAGAGGGGAGCGCCACGCGAGCGACTGGAAAGTCGCCGATTCGCAATACGTAATTCCAGTTCTTATTCCCTTCGTAACGAGAATCCGAAACTTCGACGACATAAGAACCCTGTTCGGAAAATGTCTGTTCGAAGCGGCAGTCAAAGAATAAACCCTCGCTATTGTCGCACTGTGCAACAATCCGATTTCTGGAATCACGAATCGTGACCAGCGGATCGTAATTCTTTCCGAATCGGTTACCGATCACCTCGAACGTCAACCGTTGTCCGGATTTGACATCGATCGAATAGCGATCGATCGATGCGGCTCGACACGGGGCGGCGACAGACGCAGGTAGTTGCAATTTCATCGTCGGTTGTTCGTCGGCGGATGGCGTTTCCGGGCGAACGGAAACTGGAATCTCGTCGATCAGGAAGACCAGCGTGTTGCTCAGTCCGCTGCGAGTTGCGAGCCGTAAACCGTACAACCCCAAAGGAGCGTTCGGCGGAATTCGCAGGTCGATTGCAATCTGTCGTCCGTCGCCTTTGTCGACTGGAATCGCCTCCAATGGAGCTGATGAATCAGAAGTCCACAGGCCGACGACTTGCTCCACCTGCGATCCGGTGATCTGAATGCGGTTGACCTTGCCGCGCTGCACAATCGGCGGCCAAACTGACTCGACAAACGCCTGTGCCAAGCAACTCTGTGGCGCGCAGATCAACAACAATGCAAGCAAGCTTATCCAGCGAAGTGACGATAATATCATGGAGCGGAACCTGGCCTGAACTGGTCCACCGGCAAATGGAATTTGCGGAGGCCGACAAATTCGAGTACATTGACGCATCAAGGTATTCTAATGCATTGTCGGCTGGTTTGCACGAGAATCACAGCCGACCACATTGGGAACAAAACAAATGATCAATTTGCTCGGACCCCACTCGGAACAATTTCCAACCTTGGGTCGCCGCGAGATGCTTCGCGTCGGTGGTCTGGCCATGGGCGGCCTGTGTTTGCCCGAACTGCTTGCCCGACCTTCGGTCGCAGGAACGGCAGCCGGCGAAAAGAAATTCGGTCCCGGATTCGGTCGCGCGAAGAATTGCATCATTCTGTATCTCTCCGGTGCGAATCCTCAGCACGACATGTTCGACCCTAAACCGAATACGCCGGCTGAGATTCGAGGGGAATTCAACACCATCGCGACTTCGACCCCGAACATTCGCTTTGGCGAGCATAATCCGCTGGCTGCCAAATGGATGGATCGCATGGCGCTGGTTCGCTCGATGCACCACACCCACAACGATCACGGTCGCGGCTCGCATTGGATGTTCACCGGTTACAAGTACCCCGGTTCGGTGCCCGATGTGAATTCAATGTCGCGCCAGGACATGCCCCACATGGGTTCCTGCGTGGCCAAGTTGGCTCCGGGGAACGGACCGATGTTTCCGTTTGTCATCGTGCCGCACCGCATGGACGTCGCAGGTGGTCGACGGGCCGGGCAATTTGCCGGCATGTTGGGGGCCAGGTTTGATCCCATGCTCACCAGCGGCAACCCCAACGATGACGATTTCCGGTTGAAGCATCTGCCATTGGCTCCCAGCGTGAATCCGAAAGTCATTCGCCGTCGCGTTGGTCTCCTTGAGCAATTGAATCAGCAGACAGAATATTTAAATTCGGGTACCTTAGCGCAATCGATCAAGCAGAACCAAACAAAAGCGTTGGAAGTGATTGGCTCGGAAAGTGTTCGCCGCGCGGTTGATCTGGCCGCCGCCGCCCCATCGGAACGGGAACGTTACGGACGCAATCTGTTCGGTCAATCGGTCATGCTGGGACGGCGGATGCTTGATGCGGGAACCCGGTTGGTGCAATGTAACTGGCAGCGAACGCAGGGCAAGAACGGCTTTGCGTGGGACACCCATTGGAACAATTTCAAGGCCCTGCGCGACGATCTCATTCCCCCGTTCGACCGCGCGTACGATGCACTGATGACAGACTTGGAAAAGACCGGGAAACTTGACGAAACTTTGGTTGTTGTTGCGGCGGAGTTCGGACGTTCCCCCAAAATTACACTCTCGAACGGGGGGCGAGAGCATTGGCCGGACGTCTATACCGTTTTGATGGCAGGAGCCGGGATCAAAGGCGGACAAGTCTACGGCTCGTCAGATCGAAACGGCGCTTATCCACAGGATGATCCCGTGGGGCCGGCCGATTTTGTCGCGACCATCTACCATTTCCTGGGGATCGATCCGCATACCGAAGCCCACGACCAACAGAATCGTCCATTCGTTCTGTCGAAGGGCAAACCGTTCCCGTTGGAAGTCGGATAGTCGCGTTAATCGCTTCGATTTCCGCTGCCCAGCTTCAGCAGTCTGGAAGCTTTGTTTCGCCGGCAGTCAGAACAACTCGTCGATCGCCCGGCCGTCGTCCATGAGTGGAATAGGACGGCCCGACAGATTGACAGCGTTCTGATGCGGTTCGATGCCGAGATGTTTATAGAGGGTCGCCAACACATCGTTGGGGCCAATCGGTCGCTTGTCTGGTAGGCCGCCATCGGGAGTTGATGCTCCGATAATCTGCCCCATCTTCAGCCCTCCTCCAGCCAGCAACACATTGCCCAGACGCGGCCAATGGTCACGGCCACCGCGTTTGTTGACGCGCGGCGTGCGGCCAAACTCGCCCCACACGACCAGCAGAACCTTTCGACACGTGTCGCGCTCGCTCAGATCGGCGATGAGCGCCGCGAGTGCACGGTCGAGGGGAGGACCGTCGTATTCCATCCCGACATTCGGCCCCCCCGGATCCGGCTGCGGGCGGTTCTCGCGCGTGATGCTGGCGTGCCAGTCCCAGCGTAGGCAGTCGGGTGCCGTGTTGAGGGTCACAAAGGTGACGCCGGATTCTACCAACCGGCGAGCCAGGAGCGCCATCTGTCCCCAGCGATGCGATCCGTACCTCTGACGTGTCTTGGCCGTTTCTTCGTTGAGGTCGAACGCCCGGCGCGCCTTGGCGCTGGTGACCAAGTCCAGCGCGAGTCGGGCAAAGGGATCCAGTCCATCCTGCGTTCGTCTTGAATCGAGCTGCCGGGGCAGGCGATCCAGTTCCGCCAGCAGCGATTTGCGATCGTTGATCCGGTCGAGCGTGACGTCGTCAGCCAGTTTGAGGCTGCTGGTGGCGTTGCGCAGGCGGTCGAACTGGAATTCTTTCGGATAGGGATTCTGCATGACCGCGAATGGAGAATGCGAGACGCCCAGATAGCCGGGGCCATTTGCGTCGAACAGGTGAAAGTGCATCACTGGTTCTTCACTCAGCAGCACGTAAGGCGGCATGCCGGGCTGCCGCGGACCGCGATACTTCGATGCGATCGAGCCGAGCGAGGGATAGGCGTTGGCGTTGTTGGGTTCACGTCGTCCACCCAAACACCAGCGCATGACGCCGAAGTGGTCGTCGTAGGGGTGTGTGAAACTGCGAACGATAGCCGTCTTGTCCAGCACGGCTGCGGTCAACGGCATCATGTCGCAAACCGCTGCGCCGGGAAGTTTCGACGCGATGGCGCCATAGGGGCCACGGATTTCGGCAGGAGCCAGCGGCTTGGGATCGAACGTTTCGAATTGACTGGGCCCACCGCCAAGCCAAACTTGAATCACCGCGGTGTCGGGTGTTTCCTGCCCTTGTTCCGCCGCCAGACTGCGCAACCGCAGAATTTGGTCGAGCCCCAGGCCTGCTCCACCGGTACGAAGGCTGGCCGAAAGAAATCGACGGCGCGAAACAATCTGTCTCGGTCGTATCGCCATCTTCGTAGACGCTTTGACGTGCATTTGCGAACGAACCCCTCGGTTCCGTAAGCTAGCGCAACTAGATAATCAAGAACGAATCCACATGCTGGACGGCACGTATTCTACGATCAATGAGGCACTTTCGCAAACTGTTTTTGAACCGTTGCATATGATCGTATGCAATCGTAGTCCCCCGGCCTTAACATAGAACCAAGTCGTACCCGTCACTCTCTGCACGGAACGCAGTTTCTCAGTCACAACCACAAGGAGATTCCCCATGAATATGAAATCGATCACTTTGGCAGTCACGCTGTTGTTGGCTGGCATGATGATGGCTTCTGGCCGAGCCGGTGAATCGCAAAGTTCTCTGAAGCCGTTGAACGTCTTGCTGGTCGGGAACAGCCAGTGTCCCACGATTGTACGCAGCCAACTGCTGGAGAAACTGGCTGCGTCGGACAAGGGCGGCCGCCCCATCAAGGTGGGTGGCTGCATCAAAGGGGGCGCGTCGTTGCAGTCTCATTGGAAAGCCGGCACCGGTCCCGACACCGCTCGAGGGAAGATCGCCAACGGCTCGTGGGGTTATGTCGTCTTGCAAGACATCTACAACGTCGAATCGCCCGCATTTCAACCTTACGCGCGACAGTTCCACAAGCTGATTAAGGAGACCGGTGCGAAGACGGTATTGTTCGGGACCGCCTCGATCCTGAGCGATTATCCCAAAGGGTTCGAGCGTCAACATCGCCTTCACTTGACGATGGGCAAGGAACTGGGCGTACCAATCGTCGACGCCAGCCGAGCCTACATTCGTTACTTCGGCGACAAGCCATCCACCAAGCGAATGGAAAGTCTCTTCGCCAAAGACCGCGCTCATCCCGGATTGTGGGGCTCGTATCTCTACTCGTGCATAATCTACAGCGTGCTGACCGAGCGAACTTCCGTCGGCCTCGCTGCACCCGAGGCCATTCCTGTCGACATTGCCAAGATGTTGCAAGAGATTGCCTGGGCTCAACATCAAAGAACAACCGCCGCGTTGAAGAAGTAACCAAGACGGCACATCGACGGAACAGCGCGGGCAGTAAAACCTTTCGAGCATCAAGGATCGTTGTTATGCTTTGCTATGCCCTTGGTCTGTAATTCGGTCAACGGGGAGATCTCGCAATGTTGACGATGCTGGGAAGCCCACGGAGATGCTGTGATGGTATCACTCGACGCGAGACGTTGCAGGCAGGCGCGCTGTCGGCTCTGGGCGGGTTCGGATTGCCCCAGTTCCTGGAAGCCAAGAAGAGCGGACACGTACAACCCGGCAAGGCGAAAAGCGTCATCCTGCTCTACTTGCTCGGCGGAGCAGCGACTCAGGATATGGTCGACCTCAAGCCGCTGGCACCGAAAGAGGTGCGCAGTCAGTTTCAACCGATTGCCACGACAGCTTCCGGCATTGAAGTTTGCGAGCACCTGCCGCAAATGGCCAAGTGGATGCACAAGATGGCCATTGTCCGCTCGTTGAACCATAAAGCGGGCTGCCACAACTGCTTGCCCAGCTACACCGGGTATGAGATTCCGCAACCGGATCAGCATCCTCGCGATACCGACCCGCCCAGCATGGGTTCCGTTTGCGAATACTTGAAATCGCAGCAGGGCGAAAACAACACCGGTTTCCCCGCGTACGCTTATCTTCCGTGTTGGTTAGGCTGGGGACAGATCTTTCGAAGGTCGGGGCCGTATGGCGGGTTTCTCGGTAAGAGATACGACGCGTTAACAACCGAATGCGCACCTTACAAAGCCAAGGGAACTCCGAATGTCTTGCCCGGCACACCGCAGACAGTGCTTGGCCAACCGAAACTTCCCCACAGTGATTTGCAACCGGGTATTACGATTGACCGACTCAATTCGCGTCGCGGTCTGCTTCAACAGATCGACGATCAACTACGTCTGCAGGACTCTCAATCCTCTGCCCAGACATTCGGCCGACATCAGCAGTAGGCTTTCGACATTCTGACATCGTCCCGCCTCAAGCAAGCGTTCGATTTGAGCAAAGAGAAACCGGAACTTGTCAAACGTTATGGCGATACGTTGTTCGGGAACAGCACGCTCATCGGCCGACGACTGGTCGAGGGGGGTGCGCGGTTCGTCAACGTGACATGGGACTTGTTCTGGGATCGTGTCAAACTCGACTACGACGCCTGGGACACGCATCAGCTTAATTTTCCGATCCTCAAGGACAACAAACTCCCCGGATTCGATCAAACCTTCTCTGCGCTAATGGAAGACCTCGATGGCCGAGGCCTGCTCGACGAAACGCTGATTGTTGTGATGAGTGAAATGGGACGGACACCGAAGATCAACGCGAACGCCGGTCGCGACCACTGGACGTTTTGCTATTCGGCAATGTTCGCCGGTGCGGGAATTCGTGGAGGGACCGTGTATGGCGCTTCGGACTCGCAAGCGGCCTATGTCAAAGACAAGCCGGTCAGTACCGCTGACATTTGCGCGACGATCTACCACTGCCTGGGTATCGATCCGCATTACCGCGTGCCTGATCGAACAAATCGCCCCGTCGAAATCGCTCACGGCGGGAAAGTGATCGAAGACATCTTGGCGTGAGATCGGGCGCAGGTCGTCGGCGTATTGCGCAAACCGAGATCCGCTTCTCGAATTTGTTGATCGAATCTTGGTGGCGCGTGCTCAAGCACCAGTGGCTGTACCTCAACACGTTCGACACGGTTGCCACCGTCCGGAAGCTGGTGGCGTTTTACGTCGATCAGCACTGCTCGTTGCTTCAAATACCCGACAGCCGTTCGCTCGCGTCGCCGAATTC
>Ga0115002_10002718_pt1 | contig 22767 bp, 13 predicted proteins | sample ArcticOcean_MG_C_8_FD_89576 | JGI IMG/M metagenome (GOLD analysis project Ga0115002, IMG submission 89576) | Marine microbial communities from western Arctic Ocean - ArcticOcean_MG_CB11_86 | ecosystem: Environmental > Aquatic > Marine > Oceanic | place: Arctic Ocean: Canada Basin | collected... | reverse complement strand
CTGGCTCAGGTGCTGGCTCAGGTGCTGGCTCAGGTGCTGGCTCAGGTGCTGGCTCAGGTGCTGGCTCAGGTGCTGGCTCAGGTGCTGGCTCAGGTGCTGGCTCAGGTGCTGGCTCAGGTGCTGGCTCAGTGGGCGGTGTGCTTTCTTTTTGATTCTCTGTAACATCATCTTTGGAGCCGCAACCAATGATTGTTAGAGCGGTCAAGAGAGCCAATAATTGGGTTAACTTAGTGTATTTGAACGGGTACATTTTCTGTAAAGTTAAAGGTTTTATTTATCAGTGTGAAGTAATAACCTCAAATTAAAGTGATTTTCATATTAATGACATATATTTTTCTCATTGGGTATTAATGTTCTGCAGTGTTAGCATTGGACGAAAATGCGTTTCAAAATAATAGTTTGCTGTGCTTTGATTTTCTCTGTATCTGCTCTTTTCGGTGCTGATATAGGTAACCTTAGTTATAAGGTACGTAATGGAGGTGTAATTATCACAAATTGCTTATCTTCTTCGGCTGGTGAATTATCAATACCTCCGACCATTGAAGATAAGCCGGTCACGATGATTGGCGAAAATGCGTTTAGAAGTTGTTCTAAACTGACCAACGTCGTTATTCCTGACACTGTCATTCGTATCGAAGATAAGGCCTTTTATGGCTGCGTAGGGCTTACCAAGTTGACTGTTCCGAACAGTGTTACAAGTATTGGTAAATATGCCTTTTATGCGTGTGTGAAATTGGCCGAAGTGCAACTAGGAAAAGGTTTGAAGAGTATTGGCGATTGGTCCTTTAATACATGTGTTAATATGACGCGTGTTACCATTCCTGATAACGTAACTAGTATTGGGGATCGGGCTTTCTTTGGATGTATCAAATTGGATAATATTACGTTAGGAACGGGTCTTAACACTATAGGAGACTCAGCTTTCCGGGACTGTGCTCGACTCAAAGGGAACCTTATTATTCCAGATAATGTTATCAGGATAGGGGATTATGCGTTCTATCGTTGCGTTAGCCTGACTGGACTCAGTATCTCAAAGAATCTTGCCACTATTGGGGATCAGGTATTTTATCGATGTTCTAAATTAACTAGCGTAGTGATTCCAAAGAGCGTCACGAGTATTGGGAACTATGCTTTTTATCGTTGCGCTAGTCTTGCAAGCGTCACTTTCGAAGGAAACGCGCCGAGCGTTGGATCTGCTCTCTTTTTAAATGTGGCAGAAACGGCTTCAGTTTACAGGAATTTCAGTGCTAATGGCTTTGATGATAAAATAGGAGGGTTGCCCGTGTTTGTAGGGAGAGCTCATTCGGAAAATCTTGTTTATATAATAGATAGCAATTCTGCTACAATAACGATAACGGATTGTGACACTAAGGTTTCTGGTAATCTGGAAATACCTAGTAGCATTGAAAATAAGCCAGTCATTAGTATTGGGGAGAATGCGTTTCGTGATTGCGTGAATCTCAACAATGTAAAAATCCCCGATGGCATCAAGACCATTAAGAGTGGAGCTTTCTATAAATGTACAAACTTATCTAATGTGAACATTCCTGAAACGATTACCACTATAGGAATGTCAGCATTTAAGGGTACTGCTTTAGCTAATATTAAGATTCCAGACACAGTTACGAATATAGGGAGTAGTGTTTTCAGGGATTGTCTTAGGTTAACTAATATTGAAGTCCAGGATTCGCATCCGGTCTATGCGAGAGAGGCGGGGATGCTTCTTAATAAAGCGAAGGATGTTCTTTTAAGTTATCCGTCAGCTAGTGGAGAAATTACAATTCCTGGCACAGTAAAGAAGATTGCTTATGGTGCATTTGCAGGTTCCAATGTGCATAAAGTCAGGATGTCTGAAAGCGTTACAACTATCGAGGGTAATGCATTTACGCAGTGTAAAGAATTGAGAGAGATATTTATTTCAAAAAGTGTGACAGCTATTGGATTGGGTGCTTTCGGTGGTTGTCAGAATTTAACAGTGATGACTTTTTATGGGGACTCCCCATCCCAAGTAGAAGATGTTTTTAAGAATGAGCCTGAGTCTCTCTTGAGAGATGCTCCGGCAAAAATTCATTATAATTTAAAGAATAATACTTGGAAAGATACTTGGTTTGATCGTCCAACAATGCCCGTTGGGCTATAATGATAAATTTGTAAGAATTATTTCACCTAAGCAAAATTAAGATGAAAATTAATCGACGTTCTTTCATCGGAAGATGTGGATTGGTGGCGGCTTGTCCTAGTTTAGGCTCAGCTAATATATTAGGTAAAGGAAATCGGAAAAACAAGAGAATTGCTTTTCTTGGTACTGAGGTTCGAACTCACTCGCATGCGCAGCATTTTCTGGACCGACTTGCATTGGGATATGGATGGAAAGGAAAGTGGCAGGAGCCGCGCCTAGATATTGCTTCAGTATACATTGATCAGTTTCCTGACAAAGGTGACCTTGGGAAGGAAAGGGTAAAGCGTTACGGCCTGAAGCTTTACCCAAGTATTGAACAGGCGCTAACGCTAGGAACTGGTGATCTTGCGGTAGATGGAGTGGTGATTATTGCAGAGCATGGAAATTATCCGAGCAATGATAAGGGGCAAAGACTCTACCCTAGGTATGAGTGGTTCAAGAAATGCATCAAAGTTTTTGAAAAGAGTGGTCGCTCTGTCCTGGTCTTTAATGATAAGCATTTATCGACAAGTTGGAATCAGTGTAAGGAAATGGTGGATGATTCAAAACGACTTAATTTTCCATTCTTCGCCGGCTCGTCTTTACCGGTTACTCGACGCATGCCATCAATAGATGTGCCCCTTCATACTCCTCTCAAAGAGAGTGTTTGTGTTGCCTATGGAGGAGTTGACAGTTACGACATTCATGCTCTCGAAACAGCTCAATGCATGTCGGAGCGACGAGAGGGTGGAGAAGTAGGCATTAGTGAAGTGCATGCGGTGCGAGGTGAAAAGATGTGGGAGAGGTTATTGACAAAACAACACAAGGACACGAGGAGGCTAATTGTTTCAGCTCTCACGCGTAGCCATAATTTGCCGGTCAAAGGTGGATATTATACAGGAAAAATCACTTTTGAGTGGGCTCAAAAAACATTTCCTACAGCATGGGCTTATTTTATTAAGCATTTAGATGGGTTCAAAACGACTATGCTGATGGCTAATATACAGGACTTCAATTATGCTGGGTTAAGAGCTGATAATGATGAGATAATTTCAACGCAAATGTATCTTCCCATGCCCACTCATGGTTCATCGACTGCTGATTTTTTTAACCCTCTTTGTCGGCACATTGAGAATGCTGTTATTACGGGCAAGGTGCCATATCCAGTGGAAAGGACATTACTCACTTCGGGAATGACATTGGCTGGAGTTCAATCGTTACACATGGGGCAGGTTCCCGTAGCTACTCCACAGATGAATGTTCGTTATAAGGTCGGAAAAGAATCAACTTATTGGAAAGAATAATAAATAATCACCAATGGGTAAACGTTATTATGCACTTCTTCCTGCACTAATTTTAATTGGTGTAGGAAGCTTGTTCGTAGATAAGAACGAGGCGGCAAAGAAGGAGACTACAAGAGACTTAATTGTTCCAGCTATCCTGAAAGATCTTGGGAAAGATTATAAGGTGAGAATAGTTTACTTTGTCCCTTCGGATCGGAAGGTGAAGCCAAATTATCAGGCAAAGACTGAAGTTTTGATGAGGGTCGTGTCGGACGTGTACAAGAGGGAAATGAAAGCTCATGGACAAAAAACAAGAGGGCTTGATTTTGAGTTTGGAGAGGGTGGGAAGCTCAAGGTTCACCTAGTGAAGGCAAGAAAAGTCGCGTCTTTTTATACTGGAGAACCATTTGATGTTGATCGACTGTTAAATACGCAACAACAGGAAATATGGGAGACTGTAGGATTCTCAAGGAATCGGCCTATGTTGGTTTTTTCTGAGGCTGGGGCAGTGGCAGAGGCTCGTCCCATTCCTCAAGTCTATTCTGGTCTAGCTTGTGTTTCTGGAGATATTTTTAATGATGAAGTTACGGCTTCAACTATTGAAGAGCAGATCCAAAAATTTCTAAACCGGCATGGAAATGGAAAAGATGAATCTTCCCGCTCTCAGGTGTCTCAAACTAGTAATGGTGTTTTGATTCATGAGTTGGGCCATATTTTTGGAATGCTTCATGATACTCGTGATCAGCGTAATATTATGATGAGAGGCTATGATAAACTTGGGCAAATGTATACCTTGCCAGGTGCCGGCGATAGGCCTGTACGTTTTTCACTGGCTCATGTCCGTATGGCCGCTGCGTCTCGTTTTTTCAATGAATCTTTTGACAATAGTGATACTCAGCCCCCAAAGATTCATGCCTTTAAACTGTCGAAGCCTGCCAAGGCTGGAGACCGAAAGATCAAATTTAATATTAAGATGAATGATAATAAAGGATTGGGGCCTTTGGTAATCATGCAAAGGGGAGGTGGTCAGATTGATGCGATGGTAGGGGACAATAATCTTAATGGAGTTATTAATTACTCGAAGGAAATCTCATTGGAATGTCCTAGGCCGTTGGTCGGAGGACAGCCGCTCATTTACATTGTAAATGTGATGGATGTGAATGGTAACCTTAGCCAATCGGTTGCCAATTCAGTTGTGGTTTCTGATTGAGTCGAAGCACTATTAACTCAAATGTTATTGATTCTTTCCAGGCTAATTTGGCCTGATTAGAGGATGTTATTTCTTTTTATCAAGTATTAAGCTAATGACCTCTTTTACTTTTTCTTTTCCGTAATTGTGTCCTTCGACTGTGGTCAGCAATTTCCCTTTATTGTCTTTTGCTATAATCCCATGCGAAGCAATTTTGGCTTTTTTAAGTTCATCAGAGCTATTGCCTTCGCCTACTTTAATTGCATTGATGTTTATTTTTGAGCTATGTTTTTTCTTTTCGTCATTCACGATGACTGTAATCTTTGAGCAAAGTACTCATCCGTCAAAGTAGTAATATGTGAGAGAAGGTTTTTGCGCTTTGGATTCAATTGGCTTCTTATCTTCAGCTAATGCGGGTGCTAGCATAAAGAGAGAGGCAATCATCAGAACTAGGGTCTCTTTTATTTGCATGACTTATTTTTAGTGGATACCAAATATAAATGCAATGAGAACTAGTTATTTTTATTTTCGATTAAGTGTGAATGGCAAACTTTGATATCAATTGAGTTTTAACTGGTAAGCTTCTGCGGCATTCTTCCAGAAATATCGTTCACTGGCTTCTTGTCCCTTCTCGGAAAAATATTTATTCACAAGCTGGACGAAACTTTTATAATTACCGCTGTTCTTAGTGCATGGCCAGTTGCTGCCAAAAATTAACCTGTCTTGCCCAAGGTTCTTCCATAACGTATCAAGGACGTCACGGTAGTGATCGATTTCATGAGGAGCAGGTTGCTCTACGCTGCGCTGATAAAGGCCAGATATTTTGCACCATACATTCTTATTTTCGCTAAGTTCTTCTACAGCTTGCACCCATTCTGGATTTGCCGATTTTCCGTCAAAATCATATCCAAGAACATGATCTACAACGATTCTTAATTCGGGAATGGTTCGAGCTAACTTATCAATTTGCTTAACTGCTTCGACGCCTCCACCATTTGCAAGTATATCAATACTTAGGTCATGTTTTGCAAGTGCTCTGAAACTTTTAATAATTTTTACATCGCTGTAGTTTATTTGTTTTTGATTGTCTCCATTTCTTGCTCGAACACCAACTAATCTAGAATCTTTCTTTAATTTTTTTAACTGCTTAGTGAAGTCCTTTCTGTATGGATCAATGTTTCCCACTAAGGCGACGAAATATTTATCATCTTTCACGAGATCCAAAACCCATTGATTGTCTTCTAGTCTGTGGCTTGCTTCCACAATCACTACGCCTGTGAGTCCTGTGGGTTTAGATGCTTTTTTAAATTCGGCGGGTAAGTGTGGCTTGTAGAGTACTTTGTCTTCTTTGGGTGGCCAAGGAACTCCTTTTTCCCTGCTAGTATCGTAAAGATGAATGTGGGTATCAATCATGTGCTTTACTTTTGGTAGTGCACTTTTGTCATCAGCAAATGCAAAACAAAGAGCAAAGCAGAAAATAGGAATACGAATTAGTAGATTTTTCATATAATTAATAATTGTGAAATGAGACGGCCCGTTCTGGCAAGAGGATTGTTGTTAAGTGATAGGCTTGTTCGGTCAAATCCACTTTGAGAGTGGCGAACTCATGGCTTGCCATGAATAAGAACAAAAAAGGACTGATTTTTTATAGTTCATTTCACGCAGATCAAGATGACCGGGATCAATGTGCTTATGAGGATTTTTATCATGCAATGAAATTTCATTGAAAATGGGTGTAATTCCCCATTAAACTTACTTTATAAGCTGTTTATCAACAGTTTTTATCATGAGAAATTCTATCCTGATGACAACGGCAACTAAGCTGATTCTTGCCGCCGCACTCTTGCCCTTGTTCCTGAACATTTCAGCAAGGGGTGCCGAGGTTAAGATGAAATACCGGATGCCCGCCCTGATGATGGTTACCTGGGCCGAGTGGCCTGAGGAACCCGTGCAGCAGGACGTAATGGCCCAATTCATCCTCTCGCAGGGTTTCAACAGTGTCGAGGTGGAGGTGGATAAGCTGGAGATGTGCCGGCGCAACGGCCTCTACGCGCGGCTGGGTGATGGTGATATCAATAACCTTCTGAAAACCGCTGCCAGGCTCAAAGACGACAAGTCTGTGTTCGCTTACTTTATTTCTGATCGCCGCCGCCGGAACTCGTTCCCGGGATTTGCTCGGGTTGCTCGGGCATTTGAAAAGGTCGATCCCAATCATCCGACGATGTTCATCAACCGTGCCAACTGGAATGAGTTTCATGACTTTACTGCTCAGGTGAAGCCGAAGCTGCTCGACTTTTACCACTACCACTGGGCCCGATACCCGGAGAGGCGTTACATTTATCTGGCCACTTTCCGCGAGTTGGGAGTCAAGAACGGCATTCCGGTGATGAGGTGTGTTGGCGGAAATTCTCCACTCCCGCAGCTTCGCCAAACGTTCTACACTAGTCTTGCCTACGGCATCCAGGGTTTCCATTTCTGGCCGCCGTGGATGTTCAGCTACAACAGGGAGGGGGACAAGCCGATCCTCAAGGACGGCAAGATTGTCCCCAGAGTAAACGTGCCGACTCTGGCCGAGGTTGCCAGGGAGATAAAGCCACTGGGATCGATATTGATCAACCTGCGCTCTACTGCGGTGTATCACACTAAGCCCGTGCACCCGGAGGCTCCTGGGGCGGCTTCATTTCCGCAAGATCACTGGCTGCAACTCTCCGGGGAACAGATGTTGGCGGGATTTTTCAAGAGCGAGGACAACGATGATTACCTGATGGTGGTCAATTGTGATGCCGGCAATGAACGTGAGACAACTCTCAGTATGAAAGCTCCTGTCACCCTGGTTGAACGCATGGATAAGAGGACCGGGAAATGGCAGGCCGTTGCAATCAACAGTAAGGATGGTCGTGTTGTTTCCAATCTTAAGCTCTCGGCCGGCAACGGAGAACTTTTCAAGGTGAAGAGAGAAAATGGGCAGTAATTCTTCCTGAATGAGTATCCGGACCGTGGAAATCACCGGGTCTTCTCAATGCAGATCAGGAAGATCTACCGGGTTTTATTCTCAGCGAGGCCCGACACCGCCCCGGTCTTCACAGTCAAAAGTCAAAATTTAAGTATTTAAATTTGATATGAACGTTAATTTGATATGACTAACTTAGTCGCTCTCTCCAACTTTTATCTGCCATTTTTCGGTCTTCACACTAGGTTTAAACAGTAACGAATCGCTCGAAAATGAAAAATATAATGTTATTTCTTCACCCTGAATTAAATTTCTTGGGAGAACTCCATTTTCCGGGTAAACTTGGGATGGGGAAGTTTTCTCGTTTTCAACAACTGTTGGCAACTTTCCATACTGGATTCTCGCCAAATTACGATTCCCGACTGAAACATTCCAGATTAATTCCCCTTTATTATCCCAGACTCCTACATGAGTTACACCCTCTAGGTCCTCCGATCTCTCAAAAATAATATCCGCGTTCTCCTGGTAATATACATTTAAGCTTATCTTTCCTTTCGTGATAACTTTTTTCATCATTCCATTCTCTGATTTGGCTTCTCTGTTTCTAAGTACCTTTAAAATCTGAGGACGTAATAATTTGATCTGTTCAATTGTAAGATCAATTTCCGAACTATTGATGAGTGATCTATAGAATGTTTCCAAGCCCTCATCCAAGGGCGATGAAACGACGTCAACCGCAGATTCTCCACGATTATTCTTTTTTCTTACATGAGCTCCTTTTTCTAGGAACAATTTAGTTATTTCTGTTTGGCACATGAATGCGGCAACATGAAGTGGGGTGTTTCCGTCTCTATTAGTTTGTGTGATCCGGGCACCTTTCTGGATTAGATATTTAGCAATTTCTAATCTTCCATTAAAACTAGCAGTGCTGAGTGGGGTGCTGCCATTATTTCTCCTTGCGTTAAGTTGGGCTCCATCTGCAATGAGTTTTTTTGTTTGTTTAAGGTCTCCTCTTTTAATTGCGTTCGCAAGCGCTGAACCTAAGCGATTTGGATTGATGGAGTTTTGTAATTCATTCGCTTTGTTTTGGTCTTCGGCGACATGGAAAATGAAATCGTTACTGAACAATCCTCCTGGGTTTTGGATTTGTAAGAAGTGAATCCCTGGTCTTGGCAAATCGATCAGGTCGATAATAATAGTTTCATTCTTTTCTCTCCTAATAGATCCGGGAACTTTCTTTCCGTCGACAATCAGGTTCGCTCCTTCTTTGATGTGGCGACCGCTAACAGTCATGCTTTCCTTTTCCTTATAAAGGACAGGGAAATTTTGTAGGCCTCTTTGCGAGTGAATGGGGCCTAGGGTCCAGATCGCTGGTTGAGGATTGTCATAATCCGCATTTTTACCGTGCCTTCCTGTAAAGGTTCCGATGAACTTACCATCAGATGCGAGAGTGGTTAATTTTTCACGAGTGATGGATCTTCGTTCGCCTTGTGTTTCTACATACGTGCCGTTCTCATACATTGCATCGTATTGTAGTTGTATGGTGGTTGTTCGGTTTTCATTAAGGAAAACCCCATCTACTTGAAGAACGATCCCACCATCATTTGATGAGTTTTCTAGGGCATTTAGTAAATCTTTAGTTAGTTGGTTTTTTGCGGTGCTTTTATTTAGTGTGACTTGGCGCGCAAAAGAACCAGAGAATCCAGTGCTTCCTTCGAGGACCATGTTCCAGACAGGATCAAAGGCACGACGGCCGCCCCATGAAAATTGCCAAACGTTTCGTTCTGGAATCCCTCTTTCTGCAACGCGTCGATAGAAATCAAAGTCGATGATGTTTAGACGGCCTTGCGGTAAGATCAAAAAACGGTGATAAGCGCCACGCCAGGTGGGTGCGTCCATTCCTGTTCCTGGGGTATTTGTACTTACCCAGAAAGGCATCCGATGACAATTGCCGCAAAGATTTCCGCCTGGAGTTCCTCCGACATCGCCCTTGATGTGGAAAAGCTCAAATCCTTTTTCTGCCTGTTCAGAAAGCACATTAGTGTAGGCCCTTCTCTGGGCTGGAGGATATGTGATATTAAGGAGGAACTTTGCCATGTCGTCCCTTTCGGTCTTGCTCAATAGTCCATCCTTACCTTCATCGTTTTTTTCGTTGTCTCTTACCATTTTCATGGTCGAAGCAAGACTGCCATCAATTACGTGCCGAGTCGTACTTTCCGGTTCGTTAATTTTACTGTTGGGTTTTACGCGGCTACGAATGTGAGCGCTATTATTTCCGCCATAAGGATCTCCTGGGATTCCATCCCAGTGGAAAGGGGCCGTGTCTCTGAGCCCGCGAAGAGGCATGGTCGAACGTGGCATGATCTGATTCCCTCCAGTAACGATTGGAGTTTTTAAAACCCATAGGAGTTGATCGGTATGACCATCCGGGTGACAACTCGCACAAGAAAAAGTTTCTGTTGTTGAGGCAGAGGCTTTATTGAAAGCTATGCGACCTCTTTTGAATACTGGGTGAGTTGGATCTTCTAGCGTGATTTTTTCTTTGACTGAAAGATTGTGAGGGTCAGACACGTCTACAAGTGAGACTGAGTTGGCTACGGCATTAAGGATCCATGCCTGAGAGAGCTTGCCTGCTGAAGACGTTTCAAGAGCAATTCCTCTTGGAGTTGACTCAACTTTGACTCGGCCCATTATGTTTCCACTCTTTGTGTCGACGGTAAAGACCTTGTCAGATCCTGCGGCAGTTACGACCAGAGTTGAATCATCGTTACTGATTTGTATTGCGAATGGAGTTGCTAGTGATTGTCCTGGCTCAGGATGTTTTGGAGGCAATGGTTCGAGGTTGATGAATCTTGGCTTTTCTGATCCATTTCCACTGAGACGTACTTTTGTTATTTGATTGAGAAATGCGCGATTCTCTAACTCTTTTAGGCTGTGCTTCTTAGTCCCTGCTCGACCATTGATGTCATTGCGAGCGTCGGTTTGAGCTATGAATACAGTGCCTTTCGAATCCACTGCGAGTCCATAAAGTAATGTGCCGAGGGTATCGACGGTTTTGATCAATTTGTCAGTTTTAGTGTCAAAAATGTAGAGGTCTCTGTCAGGAACTCTGGGATGTTTAATGATGTCAGTTACGTGCCCCAGTGACAAAACGTTATTATTGGCTATGGAATGTTCATGGGCATTGAAGGTCACCAATTCACCATCAATTTTGTATCCTCCAGAGAGTTGAGTTTTGTTATTTGATTCGAATGGAATTACGTAAAGTCGACCATTACGGACTTCGATTGCGCGTGGATCTTGAGCTGTGATTTCAAGACGTTTTTTAATCTGACGAGTCGCGACATCAATGACTGCGATTTTGTTTTCTGAGGAAAGGGCAATGTAAGCTTTTGTATTGTTGGCAAAGGCGATCCCTACAGGTTCATCAAACCGAGTGGATGTATTTGGATCAAAGTCTTGAACTGTAGCAATGACTCTTAGAAATGTAGAGCTTGTACGATCATTATCAATGATGCTGACAGAATCTGAAATGTGATTTGCTACCCAGATTTCTTTTCCATCTGGTCTTACCGATATGCTTACCGGATCAATGCCCACGCTTATTCTTCTAACTACTTTTCGAGTCTTGGTATTTATTACGTCAACTGTGTCTGAGGGAGTGTTTGTGACGAATAACCGGTTCTCATGCAATGCAATCGGCGATGAGTGTGGGCTCATTAATGAAGGGTATCCAATTTTGGCTGGAGGCTTCGGAGTGCTCGCGTTCAGGTCCGATGATTTGATTGGTTTTGCTCTACTTTGTATGAGCCATCCTAATAGGATGGACGCTCCTACCATTGAAACGAGGCAAAGGGTAGCAAAATGAGATTTATTCATATGAATTAAGAAACTTAACTTTCAAAGAATTCTTCAGTTAATCATCCTCACTGATTGACATTATTCCGAATAATAGCATCCATTATTTAATATATCATTGATAATCATATTAATGAGCAAATCATTAATTCTCGCCCATGAGTTTTGAAATTTTAGATTCTAGGGCTTGAGCCCAGGCTGAATAACCTTTTTCATTGGGGTGAGATCCGTCAGGGATCAGATCATTTCGGAGTCTTCGTTTGTTGAGAAATGTTTCATTTATATTTAGAAAATGAACCATGTCACTATCGCCAATATTAGCGATGAGCTGATTGACTCTCATGTTTTTTTGCCTAGCGGTGTCATCATCATTTCCTCCCCGGGGAAATATTGCTAGAACGAGGATCTTTGTCTTAGGGAGTTCTGATCGAAGTTTTTTTATGATGAGTCGAATGTCATTGGCGGTGAATTCTGGAGAACTGCTCATGTGGTTATTTGTGCCTATCATGAGCGTGGCAAGTTTCGGAGATATTCCTTCAATGTTTCCATTTTCTAGTCTCCATAAAACATGTTCTGTTCGATCTCCGCTAATGGCCAGATTAACTGCATTACGTTTCTTGTAATACTTGTCCCATACCTCTTTTCCGGCCGTGTCCCACCAGTGCGTAATCGAATCTCCAATCATAATGAGATCAACGTTTCCTTGCTTGGCCCGTTCGTTGAATTTTTGATGCCGTTCGATCCATGCTTTTTTATGCCATCGAGGTTCTGGTCTAGACATAATAATCTTCTCCTTATTTGGAGTTCTCCATGAAGGAATACTGACGCTGTCATAGGTCACAGTGGTGGTAACATTGTTTAGCTGGGAGCAGGCCGGCAGTCCCACATAGAATGTGCTGCCCATTGGTATTTCTATTGAGCTAATCTGGTTCCAATTATTTCCATCGCTCGACAAGTAACCTGTGAAAGTGTTTCTGAACCGAATGAGTCTTACCCAGTAAGGTGTGCTTAGTCGGTTCTTTTTGATGATATGATTGTCGCCGAGGTCGGTTATTCCAGATACTTGAGTTGGATTTCCTTTTGACAGTCTACTAACGAGCGCGCCTTTCCAATGAGGCAATAGAAGTACCGATGCGTGGGGAGAATCAGCGTTAAGAGTCTTGCGCATCATTATGCCTGGCTTAGCCCATTGGGAGCTCATTGGTCGAACGATTCTGGCAGTAATGGTTCCTTCGCCAGACATTGGAGCATATGCGAAGTGAAATTCATCACTAGTGCCTCCAATATCATTTCCTTCACCTTCTAGGGAGAATCGAGAACCGTTAAATTTGCTGTATCCTTTTATTCCAACATTTCCAATGTCTTTACTCAGCCATGGCCCCGGCAGATTACTGCAAGCTGCTAATTCTGCAGACCTATTGCTGGTGCCTTGCTCATTCGTTGCAGTCACAACATAATGATAAAGGGTTCCTTTTTTCGCAGACTTGTCATGGAAATGAGTTTTGGTGATTTTTGAATCGATAATTTCGAATTCTTCTTCAGAACTATTCCTGCGGCTGAGTGTATATTTTTGTGCGTTTGTGAAGCTTATAGGTTCGACTGATCTGACCCAGCTGACCTTGATGCCTTCTTCTGTGCTCTGAGCGACTAGGCCCGCGGGCGTCCCTGGAGCATTGATTGGTTTTGAAGTCCTAAAGGGTGGTCTCCAATGAGTTAATGTGCCAAGTCCCACGTAGTCACCGCTAGGTCCTTCTGGCCTTTTTAATTCCACCACTTTAGCGGAGTACGGGATATTAATATTTCTTCTGTTAGCGTAATGATTAAATATTTTTTCAAATATTGGATAGAAGTTGCCCCGACTGACGGTTGATATTTTTGTGTAATGCTTGTGTTGTCCACCCAATCCATACTTTCCTGTGCGATCAAGATAATGTTGATACGGTACATTTTCTCCAAGTCCATACTTTGCAGTGTATTCAAATCCTTTGAGGATTCTGTTGTCATTCCATCCATACAAGTCAACTCCTTGGTTCCATGCGATTTCTGCGGCGCCTCCTAGTAGTCCTAAGCCGAGCTGTGCATAGTGTTGCGCCCTTGTAGTTTCTTGGCATTGGCCCGTTGGGTAAACAATTAGATGATTAATACTTCCGTTTCCTGCGCCATTGACAGCATATCTGACAGTGCTTTCGAACAGATTTCTGTCGCTGCAATATATTGCGATTGCCATGTTCGTTTGTAGTGCAGCGGTTTCCCAGTTTCCGTTGGCAAAGTAGGCATAATGTTCGATCGTGGGATACCAAGCATTCATGAACCATTTTTCACAGCGCTTGGCATCTTCTTCTGACCACCCTGAATCTGTATAGCGGAGAATTTCCGCTGCGTTGACAAATTTGAACCCCTGTATTCCTGCGGCCAACACTCCGTCAATTCCCGTGACTTTTTTGAGCGATCCAGCCCAAGAATTTATGATTTGAATCGATTTTTTTGCGTGGTTCTTCTTTCCTGTCACGGCCCACATTAGTGCATTTTCGTAAGCTGCTCTCGCATCACTTTGTGCTTCTCCTGTACGGATGTTTGGCGCTCGTCCCCATTCAGGGAAGGGTCCTCTCATTTTGTAATCAGTTTTTGAATAATCGCTTTCTAGTAATACTTTAAAACCTTCGTATATCGTTCCCTTTTCATTATTGACGGCTTCTTTCATGCGCTGGATATCGGTTTCATTATGAAGTAGGCCAGGGTGAATGAAGGAATCTTCTCCCGAGCAAGCTGATTTGCTCATCAAGCAAATGCTGCAAAAGGTTATGAAATTACGAATGAGAATTCGGTTCATTTGAGCTGAAATTATTTTGCTTAAAATTATCATTTATTTGTAATGGGTAATTCACCCTTATTGAGCAGAGGAAGGCCGTCCCAAATATTAAAAACATTATTTCCTTTCCGTAGAGTTTGAAAAGGTCCAGGTATAGCGCTTCCATCTTTCGGGATGGGATTGCCTTCGTAATCCATTTTTATTTTTTCATATTCTATTGAACCTATGTCGCTCGGATCGGATTTGAGTCTAATTGTGAGATTTAGTGTTGTTTGATTGTAAGAGACTACCATTCCTTTTTTGGTGACACTGTTTTGATCGTTCTTTAGACCATGATGAGCCCAAAAAGTTTGCCACTCATTTAAAGTCATCGCCACTTTCGAGCCTCCGTGAAGAGGTATTGGATTTCCCTTGCCGACTTCTTTTCTAACCATCTCATAGAATTCTTTTGGTGACCATGGAGAGGGCTTATCCGAAGCGTTATTAATAATGAAGGTCCGTTCGTCTGTGGATGCGTCATAGATGTTATGATCTAGGCGCTGAGGTCCGCTACGATGAGAGGGATAATTAATATCCATCATGACTCTATGATTAACGAATATATTATTATAGATCGAATGGTACCCGGTTTTGGTTCTTGCATTGACTTGGTAAATATATGCTCCTTGTCCGTAATTTGCCCCCGAAGGGCTGTTCGCAAATAAATTATGCATGACGGTTGATCCTGACGCGTCATGCACGTAGAACTGAATTTTGTGATTCCCCACTGATATGTTGTGATCGACCAATGCTGCATTGTACTTATAATCACTCATTTCAAGGAAGATTCCTCGCGATCCGTTATTTGTGCTGACGTTACAAGTAACACGTGTGTTAGGGAATTGGTTATCAAGCCAGATGCCTTCACTGAGTTGATTGTCTGCAACGTAATTGCGCTCGATTAAACCGTCACGTATGGCATGGCTTTTAATCCCAGCATGCTCGTATCTCTTCTTTCCTGTGAAGCCGAGAGTGTTATTAAACATTATGACATTGTTGCGAATGATAAGATTGTTACTTTGAGCCCCGATAATTCCTCCTGCTCCATTTTCTAATATGTAGTTTTTCTCAATCAGATTATGGTACCCCAAAGGTGCGGTTGGTACTCTTGTTGATTTGCGTTCATTTTGTCCACCGCCTGCGCCCATATCGATGGCGTCGGTTCCAGCGTAGCGAATCAGATTATTCCTAACTATCCAGTGATGCCCTCCACGTAGACCAAGGGCTCCTGCCTGCGCCCACCTAGGAGTATTCCAAAAATTAGTGGGATACTGATTGCCGCAGTGCTCCATAACAAATCCCTCTACGATAATGTGACCGATACCGATTGAGTGAGGGGCAAAGATTCTTCTTCTTGTGGTTATCTCTACGCTTTGTTTGGTAGGATCCTGATTTCCGAAATTTATATATATGTTTCCAGTTTCACTATCAAAGTTCCAGGTTTCAGATGTTTCTGTTACTTCTTTTAGAAATGGCCGCTGTTGCCATGGCCTTCCATTAACAATGACCTGACCGCAATTATAGATCAGTTCAGGATTTCCTTTGCCTGTCCGCTCATGTTCAGGTTTTCCCTGACGATTGTAGGGAGTCGATGCGAGAGGAACAAAAAAAGGATTGGGATGATCGACATAAACATCGTCACTCTCAAATATTGACTGATCGGGTTTTGCGAAGTGGACATTGTCTTTAAGTTTTTTCCAAGCAGGGTTCCATTCCTCAGATCCTCGGATGAAAACTTTGCCGAGTTCATCGGTGCGATATGTGATTGGTTTTCCAGGTTCGCCGCTACGTGGAGGGGCAACTCGCTCCCTATAAATACCAGGACGAACTAGTACAGTGTCACCGGCCTGAGCAATCTGAGCTGCGCGGGAGATAGTTCTGAAGGGTTTTTCTTTATTCCCTTCATTTGCATCATTTCCGTCTTGTGAAACGATCCAAGTTCTTGTTTTTGTTTGCTTGATTGTAGGAGTAAATTTTAGCGGCCATGTACCGTTCGAAGAGGCTTGGGCGATGTAAATATTCCCTTCTTTGTCTATTCCCATTCCGTGTGGATGGTGGAATAGGTGAGTGTTATGTGACATGCGGCTTAGTTTTCCGCTGTCATCATACTTTGGAGCATAGCCTCCTAGATTCGCAATGACTTCCAGGTCATGGTTCATTACGGAAATGTATCCTGGTGCGTTCCTGTCCTTTGGCCAGTTATCTCCCAAGTGATGAACAAAAAGATGGCCCCGATGAAAAATTACATCACGTGGATTGCTGCCTGGAAATGTTTTCGTATCTATCCATTTTCCATCAAGCTTGAAGCGTTTAATTTTTTGTTGATCGCTCAGGGCAAGAATCATTACTGGTTCTGTGGGATTTCTATAATCAATTGCTCCTCCGTGTGGTCCCCAGTGTTTTAGCTTCGCTTCGCCTGTTCCTATATTACCACCGAAAGCGGAAATCCATTTTCCCTCGGCGCTGAATTTATGGATGTAATCTTTACCGTAACCATCAATCACATAAAACTCACCGCTCGGTAAGTGCAGCGTCTTTGCTGGCTTGAATTCATTTGGATTCTTGTAGAGTTTTGACTCCATTGGACAGGATATTGTCATTAAAATTTCTCCGTCCAGCGTCGTCTTGTAAATCTTACCATTTGGGCTGTGATCAGAAATGAAAAGGACTTCACCTCCTTTCTCTTTCACGACAGCTAATCCGTGTGCGGCAACAGTGAAGTTTCCCCATGCGTCAAGCACCTTCCCTTCTGGGCTCAAGGCTATTAGGCACTGTTCTTTGCTTGTATGTAGGAGAAGGATCCTTCCGCGCGAGTCCTGAGAAATGGCATTACAGTTTCCTAGCTTATATTTTTTTGTGTTTTCAGTAGCCCATCCGGGAACAAGTTTATAGCGGAAAGAGCCTTCGCCAATTTCGATTTCTTCTTTTGGAGATATGTACCCCCCCGAAGAAGAATGTTTTTCGTGAGGAAACGCGACTGTGATTGCAACTGATAGAGTGATTCCAATCTTAAGAAAAATATTAACCATGTCTTGAATTATCGAAACTTCCCCAGTGAATTTGGTCAAGCTGAATCAGTAAGGATAGACTATAGCGGCTCATTTTTTTGATTCATCATGTTCCTTGATTCATTTACTTCTCAATCTAATGTTTTCGGGATGAGTTCAAGGTTTTTCATGCTGCTAGTTATTGGAGTGGTTTTGTCATTTCTTTCTGCTGATCTAATGATGGCGGGTCAGGACGGTGCTAAGGGTTCTTCTAAACCGCCTAATGTGTTAATTATTATGGCTGATGATTGTACCTACAATGATTTGCCGCTATATGGAGGAAAGAACGCAAAAACTCCGAACATTAACAAATTGGCAAGTGAGGGTTTGCTCTTTGAGCTAGCTTACTTAGCTGAGGCAATGTGTCAGCCTTGTCGTTCGGAACTCTTTACGGGTAAATATCCAATGAGTAATGGTTGCGCGTGGAACCATTCTAGTAGTCGACCGAGCATCAAGAGCGTTCCTCACTATCTTAGAGAACTGGGATATAGGGTCGGCCTTTCGGGTAAGGTTCACGTGAAGCCGGCGTCAGTTTACCCGTTCAGTAAGGTGCAGGGGTTTGATGTAAATTGTGTACGTAATCCGACCCGATCGCATAATCTTGAAGGTATTTCTCAGTTCATGTCAGCTGATACTAAAGAGAGTTTTTGCTTGGTCGTAGCATTAGTTGAACCGCATGTTCCTTGGGTGATGGGTGATCCTTCAAAATATCCTCCTGAAAAGATTATTTTGCCTCCAAATATTGCTGATACAAAAAAGACCCGTGAAGCTTTCAGTCGATACTTGGCTGAGATTACATACATGGATATGCAAGTTGGTGATATTTTAAAAGCGCTGGATAAAAGTGGCCATGCTTCTGATACTCTTGTTCTCTTTACATCTGAACAAGGATCCCAGTTCCCTGGTTGTAAGTGGACGAATTGGGATACTGGAGTGCATACGGCTTTAGTTGCCCGTTGGCCAGGAGTTGTTGATGCTGGTAAACGTAGTGATGCTCTCGTACAATATGCTGATATTCTACCTACTCTCATTGATGTGACAGGCGCGGATGTTCCTAGTAATGGTTTTGACGGAAAGAGTTTCTTACCGGTCCTAATGGGAAAGAAGAAAACACATAGACGATATGTGTATGGCATACATAATAATCTACCAGAAGGGCCTTCATACCCAGTCAGGACTGTAAGTGATGGTACTTTTCGTTATTTGCGTAATCTTAAATCACAAGAAATATACATTGAGAAACATCTTATGGGATGGACTGGCAAAGGGGAGTTGAATAATCCTTACTGGGCAACTTGGGTGCGAGAAGCGTCGAGTAATACCAATACGTATGAACTAGTAAAACGCTACATGCACAGACCATCTGAACAGCTTTATCATACTGAGAAGGATCCTTATGAATTGAATGATTTGGCTAGGGCCGAAAATCATGCTGAAATAAAGCAGAGTCTGAGTCGGGAGCTAGATCATTGGATGCGGTCTCAGGGTGATCCTGGCTCACCTCAAGACACTCAAGAAGCGTTGTCGGCTGCCCGAAAGGGTAAGCATCTTTACATTCCGCCATCCCGGTAGGTAATCGTTTGTTAATACGGAATTACGATCATTTATACATTAAAAACGTAGATAATATAAATTTGTGAAATCCATTCTATTTACAGCCCTTTATTTTTTGCTTATTCCCTGGGCCAAAGGCGCCAGACCCAATGTAGTCGTTGTTTTTATAGATGATATGGGGTGGGGGGACTTTTCCTGTTTTGGTAATGGATTTGCGAAGACCCCTCATATCGACAAGTTGGCGCAAGAAGGTGTCCGATTTGAGCAGTTTTATGTTAATTCTCCAATCTGCTCACCTTCCAGAGTCGCTATTTCTACTGGTCAATACCCGCAGAGATGGAGAATTACCTCTTATCTTGCCCACAGAAAACAAAATCAAAATAGAGGCATGGCACAATGGTTGAGCCCGAAAGCTCCGATGCTGGCCCGTTCACTTAAGGAATCGGGTTACGCAACGGGTCACTTCGGGAAGTGGCACATGGGGGGACAACGAGACGTGGATGATGCTCCGGCAATCACTGAATATGGTTTTGATGATTCATTAACTAATTTTGAAGGGATGGGCCCTAAATTATTGCCTCTTATCTTGAAACCAGGACAGGACAAGCCGGGACGAATTTGGGATAAGGCTGAGCGTTTAGGAGATGGCGCGCGATGGATGCTGCGTTCGCAAATCACTCAAGGATTTGTTGACGAAGCAATACCATTTATTGATAAAGCAACAAAGAATGGTAAACCCTTCTATGTTAATTTATGGCCTGACGATGTGCACAGTCCTTTTTGGCCTCCGGTTAACAAATGGGGCGACACGAAGAGAGAGCTTTATTTTTCTGTTTTACAGGAAATGGACAGGCAACTTGGAAAACTATTTGATTACATAAAGGGTTCAACAAAGCTTAGAGACAATACCCTTGTGTTGGTCTGCTCAGATAATGGACCAGAAAAAGGAGCGGGTCAGTCAGGACCGTTCCGTGGATATAAGACGCATTTGTATGAGGGCGGGATTCGTTCTTCTTTGGTTGTGTGGGGTCCGGGTATCATAAAGAAGAGGGGGCAGGTGAACCGTATCTCGGTTTTTTCGGCGATAGATTTAGTGCCTACCTTACTTAAAATCACAGGTGCCAAGTATCCAGAAGGTATAGAATTTGATGGAGAATGTTTACCTGATGTGTTGCTTGGTAAATCATCTGAATCCAGAAAATCACCTTTGTTTTTCAGACGACCGCCTGACAGGGATGCTTTTTATGGTGATAATGATTTACCAGATCTCGCTGTAAGAGATGGCAAATGGAAACTTCTCTGTGAGTATGACGGATCCGAAGCCGAGCTTTATGACTTAGAGAATGATCGGGGTGAAACCAGGAACCTAGCCTCCATGCAGAAAGATATCGTGGTTAGTATGAGTGAGTCGGTTATTTCTTGGCATCAGTCTCTGCCACCTGATAACGGCCCTAAACTAGTAAAAGGAAGGTGAGTGTCAGGTCTTTTTCGAGACCGATCAGTATGGGCTTTTTCTTGTGCCTGGAATGAGGGAATTGCAGAATCAAGGTGTTATATCCCGGACTCGGTAAAAAATGGTTTCAAGGAGTGGATTTGGTGGCAGTGAGTCATCCGTGTAAGGGGACACGACGCTGTCATTCACCTCTATCCAATTAATAAGATCGGTCGAAGATTCGAGAGAATAGGACCGGCTCGGAAGCGAGGACCAGGTGATGGTTGTCTGATTTGGCTCGGACCCCCGGGTAACACTGGTGATGGCGAACGGTGCGTCCGTGGTGGATTGCCAATCATAGGGCTTGCCTACGTAGATGTTATCGAACATCGATAATGTTCCATTGCCCACATTGTAGATACGAACAAGATCGGGAGACGTGGTACCGGCAGATCCTCCGTCAATATACAAGTCCTCATCGGAGGTTCCCTTTGGCTCATCGATGATCCAAATTTTACCGCCCTTGGATAGATCCTGTGACTTTAATTGCATGATCCTTCGGTAAGTGGGGCTGGCCGGGTCGAGATCAAACACGATGCCTATTCGATACCATTTTTCCATTTCCAGATCGTCGAACCCTTCGACCCCATCCAATCGGTATCCGATCGCCCAGTTTACAACTTTTATTCCGTTTTGGGCAAAGGCCCAAAGTTCAAAAGCCCAGGGACCAGACCGATCCGTTGCAGTCGAAGCGGCACAAGTATAAAGACCAGTGACATTCGTTGTTCCCATGCGTGCTAGTAGCGCGCCATTATAGTTCCCTATGCCGTTGTCGAACTCGTAGGCCGGAGCGTAGTCGGCACTTAACTCTACTAGTCCTGAAAAGGTTGCAGAGTGGACATCAGAACCACCACCACTTGAATCGCTAGTGCCCAGGGCGATGAATTGTTCGCCTCCGCTCGGGTTTTCCGGAGCAGTGTAAAGTTCGGGTCCTGTTTGTGGAGTCCAAGGGATTTCTGAATCAATGTAAGTGTGAACATCGAAAGAATTACTGAACTGGGCCTGCCATCCCTGCTGAGGGACCAACTGGCTTGATCCTGGAGGGTTGCCCGCTGAGCCCTGTGCTCCTACATAACCTTCCGCAGGTTCGAAACCAGTCATGAACTGAGCCGAGGCCGGTTGTAATGCTAAACTCAATCCAATCAGTAAGAATCCAACTGAATAGGAAATCTTGAACTTCTTTGCCCACCAAATTTTGAGCCGCTCGAGCATCATGCAATTATAAGATAGAAGAGATTTCATGACAATGCTTTTCTAACATGGTGACGGTTAAGCGTCGATCCTGTTTTTTTAATGGGTTAACTGAATAAAAAATCGTGCATGTCTGGACCTTAGGTCTTATTCTTTGATTTAAATTAATAATCTTCTTTGACCGCTACTTTATGAAATTTTTTATTTTTAGTTATTTCCTTTTTGCTTCATTGCCAGTTATTGCTCAGCAAGAGATTGATGCTGTGGTCGAAGGGAGGAAAGCTTTTGAAACTTACGGCTGCACAGTCTGTCATGCTATTGATAAAGCAGATAAGTCATTTAGGACTGGTCCAAACTTGTATGGTCTTTTCCATACTAATTCGAGGAATCGTGAAGTGGTGAGTGCTGAATCGGGAATAAAGGTAACGGTAAAAGCTGACAAAAATTACTTCATGAATTCAGTACGTAAGTCTTGGGACGTTTTGGCGATTGCTGAATCTGGTCCGACTAAGGGGAAGCCATTTCCCAAGATAATGCCGATGTATGCGAAGGAGGTGATTCCCGATCAGTCCGTTGAGTATATATGGCATTTTTTGCGAACACTTTCACCAAAGGCTCAGGCAGGCCCTTCCATTGTTAAGCTTAAGCAACAGAAGAAGGAGGAACCGAAAAGTTTATTGGAGATTCCAAACGAAATTCTAGTAACAAACCGTACCCGAGTTGTTCGGGCGCCTGTTCGTGAATCTAGTGGGCGTGCTCTTCATGTTGGCTTTCCAAATGGAATGAACTATACCTTTGATCCTCGAGTATTGTCAGTACGGAATATTTGGGCTGGTGGGTTTTTAAATCTCACCCAAGAACGTTCAGGTCGAGGCAGACCAGGATCTTCCAGGGGGCAGGGGAACAGAATTTTTGTTAGGAGCGGCGGCATTTTACAGCCAGTAACCAAATCAGGAGCTGTTGTTGATTTTGAATTTAAAGAACCTGATGTGATGAACCATCCAGCCATTGAAAAGTGGCTCTGGGAAGATCGTGATTTTCTTGAATTGTTAGATTCTGTAGACGCTGAATTTAAAGGGCACAGGATTGATTCATCTACAGGATCTCCCGTCTTTGCTTTCCGTGTCGGCCAGAACCAAATGAGCCAATCTGTTAATCTCACTGATGAGGGTAGGATTGAATTTATTATTAGTGGAT
>Ga0115002_10002715_pt1 | contig 22781 bp, 23 predicted proteins | sample ArcticOcean_MG_C_8_FD_89576 | JGI IMG/M metagenome (GOLD analysis project Ga0115002, IMG submission 89576) | Marine microbial communities from western Arctic Ocean - ArcticOcean_MG_CB11_86 | ecosystem: Environmental > Aquatic > Marine > Oceanic | place: Arctic Ocean: Canada Basin | collected... | reverse complement strand
GTGGATTGCAGATTGAAGAATATTTGGTCTCATCTGCTCTATTGCCCGGTCAAGAAAATACTCAAATTTTAGAGGCTTTAGACGATGTACTTATTCTATATGCAGAACATGGATTTAATGCATCCACATTTGCTTGTCGTGTTTCAGCATCTACTAGATCGGATTTAACTAGTTCTATATCAGCAGGGATTGGAACCCTGAAAGGGGAGCTTCATGGAGGAGCAAATGAAGAGGCTATAAAATTAATTAATTCGTTCAGTACGGTTGAAGAAGCAATAATTGGTATAAAGAATAAGCTTTTCAATAAAGAAAAAATAATGGGCTTTGGTCATGGAGTCTATAAGATAAAAGACCCAAGAAGTCAGGTAGTGAAATCTTGGGTAGAGAAATTGTCTATCGATGAGAACGAGATAAATAAGTTTGAGATCGCAAAGACAATAGATGCAACAATGAAAGAAGAAAAAGATTTATTTCCAAATGTTGATTTCTATGGGGGATTATTACTTGATCTACTTGGTTTTAAGTCAGAGCTCTTTACTCCTATTTTTGTAGTTGGGAGAATTGCTGGATGGTCTGCTCACTACTTTGAACAACGAGGACAAGATGTACTAATACGACCAGCTGCAAAATATATAGGCAAATAAACTTGTTACAAAATTTATGAGTACAATCTCAAAACCTATTACATCATATTTAGCTAATGAAAGAGAGTTTGATTCCGAGGTTCTTAATGATGCTACTTTAGCTTTTCTCGATGCCTTTGGTTGTATTGTTAATGCAGCTTCGGATATACAGGCGGTAAAATTTGCATTACCTTACAACTGCAAGGAAGATACAGAGACACACCCGTTTGGCTTAATTTCAAAACTTAAATCAGAACTTGAGGCAGCAAGATATTTAGGGACACTAGTTAGGTGGCATGATTATAACGATACATTTCTAGCAAAAGAATGGGCTCATCCCTCCGATAATATTGGAGGACTATGGACTGCAGTATCTAGATACAAAGAAGAACCTAAATTAAAAGATGTTTTAGTCGGGTTAATTAAATCCTATGAGATTCAAGGTAGCCTAGCATTAGGTACTTCACTAAATGAACATGGCTATGACCATGTATTCTATGTTAAGTTAGCGACGGCAGCTGTAGTTTCTTCAATGATGCCTAATGCTTCAGAAGTGACAATTTCTAGAACAATTAATAATGTTTTGAATGACGGCTTAAATTTAAGAACCTATAGACATGAACCGAATGTTGGTAGAAGAAAGAGTTGGGCTGCAGGGGATGCGACATCGAGAGGTATGTGGTTGGCGGAAATTAGTTCATATGACGATAGCGAATATTCTACAGTGCAAAGTCAAGTTGATTGGGGTTTTGAGAATATATTTTTGAATAAAAAGAAACTTTCCCTAGGGCGACCGCTTGAGGATTGGGTAATAAAGAATGTACTTTATAAAGTAGCATATCCTGGTGAATTTCATGGACAGTCTGCAATTGAAGCGGGAGTTTTCTTGCATCCACTATTTCAAGAGAAATTTAATGAAATAGAGCAGATTATTATAGAGACTCATGAGCCTGCAATGAGAATTATTAGTAAGTCAGGCCTATTAGATAATGACTCTGCAAGGGATCATTGTATAGAGTATATGACATCGGTTGCTTTGCTTGACGGCAATGTAACAAGTCAATCATACACTGATAGTTATGAAAAAATTTCTGAAGTAGAAAGTTTGAGAAAGAAATTTAAGATTTATGAAAATGCTGAATACACCAAGTATTACTACGATATAGAAAAGAGGTATATTCCAAATAAGGTTTATTTTCAATATAAAGATGGAACCTTATCTAAACAAAAAGAAGTGTTATCTCCAATTGGACACCCTTCTAGAAGAGAAGAAGCTCTCCCTAGGTTAAAAGAAAAATTTGTAAACAATTGTATGGCATTTCATTCAAGAGATTTTGCTAGTGAGCTTTGGGACCAAACAGTTAGTGGAAAATTTACAGAACAACCTATAGAGAAATTCCTAGAATACATATTAAATAATGAGTAAATTAAAAGCCGTTTTATTAGTAGGAGGAGAGGCTACAAGACTACATCCTCTTTCAAAAAATAGTCCGAAAGGATTACTTCCGATCAGAGAACTACCAATTATTGAATACATGTTAAAGATTTTTTTCAATGCTGGAGTAGATGACTTTATTTTGATTGCTGCAAATAAACATAGGGAACAGTGGGAATCCTACAAGAAAACTTCAGAATACAAAATACAAATATTTTATGAAGAAATAAAATACGATACGGCTGGTTTTATATGTAATAACTTAAATTTATTTCCTGATAAATTTATATGTGCGAACGGGGATCTATTAATAGATTTAAACTTAGAGTATTTTATAGGGTTAGCATCTAATTCTAGAACTTCTATTTTATCTACAATTCAAGTCACCAATCCATCAAGATTTGGATTAGTAATCTACGATGAAAAAAATATTGTTAAAGAATTTATAGAAAAACCAAAGGACATATCCCTAGGGAATTCAATAAGTACCGGATTATACCTATTGCGATTAAAAGATTTAGAGAAATTTAATTTTAAAGCTAATGAGCCAATATCTTTTGAAAAGGATATTTTTCCTTTTTTTTCAAATCATGAATTATTGAGTAACTGCTCACTCAGTGGAAGTTTAATTGATATTGGTACTAAAAAATCATATATTGAAGCCAATTGTATGTCAAAAAATTATTGGGTGCACCCAACTGCTATTGTTCATAAAACAGTTGGAATAAGAAAGTCGATTATAATGGAAAACTCTCAGATAGGAGAAAATTCGTTAATCGTGAATTCAATTATTGGGCCTGATATAAAATTGAAAGCAAATTCAATCATTGAAGATGAAATTATTTGTTAATCTTGAGAAGTAATGTCTAAAAAGAAATCTTTAATTACTGGTGGAGCAGGTTTCATTGGGAGCCATCTTGTAGAGAAGTTACTTAAAATTGACCATGAGATTTTAGTTATTGATAATCTATCTACTGGAAAAATAAATAATATAGATCAGATTGAGAAGATTCAATTTATTGAAGGAGAAGTAGGAGATGATCAATCACTATCAAAAGTACTTAAGTTTAATCCAGACTACTGTTTTCATTTAGCAGCTCAATCATCCGTAACAGTCTCAGTTCAGAACCCTTCACTTGATGAAGACTGTAATATAAATCAACCTTTAAAACTAATTAACTCAATAAAAGAAACTCAATGTCGTAGATTTTTCTTTTCATCTTCAGGGGGAACTATATTTGGAGTACCTAAGATGATTCCTACTAAAGAAAATGATTTTGGCTCTGAGCCAGCTTCTCCTTATGGAAATTCAAAGAAGAAGTTAAATGAGTATATAGTTGATAACTTTCAAGAAACAGATATAAATTTTTCGATACTTAATTTTGCAAATGTTTACGGACCAAGGCAAGATCCACACGGAGAAGCAGGGGTAATCTCGATATTTGCTAAAAGATTTGTTGATGGGATTAATCCAATTGTCTATGGTACTGGTAAACAAACTAGAGACTTCATTTATGTGGAAGATGTAATTGAAGCACTTTACAAGTGTATGTATTCTGAAGAAAACCATATTCTAAATATCGGCTCAGGAGTTGAAACAAGCGTACTTGAACTAGTATCAACTATGAAAGCATCTCTTAATTCTGAAAGCAAAATTATATTCAAACCAGAGAGGGAAGGAGAGCTCCTTAGGAGTGTCCTAGATTGCTCACTTGCAAAAGAATTAATCAAATGGGAAGCTAAAACAAGTCTAGAGCAAGGAATTACTGAGGTAATCAACTGGGTAAAGAGTTAAAGAAAATAATCTTCTGATTCTTTCCTAATTATCTCCTTAATGTCTTGTTCTGATTTGTTGAATTCATAGTTGTTTACTATTGCAACTGGGATATGTTCTGTTTTCCCCATTACTAGCTCTGCGGCAGAAGACAGTTCGTCAGCAATTGCTATTTGTGTAACATTTAATTCGTTACCGAATGAATCATTTTCTCCAATGTAGCTTTTTATAGGCGCAATTCCTGAAATTCCGATAGCAACATTAATTTGTCCATTTCTCCATGCTCTTCCAAATGTATCGGATATGATTACTCCCACTTCAATGTCAAGGGAATGCTCAATATGATTCCTAATTTTTTTAGCAGACTCATCTGGGTTTTCTGGTAGTAATAACGCGTATCCTTTTTTAATATTAGATCGATCTATCCCAACATTTGCACAAACAAAACCATGTTTAGTTTGTGCAATCACTGTTTTACCCCTTTTTCTAATAATTTTTTGTGACTCCGCACTAACTAATGTGTTGAAATCTTCTTCGTTAAGAATTTTTTGTATTTGTCCTTCAACTTTAGAAACTACTTTTTGAGCAACTACTAGTATGCATTTGTTCTTTAATTCAATGTTCTGTGAAGATACGCATTTCAATATTTCTTCGCCTAAATTGTCACCTTCTTTAAATTCAGGCAATCCTGTTATGCCAATAATTTCTAGCTTATTCATAAGTTTGACAAGAAGTTTGCTAATTCTTGTGAGTCTTCATATGTTTTCATTATTGTTTCTGTCTCTGTAACTTCATCTCCATTGCTAGTATGCTTGTCTCCAATATTTACAACGATTTTGTTTATATTTTTATAGAAATTCATTAGTCCTTTGCTATTTGGTTCAAATCCTAGATCTATAAAATTCTTTGCAGCGGGGCCTTTCACAGTATCTCCTCCAATAAAAGGGCTTACCAAAATTGCATTACTATGATTTTTTATAGCTATGGAGTATTGATCAATTGATAAAATAGGCTGAATAGAAAGCACAGGATTAGATGGAGCTATAACAAGTAATTCAGAATCAGCTATTTTATTTAGTATTTCTTGATGCACTGTGGCATTGTTTGAACCAGTATAAATAACTTTCTGAATTTTCGGTATTGCTTTTTGTAATACAAAGTATTCTTGAAAATCGAGTATTCTTCCATCTATTGTTTTGATTTTTGTCCTTACAGGATCATCTGACATAGGGTAAATATTCTTACCCAGTCCAAAAAAGGTCGATATGGAGTGTGTAATTTCTGTTAACTTTTTTCCTTCATGTAACATTTGTGTTCTATATAAATTAAGTCCGAGATCCATATCTCCTAGCTCAAAATCAAAACCCTTCATTAATTCCGAAAAAATTTTGTTAGCTTTAAAAGAATCATCCCTCCTACCCCAGCCGAATGGGCCTTCTTTATTTGCAAGAGCGTAGATAACTGAATCTAAATCGGGTGATAAGTGTACACCGTGTATAAAAGCATCATCTCCAGTATTTACAATAATAGTTAAGTCAAAATCAGGAATATTGTAGAAGCCTTTGACAAGCTTTGCTCCACCAATCCCTCCACATAAAATTACGATTTTCTTCATTAAATCTATATTAAGAAACTAAAAAAGATTATTCATATCAAGTACCATTTTATTAATGGTTGATAAAGAGATATTAGAAGCTTTATCTGAGCTTTCAGATTCGGACTTGAGACGTGTGCAGCTTCTTTTAGACAATAAATTAAATGAAAGTGTAGACAGAAAAAAAATTTCTTATCGCAAGAAGCATATTAAATGTGGAAAAGAGTCCTGCAAGTCTTGCCCTCATGGGCCTTACTGGTATGCTGAGTGGTCAGATAGCGGAGTTCGTAAATCAAAATATTTAGGAAAAAGTATAGATGGTTAAGAGTAATTTAAAACCTAAAGTAAACACCTCATATATTAAGTTCTCTTTTTACTTAGCTTTGCTTTTGTTTTTAAGGATTGATTTAGTTTTTGTCAATAATACTCCAACTGGTGGAGATATGGGGGCACACGTGGCCGCAGTAGATTATTTTGTAAGCAATCTATTTCCTCAATTTAAGATTATGGGTTGGACAAATATGTGGTTTGCTGGAATTCCATTATTTTATTTCTATTTTCCACTCCCTCCACTCTTGGTCTCTCTATTGAGTCTTTTTTTTCCATTTGGAATTGCATTCAAGATAATGGTTGTTGGGAGCATCGTATTAGTGGTTTATGGTTTTGATAAGCTTTTTAGAGAAACAGAAGAATTGTTTAGTTTTAGTGGATTCATTTGTGGTGTTGCTTTCGTATTAACTGAATCTTTTACGATTTATGGAGGGAACCTTGCATCCACGCTAGCAGGTCAGTACTCATTTACTTACTCCGTGGGGTTTGGTTTGCTTGCGTATACTTATATATCAAAAGATAAATTTAATAGAAAATATATTCGGGCATCTTTTTTCTTTACGATGTGTTTATTAAGTCACTTAATTCCTTTTTTAATTTTTTCTATGATAACTATATTTAAGTTGGTAACTGGTAATTTCCAATTCCTTGAAAAGATTAACTTTTTAGTCATTTCACTTGGATTTTCTGGAATCTGGTTTATCCCGATGTTTTTAAATCTAGGTTATACGACTGATATGGGGTACACCCCTTTTGTCAAGCTTCGAGATTTAATCAAAGAAGATGTCTACCCGCTAATTTTTTTATGCATATTTTTTATTATATTTTTTTATAGAGAAATGGTATCTGAAAAAGAGATATTTCAAATCGCTTTTTATATGCTGAGCATTTCTTCTATTTTGTTTTTCTACATCCCTCCAGGGGCTCTATGGAATGGAAGGTTAGTTCCTTTTTTTAATTTAGGATTACTTATTTTATTTGGTTTGGCTCTGAAAATTATATTCCGAAGAATAGACTCCTCCCATCCTAACTTAACCAAATTTCTTTCGTTTTCATCTTTTCTAATTTTTCCCCTTGGATATAATTATTACTTTTTATGGGCAGAAAAATATCTGCTTTCCACTTTTCTGGTGCTATTAGTTTTTATATTTATTTTTATTATTTTATTTATGTCTAAGTCCCATTCATCACTAGTTGCTACAGTTATTTATCTCGGAATTCTTTCTAGTGTTTCTTTCTTACCACATTGGCTAAATTGGAACTTTACCGGATATGAAAGTAAAGAGAATTGGCAAGAAATAGACTCATTATATAAAAACCTAAACAAGTTACCTCCGGGAAGGATTACCTGGGAAGCAAACCCTGACTTAAATGAATATGGAACTCCTATGGTCTTAATGACAATCCCCATGTTCACAGAACATACTAGTATGGAGGGTCTTTATTTTGATTCAAGTATAACTACACCATTTCATTTTGTATCAGTCTCAGGTCTGTCAGATAAGCCTTCTAACCCTGTTGGCGGGTTGAGATATTTTAATGGAGATTTTAAAAGAGGCGTTTCTTATTTGCAAGAGCTAGGTGTGGATTATTACATAACAAATACTGAGAAATTATATGGGGAAGCTCTTAATAGCAGTGATTTAGTATTCATAGATAAAGTAAATAGGTTTGGAATATTCAAAGTTAAGGATTCATATAAAGTAATTCTAATAAAAAAACAATTCGAGGAAGTGAGGAACAGTCTAGGTGTAAATAATATCCTCTCATCTTTATTTAGGCAGAAGGAAAATACATTTCATGAACTTTCAATAGATAATTTTTATAATATGAACTCTAATAAACATTATGTGGAAATATTAAAATCTGATGAAGACTTAGCCTTTCTGAATGATTCATTAGCAACAGAAGAGATGGTCCAAAGTGGTGTATCTAATTTATTAATTAGAGATAATAGGATATCTTTCGATACCCAATATGTGGGGAAACCTCATATTATAAAAGTATCTTACTTTCCAAATTGGGAGCTTAATAGCGGACATGGGCCCTATAGGGTCGATCCTTCATTTATGCTTATTGTGCCTTTACAATCTAATGTAGAATTAGTCTTTAAAACAACCAAAATAGAGTTAGCCTCAAAAGTATTATTTTTCTTAGCAGTAGCTACTAGTATATTTTTGAATACACTTATAAAAAGGAGATCTGACAATATATAAAAAAATTACAGAAATGTTCCCTTCTTTGGTAAAAGACTCTTCTTCTGCAGAGCTTGTACGCACGTATATTGTTGGAGCTATTAATCTAATCTTTGGGACAAGTTTAAATTATATCTTCCAATTTTATATGTTGGTGTTTATTGCATTTCCTCTAAGAACTTATTTATCAAATATTTTTCAATTTTTGATTGGGGTTATTGTTGCGTACCTTTTAACCAGGAGGATTGTATTCAACCTTAAATCATTATATGGAACATTTAAAGAATTTAGAAATTTCGTTTCTGTTACTTTGATAAGCATTATTGCACCGTTAATTGTATGGGTTACAATTAATTCTTTCAACACAGCTATTCAACAAAATGAAATTCAGTATTTGATTGTAACTATATTCATTCATGGAACGATACTTCCATTAAAGTACGTAATCTATAAACTTTTTGTATTCAAGCCTTCTCTAGAAAAATAAAATTTTAACTTAACCAATGCAATTATTGTGCGTGGTATTCTCTTGTATATTAATGAAACACTAGGTCTGATTTCATTTACTTTTGCAGGGACTTCTTTAATTTTTTGATTTGATTTTTCTATTCTAAGCAAAAGTTCAGTATCAAACAAATCTTGAGTAGAGACCACCTTTTCAATATGCTCGTTAATGTATTTTTTTCTAATGGCTTTCATTCCATGAGTATCAGATAGATTGGTATTAAAAAGAGTCCTTAATATTAACACAAAGAGTTTTGTTGCAATTTTTCTAATGACATTTCTATCGTCTCTTGAATTTTGCATTCGCTTTGAAGCAGTAACTCCAGCAAAACTATTATCAAGACAAAGAGCTTCATTAAGAAAGAACTCCGAAAAGTAGTCGATATCAAAAGAAACGACAAGATCATTTTGTGCCTCTAGAAAACCCTTTTTGAGCGCATTTCCGTAGTTTGGATCTTTGAGATTTATTACCCTTACATTTGCATGTTTTTTTGAGAAATTATAAGCTATATTGATTGTTTCATCAGTTGATCCATTTTCAACAAGAATTATTTCGTAATTAATTTTTGTTTTTTCACAAATTGTTAATATTTGCTTTGCTGAATCTGTAAGAATCTCTTCCTCATTATAAATAGGGACAACTATTGATAAACTTTGTGAAGTATAATGAGTATTCATAGACTATACAATAATGGGAAACTCATGGGAGATAAACTAGATTCTTTATTTAAAGCTTACGATGTTAGGGGAGTGTATCCGGAAGAGCTTAATGATCAATTGGCCTATGATATTGGGATAGCTTTTGGTTCTTTTGTTAAGGAAGATAGAGTCATCGTAGGACACGATGCAAGACTATCTTCAGATAAAATATTTCACGCATTCTCTTCTGGATTAATCCACTCTGGAAAAAAAATAAAATATATTGGCTTAGTTCCAACAGATGTTGTTTATTCAATGTCAGGCTTACGGAACTTACCCGGCGCAATGATTACAGCATCTCATAATCCAAAAGAGTGGAATGGATTTAAATTCTGTAATGCTGGCTCTAGGCCAATTGGAATAGAGACGGGATTACAAGATATAAAATTACTAATGGATACTTCTAGTGGATATTCAGAGTTGTCTAACTTTATTCTTGAAGATATTTTTGATGAATATGTAAGTCACATTTACTCAATTGTCGATCCATCTACAATCAACAAGAAAATAAAAATAGGAATAGATGCAGCAAATGGAGTAGCTGGAGCATTTGTTCCAAAACTACTAGACACTTATGGAATCAATTACTCTGGAATCTTTCTAGAACCCGATGGCAATTTCCCCAATCATCCAGCAGATCCTTCAAACGTAGAAAATTTACAAGACTTAATAGAATTAGTAGTAGATAATAATCTTGATTTAGGAGTGGCATTTGATGGAGATGCAGATCGGACGGTTTTTGTTGACCAACAAGGGACTGTATTGTCGGGTAGTACTTTAACAGGAATAATCGGTGAGTGGTATCTAGAAGCTTATCCAAAATCCAAAATTGTACATAATTTAAATGTTTCACCAGAGGTTTTAGACCACCTAACTTCAAAGGGAGCTGTATTAATAAGATCAAGGGTAGGTCATTCATATATAAAAAAATTGATGCATGAGGAAGAAGCAATCTTTGGTGGAGAGCACTCTTCACATTTTTATTTTAAAGATAATTATTATGCAGACTCAGGGAACTTAACACTATTAACCCTTCTATTAATTATGACTCAAAAAAATAAAACCTTGTACGAGTTAAGTAAAGATTACCAAAAAAAGTTTTCATCAGGTGAAATCAATATTACAGTGGGAGACTCTATTAAGAGTATAAATAATTTAAAAGAGAAATTTGTTAACAAGTATGATGAACTAGATGGCATATCTGTTAAAGAGGAAGGTATTTGGTTTAATGTAAGGTCATCAAATACAGAGTCAAAAATAAGAATAAATATAGAAGCAGATACTAAAGAAAAATTAAACGAAACCTTAGAATTATTAAAGGAAGTATTGTAATGAAATCAATGTTAGAGAATGTGAAAGAGCTTGGTGAACAGGTCAGCAAGACTTTAAAAACCAGTGATATAAAAAAAATAAAAAAGAATTCAAATTTAGTAGTTGTAGGTATGGGTGGTTCAGGAGTCGCCGGGGATGCTTTGAAAATACTTGCTGAAGAAAAAGGGATTACTGTAAATATAATAAAAGATTATTTGATACCTGAGATACTTCTTAGAAAAGACCCCCATTGTTTGTTTATTTCTTATTCGGGGAATACAGAGGAGACTTTGTGTGCACTTAAACAAGTTACAGAATTAGGTTTGGACTGTACGATAGTTACAAGTGGTGGAATACTCAAAGATGAAGCAGTGGTAAGAAAATTACCACTAATTGAAATTCCTACCGGATATCAACCTCGCGCAGCATTTGGGTTTTTGTTAAGGGCGATGATGCAATTTCTAGATATATTTGAAAGATCTGAACAGAATGTGATTGAGTGCAATGAAGCAAAGACTTTCTTTGATAGCCTTTTAGATGACGAAGAAAGTGTGATTAAAAATACAAAAGATTTAGCCTCAATCATTGGAAGTAGGACATTATTAATTTATGCAGGGACTCCCGTTACAAAGGTTGCAGCGAGTCGGTTTAAAACACAAATTAATGAGAATGCAAAATCTCAAGCATTTATAGGTAACCTTCCCGAAATCCATCATAATGAGATATTGGCTTGGGAAGGAAATAAACAAAATAATCTTGATAACTTTATAGTTTTATTTATGAGAGATATTAATGAACACCCACAGGTATCTAAAAGAATCAAATTAACCAAAAAAGTTCTTGAAGGAAAAGCTCATTTTCTTAGAGATATCATAACGAAGGAAAATTCGATTCTAAATCAACTCTTAGAGTTAGTCTTTTATGGAGATTTAGTATCAGTTTATGTTGCAGAAGCACTTAATATGGTTCCTGAAGATATTAAGACTATTGAGCAATTAAAAGAATTGTTAAAGGATTAGCGCTATGTCAACAATAAAAGATTCAAACCTTAGCTCCAAAGGATTAGAACAATTTTCCTGGGCAAGTCGTCAAATGCAAGTTCTAGCAGATATTAAATCTGAATTTGAATCCACTAAGCCATTGGCAGGTATAAAGCTGGGCGCTTGTATGCATGTAACAAAAGAAACCGCGAATTTGATGTTAACTATAAAAGCAGCTGGTGCAGAAGTAGCCTTATGTGCCTCTAATCCCCTTTCAACTGACGATTCTATTGCTGCATTTTTAGCTGATTCTGGAATTGAGGTCCATGCGGTACATGGAGTTGGCAATGATGATTTTTATAAATATCTTAATAATGTACTGGATACAAAGCCTGATATAACAATGGATGACGGAGCAGATTTAGTAACTCTACTTCATAAAGAAAGAACAGATATCCCAATTATGGGATCAATGGAAGAGACTACTACTGGGATAGTTAGATTAAAAGCTATGGAAAAAGAAAACAAGCTAAGATTTCCAGTTGTAGCTGTTAATGATTCCGATACGAAACACTTATTTGACAACCGTTTTGGAACGGGGCAAAGCTCTTTAGATGGAGTTATTAGGGCAACTGATGTATTAATTGCTGGCTTGAGTGTGGGGGTCATAGGTTTTGGAGATTGTGGGAAAGGTGTTGCAGAAAGAGCCGATGGGATGGGAGCTAAGGTCTATGTTGTTGAGACAGATTCAGTTAGGGCACTCGAAGCACAAATGCAAGGATATCATGTTGTCTCTGCTGAGACTTTATCTAAAGTAGCAGACTTAATAATTACCGTAACTGGTAATAAACATGCTGTAGGTAAAGATCTTTTTTCGTCAATGAAGGATGGAATAATTCTTGCTAATGCAGGTCATTTCGATATAGAAATTGACTTGGAATATTTGTCAAAGAATTCAGAGAGTATAGAGACTGTTAGAGAAAATGTTCAGAGTTATAAATACGAAGGAAAAGAAATTTTTGTTATAGGTGAGGGAAGGTTAGTGAACTTAGTTGCTGCAAAAGGCCATCCAGCCTCTGTGATGGATATGTCTTTTGCAAATCAGGCTTTAGCTGCCAAATGGATTTGTGACAATCAGGCTAAGCTTAAGAACATGGTATACAGATTGCCTAAAGAAGTAGATCAAGAGATAGCACACAAGAAGCTCCTTTTAATGGGTGGAGAGCTCCAAGCCCTATCCGATGAACAGAAGGACTACTTAACCTCATGGGAATTCGGTACTAGCTAATTGGTATTTGATAAAATCCTCAAGGTCGGTAGTGGTAAACTCGCAAAAGAGCTTAATTCTGTTGTTGATAAAATCAATAACCTAGAAGAGCAATTCAGAGAATACTCAGATGATGAAATAAAATCTGGATTTCAATCCTTAAGAAAAAAAGTTGAACAGGATATTTTTCTTGCTGAAATTGAAGGTTTTGCATATGTGAGAGAAGCAGCTAAGAGAAAACTGAATCAAAGACATTTCGATGTCCAAATATTTGGAGGTTTAGTGCTTCTTAGAAATAAAATTGCAGAGATGAAGACTGGAGAGGGGAAGACATTAGTATCGACTCTTCCAGTATCGTTAAGGGCTTTAGGAGCTAAAGGAGTACACGTGGTTACTGTTAATGATTATTTGGCCAAGAGAGATGCAGAATGGATGGAACCAATTTATAATTTTTTGGGTTTATCTGTTGGATTAATTCAATCTGGACAAGAGATGGAAAGTAAGAAAAAAGCATATGAAGCAGATATCACTTATGGAACTAATAATGAATTTGGCTTTGATTACCTAAGAGACAATATGGCACAAAATGTTGAACAATTAGTCCAAGGGGAATTAAATTTTGCACTGATTGATGAAGTTGATTCAATTTTAGTAGATGAGTCCAGAACTCCCCTCATCTTATCTGGCCGTGTGCAAGAGTCAACAAAGTGGTACATACAATTTTATAAAATAGTCAAAGGAATGAAGAAAGATACTCATTATGAGATAGAGGAGTCTAAAAAACAGATACATCCGACTGAGGAGGGGATAGTTCATGCGGAACAACAATTAGGAATAGGTAATCTATACGAAGAAACAGATGTGAATTACCTGCATTATTTAACTGCATCTTTAAGAGCTAAGGAACTTTACTCAAGAGATGTAGATTATATAGTTACAAATGGACAGCTCAATATAGTCGATGAGTTTACAGGGAGAGTATTAGAGGGGCGTAGGTATTCAGAAGGATTACATCAAGCACTAGAAGCAAAAGAAGGACTTAAGGTGCAAGATGAAAACCAAACACTAGCAACAGTTACCTTTCAGAATTTCTTTAGAATTTATGAATCCTTAGCTGGTATGACAGGAACAGCCAAAACGGAAGAGGAAGAACTTATACAAATCTATAATTTAGAAGTAATTGAAATTCCAACAAACATGGATGTAGCTCGAATTGACAATGAAGATGTCATATATAAAACAAAAGATGCAAAGCTAAATGCTGTTGTGGAAGACATTAAGGCTCGGCTAGAGAAAAAACAGCCAATTTTAGTAGGAACAGTATCTGTTGAGTCGTCAGAACAAATTTCAACTCTGCTAACTTCTGAGGGGATAGTCCATTCAGTGCTTAATGCAAAAAACCATGAAAAAGAAGCTCAAATTATTGCTCAGGCTGGAAAGCCCGGTGCTGTAACTGTTGCAACTAATATGGCAGGAAGAGGAGTTGATATAAAGCTTGGAGGTAATCAAGAGATACTTAATTTTGAAAATAGTCTAGATGTTGACAACATCACAGATAAAATAAACATAGAAGAAGATAGCAAAAACGTTGTTGATGCTGGAGGGCTTTATGTTTTAGGGACAGAACGTCATGAGTCTAGAAGAATAGATAATCAATTAAGAGGAAGATCCGGAAGGCAGGGAGATCCGGGTGAGTCACGATTCTATATAAGCTTGGAGGATGAGCTTATGAGAAGATTCCAAGGAGAAAGAATCCAAGGAATTATGGATAAACTCAAGTTACCTGATAATGAAAGAATTGAACAAAAAATGGTTACTAAGAGTATTGAAAGAGCTCAAGCACAAGTAGAATCTTTAAACTTTGAAATAAGAAAAAATGTACTAAAGTTTGACCAGGTTCTTAATCAGCAAAGAGAGGTCATCTATAAATGGAGAAAGAGACTTCTCGCAAGTGAAGACAATCGAGACTTGCTTTCTGAATGGAAAGATGACGTTCTGAATGATATAAATATTGAAGATCAGCAACTTAAGATGTCATTTGAAACTCCTGATCAGTATCAATCTAGCCTTTCAGAGCTTTTATCAAGCATAATTAATGAAAGGAACAAGAGTATATTTTTAGAAAATTATGACTCTAGTCCTAAATCAGACATTAGTTTAGGTACAGAGCTCGACTTATTTTATGAAAGAAGAATTAAAAAAGATGATGACTTTTGGGAAATTGGAAGGATGGCCTCTCTTTCTTTTGTGGATCAAGCATGGAGAGATCATTTAGCTGAAATGGACCACATAAGAACAGGGATAGGGTTAAGGGCGATGGGGCAAAGAGATCCTCTCGTAGAATACCAGAAAGAGGGTTATGATTTATTTGAAGACCTAGTAACAAGAGTTAAGTTTGCAGTAATAAGATTATTGTTTAATTTTGAAAAAGAGATATTAGTTAATAATGAAGGTAAAAAAGAAGAGAAGGGCTCTATTGGGAGGAACAAACCTTGTCCTTGTGGTTCCGGAAAGAAATATAAGAGGTGTCATGGTTAATGTTTAAAGAATTAACAGATAAAAACAATATCTTAATTGAAAGGTTATCCTCTGCAAAGGAGTTCCTTTGACTACCAAGGAAAGAAATCACAATTAGTAGAAATTAAAAAAAGAATGGAAGATCCAAGTTTTTGGGATAACAAATCTTCCGCAACAAAACTTTCAACGGAAGCTTCTAGTCTTAGTAAAATAATTGATTTACTTGAAAGAATAGAAATAGAGTTATCCGATAATGCAGAATTGATAGAAATAAGTAAAGATGATGATGCATATTTAAAAAAGATCGAGATTTCTATTGATGGTCTTGAAAATAAAATTCTAGACATTGAAGATGAGTCTCTATTTTATAAAGAGTACGACAACCATCATGCAATCTTAGCTATAAATGCTGGGGCAGGAGGGGTCGATGCTCACGACTGGGCGAATATTCTTTACAGGATGTACACAAGATATCTTGATAAGAGCGAAATGAATTATGAAGTTATTGAATTGTCAGAAGGAGAGGAAGCCGGCATTAAGTCTGTAAGCTTAAGAGTTGAAAATTTTAGAGCATATGGAATTCTTGTGTCTGAAAGAGGAGTGCATAGGCTAGTTAGAATCAGTCCTTTTGATTCCAATAAAAGGAGACATACTAGCTTTGCTGCTGTAGACATCGTTCCATTTATAGAAGATGAAGATTTAGTTATTGATGGAGACGATTTGAGAATAGATGTTTACAGATCATCTGGAGCAGGGGGGCAGCATGTAAATACAACAGATTCGGCTGTAAGGATTACTCACCTTCCAACAGGGATAGTTGTAGCATGCCAAGCAGAACGATCTCAGCTTCAAAATAAAACAAGAGCACTACAGGTATTGAAGTCAAAATTAATTTCTCACCATAAAGAAATGCAGTTAGACAAAATAGAGAATATACGTGGAGAACAAGTTGAAGCAGGGTGGGGAAGGCAAATAAGGTCTTATGTAATGCAACCATATCAGCAAGTAAAAGATTTAAGGAGTGGATATGAGGTAGGCAATGTCGACGGAGTTTTAGACGGAGAGGTTGGTGTTTTTTCAAAAGAGTATCTAAAATGGCGAAGACGGGGCAGTAATGATTAGATTTAAAGATATTTCGTTAGTTTTTGAAGGTGGAAGTGTAGCGCTATCCAACATAACTACGAATATAGATGATGGAGAATTCGTTTATCTTATCGGCCCTTCTGGTTCTGGTAAATCTAGTTTCTTGAAGATTGTGTATAAAGAATTAGTTCCAACTAACGGAGAAATTGAAGTCACTGGGATTAATCTTAATAATCTAGCCAATTGGAGAGTCCCTCTTCTTAGGAGAAAATTAGGAATAGTTTTACAAGAACCAAAACTGTTAAAAGATAGAACAGTAAATGAAAATATTAGTTTTGCAATGGAAGTTTTAGGGTTTGCTCCGGGAGAGATAAAAACTCAAGTAAATCAACTTTTATCATTAGTAGGGATTGAATATGAGGCATATAAATACCCCGAACAGTTATCAAGTGGGCAGCAGACAAGAGTAGCTATTGCTAGAGCTTTAGCGAGTAAGCCTTTAGTTTTATTATGTGATGAACCTACAGGAAATTTAGATCCAGAACTCAGTTCAAAAATTGTTGTCCTTCTTGAGAAAATAAATAGGGCAGGGACAACAGTGATTATGGCAACACATGACTCTGGCATTGTTAATAGGAGGAAGAAAAGAATAATTGAATTGGATACAGGGAAAATGGTTAGAGATGAAGATCGTGGAAGATATAATTTTAGTGGGGATGCTTAACAATGCAAAAATTATCATATGTAACAAGAGATACAATATTAAATATAAGAAGAAATCCACTTTTGAGTATTGCAACAATCCTTTCAGTTGTTGTTTCTTGTTTTCTTGCCTTTGTTACTTTAACTGGGAAAGCTGTTGTTGAAGAAAATACTTCAAGATGGCAAAATGGAGTCCACGTTGTTATTTTCTTGGATGACAGAGTTACAACAACAGCACATAAGCAGCTTCAAGAGTCTATACAAACTTATGAGGAAGTTCGGGAAGTTCAGTATTTTTCAAAAGAGGAAGCAGAAGCAGAATTTAGGTTTTTATTTCAAGACCAGACAGATCTGATAAAAGAAGTTGACTTTTCAATTCTTCCCACGTCTTTAAGAGTTAATCTATTTAATCCCTCTAACTACCAATTGATTATTGATCGACTTCAGGGGAACCCTGCTGTAAGAGAAGTAAGAGCATCTGGAGAGGCCATTCAAAGACTTTTAGATATGACTTCAACGTTGACCCTTGCAGCAACGAGTTTTGCTGGCATAGTTGCTTTTGCTGCTTTCATTTTAATTGGAAATACAATACGTTTGACCTCTTTTGCAAAGAGGGAGGAAATAGAGATAATGAAAATTGTTGGAGCTTCTTCATTGTACATTCGATTGCCTTTTGTGCTCGAAGCACTATTGGAGTCTTTAATTGGAGCGATAATTGCAGTTGGTTTAGGTGTGGGACTCATCAGTTATATCAGCAACTCTTCTTTCTCAGAAAGTATTTTTACTATTCAAATATCAGATGGGTATTTACTAGAGTTGACTTTAATAATATTTCTAGCGTCCGAGTTATTTGGTTTTATTGCTAGTTACTTAGGAACTAGAAAGTTAGTCAATGTATAAGGAGTCGAAAGTATTAATTCTATTGTTAAGTTGTCTAGTTTTCTTTACAGGTTTATTCCCTAAAGATGCTTTTGCTATTACTGCAGAAGAGAGATTAATTGATGTAGAAAGACAACTGAAAGCAATCGCAGATGAGATCAGACAATATGAAGGAGATAAAACTGATCTTGAGCATCAAATTCTAGAGAATGATCAAGCCTTAAAAGAAGTTAATATAGAGCTAGCCTTGGTGCAGCAAAAACTTTTACAAGCTGAAAAAACATTGAATCTAGCTCTTCAAGGCTATGATAAGTCTCTTGATGAACTTACGGGAGTCCAAAGTGTTATCTTAGATGAGCAATCAAAGCTAGGGAAAGTGCAAATTGAGATTTCAAACGTGACTTCCGAACTAATTGAAACACAAATGAATTTAAACGTTGCAAACTCAGACCTAGATAAACAAGCCCTGAACCTTTATATGAATGGTGTTATGAGTCCAGCAACAGCTCTTTTTGTAGACTTGAAGGACTTAACAGGATTTATAGCTGCTTTAGGGTATGCCTCTGTAATAGTTGACTCTGCTAACAAGATTGTAGATCAACTTAATGCTCTCGAAAATCTTGCAGAAACACAAACTAACTTTTTAAAAATCAGAGAGGAAGAAAGGCAAACTACAATTAAAACATTAAGACAGGAGGAAGACAAAAAGGTAGACCTCTCAATTGCTGCTGCAGAATATGCAGATGAGGTCGAGGAAAGTACAAAAAGGGTCGAAGAAGAGAAAGCACAAGTTGAAGCTAAAAAGTCCATTCTAACTCTAGAAAGACAAAGAAGTAAAACCTTGCTCTATAGAGCCAATAAAGAATTAGAAAAATTAGATAAAGAACATGCAGATCTTGAGTCACTTGAAGATGCGATACAAGCAGATATTTTGAGACTCAGTACATTAGGAGGCGTTGCTCCTGATCAATTATTATGGCCTGTTGAGGGAGGATATATCTCCAGTGGCTACAAATGGAGAAGGCTGGGTGGAACAACATCGTTTCACGGAGCAATTGATATAGCGATAGCAAGAGGAACTCCAATCAAGGGTGCTGCTGGTGGGGTCGTTATATTAGCAAGATATTATGGTTTAGCAGGGAAAACTGTTTTTATTGATCATGGCGGTGGAATGACTACTCTGTATTTTCATATGAACAGAATTGATGTGAGCAAAGGAGATACTGTAGTAATAGGTGACCAAATAGGAACAGTTGGAACTACAGGTCGCTCTACAGGTTCACATTTACATTTTGAAACAAGGTTTTCAGATCCATATTCCGTTTCATGTAATTATAGATACCTTGATCCAACATCTCGAGGGCGTGTCAATCCATTGTGTTTTTTACCTTAAATTATGAAAGTATTTGCTGAAAATAAAAAGGCAAGAAGTTCATATGAATTTCTTGAATTAATTGAAGCAGGTATCGTATTGACAGGTTCAGAGACTAAAAGTATAAGAAATGGAGGGGCATCCTTAATAGATGCTTTTGCAGCTATAGAGGAAGAGGAAATTTGGATCAGACAATTAAATATAGAAAGATATAAATATTCTAACGAAGAAGAATATGAGCCTAAAAAAACTAGAAAGCTCTTACTTCACAAGAAAGAGATAAAAAGATTAATCGGATTAACATTGATAAAAGGAAATTCTTTAATTGCTGTTAGGTTGTTTGAAAAAAATGGATATATAAAAATTGATTTAGCCTTAGCCAAAGGTAAGAAAAGTTTTGACAAGAGAAAAAAAATAATCAAGAAAGAACATGGTAAAGAGATGAAAAATTTTTAAGAAGTTAAATTCGGCTTCATTTTATCAACTAATTACCTAACATATTTAGAATAAATTATAATATAGGAGGACAATGGCTAGAGAAATCAATGCTGATGAATTTAATGAGGTAATTAAAGGGGATAAACCAGTTGTAGTTGATTTTCATGCTGATTGGTGTGGTCCATGTAAAGTTCTTAGCCCAATTCTTGATGAATTAGACTCAGAAGTAGATGATGTAGAGTTTGTCAAGATTAATGTGGATCATTATCCAGAACTATCTGGTTCTTATGAGATTATGGCTGTACCTACAGTTATTATGTTTCAAGATGGAGAAATCAAAAATAGATTTGCTGGTGTTCAACCAAAAGAGGCAATTTTAGAAAAAGTCTCAGAACTAAATTAATAAGATAGAAATTGAACGAAAAGTCTCTACTTAAGCTGGTTTTATTTTTACAAACAATTATTCTTTTATTTTTAGTTACTGGAGCTTTATTTATAAAGTCTCAGCTGCTAGTTCTTCAATTAGATTTGGAAGAAACAATAAATAATTTAACAACAAGTTTTCAACAAATAACTGAAATATTACCGGGGCTAAATTCAGCAATAGATATAGTTCTTTCACTAGAAAGTTCACTGGCTATCCTGACTAGTATAAAAATAGGATTAGAAGTATTATTAACAGCTATAGGTGGTTAGTTGAAAGATTTAGGAAACATAATAGTTTATGCCGCTCCTTGGTGTGGTGATTGTATTCGCTCTGAAGCTTTACTTAATCGTTTAGATATAAAGTATAAGAAGATAGATATTGATCAAGAGCCTGAAGTTCAGGATTATATACGAAAATTACAAAATGGGCTTAGGAGGATTCCTTTGATTGTATTTGAAGATGAGTCCTTTCTTGTTGAGCCATCAGATGAAGAGTTAACATTAAAAATTGAAGAACTTACTATTAAATAGATAGATATATAAATAAATGAAGATACTCGTTTGCGACAAAATTGAACCAAGAGTTGTTAAGTATTTATCAAAGTTAGGAAGTGTAACTGATATATCTGATAAAAAGGATAGGGAACTTGTTGAAAAGGAAATAATCGATTCCTCCATAGTAGTAGTGAGAAGTTCCACAATTATCTCAAAAGAACTAATCGAAACTTCTAATGAGCTAAAAATCATAGCAAGGGCTGGTGTGGGTATTGATAACATAGACATTGATGCTGCAACAGATAATAATGTCTATGTTGTTACGGCTCCTTTATCGAATATTGTATCAGTTGCTGAACTTACTGTTGGATTAGTCATTTCCATAGCTAGAAATATAGTGCCAGCGAATTTATCCATGAAGGATGGAGAGTGGAATAGATCACAATTTAGCGGTATAGAATTGTTTGAAAAAAAACTTGGTCTGGTTGGTTTTGGTAAAGTAGGAAAGCTTGTTGCAGATAGACTCCTAGCGTTCGGGATGGAGATAGGAGTGTATGATCCTTATATAGACTCACTAGCAAAACCCTTTATCCACTACGAGTCGTTAGATCAATTGCTGATATCTAGTGATGTTGTTTCTCTTCATTTAACTAAAACTCCTGAAACAGTTAATTTAATTAGTAAAGAAAAACTTGATTTGCTCAAGAAGGATGCAATTTTTATTAATACCTCAAGAGGTGGAATTGTAGATGAAGAAGCACTACTACAAAAAAAAGAAATTTATGGATTTGGTTTAGATGTATATTCAACTGAACCACCGGAATATACATCTGAGTTGCTGTCTACATCTGGAATAACCCTTCCGCACATAGGGGCATCTACCAAGGAGGCCCAATTAAGAGCCGGACTGGATATTGTCAAAAGTATTGAAAAAATACTTGATGGAGAGAAAGATATAGCTCTAAATAGCATAGATATTAAATAATAATTTTCTTGTTTAATGATTATAGTTAGTTCATAATGGATAGATGAGTAACCAACGAATATTAAATTTTGTAAACTTTAAATCTCTTTGTAATTCCATTGCAATTTTTGGAGCTATATTTGCGGTTGTATCAGCACTGGCACCCGATACTCTTGCGCAAATGTTTAATATGCCCAACAAGACTATTTCATCCCCTAATTGGGTAAGTGAAGGAAGAGTAACCTGGATTACAGTGGGTAGCATTTCGTTACTTGCATCTTGGGGAAGATTTATAGAAGAAGTCTATGCACAAAAGATACTTATGAAGTTCTTTAGTGTTATCTTTGGTTCTTTTGCAATAAGCAATATCTTAAATGGAATTGAGGGTTCAGCAGTTGTCCACCCAATTAGCTTGGCATCTATAGCTGGTTTGGGAGCATTATCTTGGTTCTGTTGGGCTAATGGAAGAGGTATTGAACCAAACATAAAGCAACTTAGTGCTAATCAAAAAGTTTCTGTTTTTCCAACAGAAGAGAGTCAAAAAGCAAGCGGTTAATAGAAATTATTAATTTTATTTTAATCTACTTCACTACATCAAATATATTCGAAAGTCTTTCATAGGTAGGCCAACCGTAAGGTTTGCATCCATTTGTTGATTTACTTTGCTGCATCATTAATGGAGCCAATGCTCCTTCAGCCGGGCATTCATTGTGGCCCCATCCCAGCATATGCCCAACTTCGTGATTTATAAGGTACAGTCTATAAGTAGATAAATCATTACCAAAATCTTTAGCACCAGCAAGCCAACGGAAATAATTTAATACAACTCTATTTTCTCTTCTGCATGAGTACATTCCTTTAGTTGCTAAAGGTGCACACAACTCATCCACTGTGTTTGGAGTTGCAAAAATAATTTCAAAATCACTTCTATCTAAACTAGTAAATTGAAATTTTTTATCAATTATTGTTGCCCATCCTCTTGGATCATTCAGTATTTTTAAAATTAAATTTGAAACACATGTTGCATCAACATCAACAGTTGTCTCAATTTTTAGACTTATGTTTATAGTATTATCAAGATATCTATTATTATTTTGAAGAACTTTCCATTGATCTTCATTAGTATCTTCTTTCAAATCTACTAAGCAGCCTTTACTTAGGTCCACGGAATCTACTTGAGACCTGATTTTTCT
>Ga0115002_10002713_pt1 | contig 22789 bp, 17 predicted proteins | sample ArcticOcean_MG_C_8_FD_89576 | JGI IMG/M metagenome (GOLD analysis project Ga0115002, IMG submission 89576) | Marine microbial communities from western Arctic Ocean - ArcticOcean_MG_CB11_86 | ecosystem: Environmental > Aquatic > Marine > Oceanic | place: Arctic Ocean: Canada Basin | collected... | reverse complement strand
GAGAATGCGCTCGACGGATCGGCGCTTCGATTCCAGAAACGCGTTGTACAGATTGCGCGCGGCCCAGGGGTGTTCGTCGGTGATCGATTTCTTCATCGCAATGATGTGCATGATCGGCCACACCTTCTCGCGTCGCTTCAAAGAGGGAGTCAAGCGAGTTTCGCACCGAGGTCAGGATGAATAGCCACTTTCTTCTGTGACCGCCAGTCTTCGGGGCTCATCGGCGGTGTCGGGAGGAGGGAGGGCAGTCCTGTCAACGCAAAGTAGATACGTCGGCTTCTCTCCGCATTAGAAATGTCGGGTAGGGCACCCGCTATGGGCGGGCCGGCGACGCAGACGACCACGTATAGCCACCATGCTTGTCGATGTTGCAAAACGTCCTGCGATTCCGCCCGGACTACGTAGGCGTTTCGTGGGATTACGCTTTCGCCGATAACGACGAGCGAATTCTGTCGGTGCAGTCTTTCCAGGGAAACGGCCGAGCGTGTGGCGTGATACTGCGGATATCCTACGTCGAGCGTATCGGATCGTACACTCTGCGGAAGAAGCTCTTCGAGGACACGGATCTATTCCGCCGGATGGACCGCACGGAAATCCTCGCCTCCCGGTGCCGCTCTATAATTATGCGAAGCGCGGAGACTCACTAACCGGCCGAATCAAACGGATGCCTCGATGAGAGACGCCATTCGCCGCCAATGCGCTGACTGTCTTGCAGTAGGCGATCCTCGCCGCGATGGGCGCGAGTCTCTCAGTTACGATTCAAGAGGGTGTTCCAGTAGGATTGCTTCCTTAAACCGATGAATATGCCAAGGGTCGTACTGCACGTTGGTCTTCACAAGACGGGAACGACATTTCTCCAGCAGAACGTGTTTCCTTTGATCGATCCGCTTGCCGTCGATTACAACCCGACTGGGATACGAGAGGCGATCAAGAGTGTCTACCGATCCAACTATCGCAGCGCCGTCGTAGAGAGAGAGTCTCTCGCCATTCGTAAGATCGTCCAGAATGCCAATCGACCAATCTTGATCAGCTATGAACTCATGAGTGGATCCCCCTGGATAAACTACGCCGATCTCGACGACATGGTCGATGTCTTGAAGAAGAGTTTTGACACGGCGACCGTCGTCATTGTTCTGAGGAATCAAATCGATTGGCTGACGTCCCTTTACCAGGAAGGACTGAAAGACGGCGTATCGGCTTCACCCGCGAAGTTTTTCAGTTCGGGCAAGCGTTCGCCGAAGACCCATTGGCATGAAGGCGTCGAGGCCTGTGAATTCGATTTTGCGAAAATCGTAGAAACATACGAACGTCGATTCGGACCAGGACAGACGAAGGTTTTGTTTTACGAAACACTTCGATCCGATCCAAATAGATTTCTCGATCGCTTCGAAAGTGTGTCCGCAATCACGATGCCTCGTCACTTTGACAATTCAAGGGTTAATCCTGGCCTTGGCGCGTCAGGGGTCCTTTGTCTGGCTCGACTACGGCAACTCCCTTTTCAGAGCCCCTTCCCCAGACATCGTTGGGCGCACCCAACGATGCTGCTGGAATCCATTCTTAGGAAGAACCCGAACCGTCTTTCAACCAAAATACTTAACGGTCTGTCCGAATGTCGACTCACTGAACGACAGATACGCCGCCGAAAAATGGATCGACAATTGCGATTCGCCCGATGGATCTCTTCAATGTCACAATCCACACAGTCAATCATTCCGAACTACCTAGTCGACACACTGCGGTCGAATTACGCGATCAGAAATAGAACACTTGAAAAGCATTTTGATCAAGACTCCGTTCGCGAGAAATACTATCTGGGGTCCGTTAGATAAGAAGACCCTCGGCATCGGCGTCTCGTTCGATAACGTTCTCACTGATGAATCGACGTTCCCTCGTCTTCAGCGATCAGCCGTCTGAAAACGGAGGGAAAGTGATCGCCTGTGGCCGGGGGCGTCGCGATTGTCTGAGACAACGTCAGTCGCAGAACAGGCCTTGTGTTATTTTTTTGACCACACCAATGTTTGCTGTCAGCCTGCCCCCTCGAATGTTTCCTATCAGCCCGTCACCCTACGAGGGAAATCCCATAGCACTGGTGGATGCGATGGCGTGCGGCGTTGCCGTGTCAACAGCCGGAATTGGGGAACTGCTGGTTCATCGAGAGACAGGCTTTCTCTGCGGTACGTCGTCCCGGAACATTCGCGCGGCCCTGACTGATGTGCTCAGTGATGCGCCTCTTCGCGCGCGGCTCCGCCAAGGTGGGCTGCGGTATGTCGCGGAGCTATCGGCAGCGTGAAAGTCGCCATTCTCGACATCCTCAGGTGCCCCGAGTGCGGAGGGCACCTTCGCCTGCAGGTGCTTGCAGAATCAACTGAGGTCGAGGAAGGGCTGCTCTCGTGCGGGTCATGCGATCGTACTTTCCCCATTATCAACGGCATACCCCGTCTGCTCCCTGATGCACTCGCCCATGTCGTTGTGCAATACCACGAGGAGTTCTTTCGCCGCCATCGGCTCGACCCCGAGTCGTTTCTCAGCCGGTCGGCGCTGGTAGGACAGACGGCCTGGTGGAGCGCGGAGCGTCGTACGGTGAAGAGCTACAGCTTCCAGTGGAGGAAGTTCAAGGAGATGTACCCGGATTGGGAACAGATCTTTCTGGACTCGATCAAGCCCATGACGCAGAGCTTTTTCGCTGGCAAGCGAGGCCTCGACGCAGGGTGCGGATTCGGCCGCTCATTGCGGTACTCGGCGTCCTATGGCGCGGAGATGATTGGTCTCGACTTGAGCGAAGCTATCGAAGCGGCGAGGGAGAACACGTGTCATCTGCCCAACGTTCATCTTGTCCAGGGCGATATCTTCCATCCGCCGATTCAGCCCGAGTCGCTCGACTTTGTCTACAGCATCGGAGTCCTCCATCACCTGCCGGACCCCAAGAGAGGATTCCTGGCGCTGACCCAACTGGTAAAACGGGGCGCGCCGATGTTTATCTGGGTCTACCTGCGCAACCGCGGGCGCCAGATCGCCGCGTTTTCGCTGATGCGATCGCTGTCGACGCGCATGCCGATCAGGCTGCTGAATGTGTGCTGCCTGGCGCTTGCCGCAGCGCAGTGGCTGGCGTTCATCCTGCCGTTTCGTGCGCTGAGCCGATTCGGTCGGACCAAGCGCATGGCAAACCGGATTCCGTTCACGCTGTACAGCCGCTATCCGTTCCGCGTGCTCCACACCGATTGGTTCGACGGGTTGTCAGTTCCGCTCGTCAACTATTACCGGTCCGAGGAGATCGACCGGTGGTATCGCGAAGCAAACTTCGAACACATCGCGATCGATGAGGACTGGGGAGGTCGAGCGCTCGGTTATGCGCCTGGCGAGGCCCTCTCCGGCTCGCCAGCGGTTACTTCAGTGCCCACGCGCACGGTCTGACTCCAGTACCGCAGCCCCCGCTCACCCAGGGGATGGCGCCCGGCTGGTTCGCTCAATCATCCTGAGCCTTCTGCAGCGCCGGGCTCAAATAACCACCTTCGTCATGATGCCCGGGGGGAAGATCTCCTCGGGCGTCATCAGCCGGTGCGCGATGCCCTGCTGAAACGTGTAGAGCAACATCTGTTCCCAGGTCGGGCGGTTTTCCTCGATGCCATACGGATACAGGTCGCCGCCGAATGTGTCGCGCATCCTGCGTGCGTACGTGGCCAGCCATGGCACCGGATAGCGCGACACCGCAGGGTCGAGAATGCGCTCGACGGAGCGGCGCTTCGATTCCAGAAACGCGTTGTACAGATTGCGCGCGGCCCAGGGGTGTTCGTCGGTGATCGATTTCTTCATCGCAATGATGTGCATGATCGGCCACACCTTCGTGCGGGCGTAATACGCCTCCTCCATCTCGACATGATCAGGGAACAGGCGCACGACGTCCGGATGGCCTTCCAGGAAGCAGGTCGGCGGGCGCGCGATGATGGCGCAATCGATTTCGTGCGCGGCGAGCATCTCGCTCAAACTCTTGTCGGCGACGCGCGTGAGCGTGAGGCCTTCGGGAAGCGTGAGTTCGACCTTCTCCTCGCGGCCAGGGGCGTTTGCGCCCGCTTGATACCAGTGCACGTCGGTCAACGGCACCTCCATCTCGTTGTGCATCCACCCGCGCATGTAGACGGCCGCGGAATGCGCCCATTCGGGCGAACCGACCGTCTTACCTTTCAAGTCCTGAACGGTCGTGATCTTGCTTTTCCTATTGACGTAGAAGGACGAGAAACGGAACAGGCGTGAGCAGATCACGGGAAGGCCGACGATGTCGGTATCGGCTCGGCTGATCTGTGCCGAGAATTTGGCGAACGACAGTTCCGAGAGGTCGAATTCGCGGTTCGCGGTGAAGCGCGCGAAGCATTCGTGATGACCGAGATCGAGCCAATTGTGATCGATGCCTTCGGCCTTTACCGTGCCGAGCCTGAAATCACGAAAATGATCGTAATCGGTGGTGGCGATGGTGAGCTTCAGATGTGACATGCGTATCGGACTGGAAGGTCCATATCTTACAATTACGGACTCAGCATGCAGCACACCATCGATGACCTGACCACCCGCGCGCGGCGCACGGGACCGACGATGCATTCCTCAGCGATGCGTCAGGCGATAGCTGGCGGACAGATAGACATCATCTGCCAGAGGCGTTGATATTACGGTGACAGGATCCCCACCCTCAGGCGGAGCGGTCGAGCGAGAGGCAATCGAGGACCTCGCGACGGCCAGTCGTATCCTTGCTGACCAAGGGGTATTCGATGCGGCCGGTCACGTATCGATGCGCCACCCACACCACGCCGAACGGTTCCTGATGTCTCGTTCACTCGCACCGGAGCTGGTCACGCCAGACGACATCATGGAGTTCACGCTCGAATGCGAGGCGTGCGAAGCGCGCGGCCGGTCGGGGTTCATCGAGCGCTTTCTCCACGCCGAGATGTATCGCGCGCGCGCGGACGTGATGGCGGTCGCACACGGGCACTCCCCGTCGGTGATCCCCTTTGGCCTCGTCGACGCGCCCCTGCGCGCGATGTATCACAACGCAGCGTTCCTGGCGGCCGGCGTTCCGGTCTTCGATATCCGCGATACGTTCGGCACGACTGACATCGTCATCAGCGATGCCGACCGAGCAGCCGCGCTCGCCGAGACACTGGCTGACAAGTCGGTGGTACTGCTGCGCGCCCACGGCTTCGCGGCCGTCGGGGCGAACCTGCAGGCGGCGGTGTTCCGTGCGTTCTTCACCGAGGTCAACGCCCGAGTGCAGTTGCAGACGGTGGCACTCGGAGGCGCGCCGGCGGTGCTCGATGCGGAAGAAGGGCGCCTGGCCGACGTGATCAACTTGGCAACCCACGGCCGCGCGTGGGAGATTTGGAAAAGGAAGGTCACGACTTGAAAGGGCAGCTCGTCGACGCGATTCGCATGCTCGAGCGGGCCGGGATCATCGATCACAACGGCCATTGCAGCGCCCGACGAGATACAGGCACCTTCTACATCAACTCGGGTGCGTCGGTACGCGGCGCGCTGGATGTGGGTGACATCGTCACGGTCGGTCTCGATGGCCAACTTCTCGAGGGCAGCGCACCCCCGCCACTCGAGTTCCATATCCACTCGGAGGTCTATCGCGCTCGGCCTGACGTCAATGCCGTGATGCATACGCATCCGCAATGGTCAACGTTTCTGACCATGACGGGCGTCACCTACAAGCCGGTGTACGCGCAGGGCGTGCTGCTTGGCGACATCCCGCTGATGGACTCGCCGCTCTCGGTCAACACGAAGGCCACGGGCGAGAAGCTCGCTGCGACGTTGGGCCACGGTCCCGCCGCACTGCTCAAGGCGCACGGAGTGGTCGTGGTCGGCGCCGACATCGTGGAGTGCTTCGCGCTCGCCGCGTATACGGAGGAAAACGCGTACCGCCAGTACATGGCCATGCAGATTGGCGAACCCTACGTGTTCAGCGAGGCAGAGCAGCAGGCGTGCCGCGAAAAGCTAAGGTCGCCGAAGCTCTTCAAGAAGACCTGGGACCACTATCACTCGAAGCTGGGGTCGAGGTCGTAGCCTGGGGTGGTCCTCGGACGACGTCCCTGGGGCTCATGGCCACGATCGCAAGATCGCCTGATGACGGCCGGGGTGCTGACAGGGATCACAGTGCTCGATCTGACGCGGGTCATGTCGGGACCGTACTGCACGCTGATGCTGGCCGACATGGGCGCCCGCGTGATCAAGGTGGAGCGCCCCGGGCGCGGTGACGACACCCGCGCGTGGGGACCGCCGTTCATTGGCGGCGAGAGCGCCTACTTCCTGAGCGTCAATCGCAATAAGGAGAGCCTCACGCTCGACTTCAAGAAGCCCGATGGCCGGCGTGTTCTCGACGCGCTCATCGACGGAGCCGACGTCCTCGTCGAAAACTTTCGACCTGGCGCGCTGGAGCGCCTCGGACTTGACTACGCGTCGTTGGCATCGCGGGTCCCGCGCCTGATCCATGCGTCCATCTCCGGGTACGGCCAGACCGGACCGATCGCCCATCTCGCCGGCATCGACGCCGTCGCACAGGCCGAAGGCGGCCTGATGAGCGTGACCGGCGATGCCGATGGGAAGCCGTTTCGCCTCGGCCTCCCGATTTCTGATCTCGTGTCGGGCCTGTTCGCGTCCCAGGGCATCCTGCTGGCGCTCCTGCAGCGCTCCACGACCGGCGTCGGCCAAAAGGTGGATATCTCGATGCTCGATTCCGTTGCGGCGTTGCTCACGTACCACGCTTCCGCGTACCTGGCGACCGGCGCCGAGCCATCAAGACAGGGCAACGGCCACGGCAGCATCGTGCCGTACGACACGTTCGACGCGCGCGACGGCCAGTTCGTGCTTGCGATCGGAAACGACGATCAGTGGCGCCGCTTTTGTGCTGTCGCAGACCTCGCGGCACTGGCGCCCGACGCACGGTTCGCCACGAACCCGCAGCGAGTGGCCCACCGCGACCTGCTCCAGCCCATCGTGGCGCGCGTGTTGCGGACCCGCGATCGGGCTGACTGGACCATGCGCCTCCGCGAGGCCGGGATCCCCTGCGGACCCGTACGAACGGTTGGCGAATTCCTCGACGACCCGCAGCTCCAGGCCCGTGACATGATCGGCACGGTGCACCACCCCACCGCCGGAGCGCTGCGCCTGGTCGGCAGCCCGATCAAGCTGTCGGGCGCGACGTCGCGCGGCGACCGGCCGCCGCCGACGCTCGGTGAACACACCGAGTCGATTCTGGTGAAGGATCTGGGGTACACGGCAGAACAGGTAGAGGACCTTCGGCAGCGCGGGGTTGTGTGACCATCGCTTTGCCTTGAGTCGTCGCTTGGCGAAACGGATCCAACCGGGTACTCGGTGGTCCGGATCGAAGGCGTCCGGGTGCGGGAGCTCTGCCAGTATCTCGGTCGATTCCACCGCGCGATGACGCTCTTCCCAGGGGACTGCGACAACCGTCGGCCCGCCAGTCTGGCTGCTACCGCAGGACTTGCGGCCTCCGGCTGGGCATGATCGGTGTACGCGTGCGCGGGTGGACCGCGCTTCGGTGCCGGGTTACGGCGTATGTCCGAAACAGGGGTCCCGATTAGATCCTGCGTACCATGGCGGGCACGAGTCGCTCGATCGAGGGCGCGCCAACCTGCTGCATGATCGCGCGCAGCTCATTGCGCAGCAGCTCCAGGACTCGCTCGACTCCAGGCTGCCCGAACGCACCGAGGCCCCAGATATAGGGCCGGCCAACGCAGACGGCGGTGGCGCCCATGCACAACGCTTTGGCGATGTCGGTGCCGCGGCGGAAGCCGCTGTCGATCAGGATCGGCATCCGGCCGCCGACTACCTCCACGATCTCGGGCAAGGCGTCAATCGTCGAGCGTCCGCTGTCCTCGCTCCGGGCGCCGTGGTTCGAAACGATGATGCCGTCCAGGCCAGCCTGGACGGCGAGCTCCGCGTCTTCGTGCGCGAGGATGCCCTTGATCAGGAGCTTCAAGTTCGTCGTGTCGCGCATCCGCTTGATGGTGTCCCACGTCATGGCGGAGGACTGGATGTTGGCAAGGCCTGAAAGATCCACGCCTTCGTACATCGGCCTTCTCCGGTAGTTCGACTCGAGGCTGCTCCTGTCGTGGCAGGCCGAGCAATCGCGGGTATCGGTGCGCTCCAGCCGGAACCGGGTTTCCTGGTTGCGGCCGCCGTTGCGATCCACCGTTACCGCCACCGCGAGACACCCGGCCCGTTCCGCGCGCGCCAGATGGGATCTGGTGACGTCCCACTTGTTGGTCGCGTACAGCTGGTACCAGATTGGCGCCCCGCGCTCGGCCATCACCACTTCTGGCGACGTCGTGGACTGAGTTGACAGGATCATCAGATGGTCGCCGACCCCTGCCGCCCTGGCAACCGCCTCCTCGCCTGCGGCGTTAAAGGCTCGATGACCCCCAACTGGCGCGAGTACGATCGGCGTGTCGTATCGCACGCCAAGAATGTCGGTGCTCATGTCGACGTCGCTGACATCAACGAGGCGCCGCGGCCTGAGCTGGAATTTCAGAAAGTCTTCTCGGTTGGCGCGCAAAGTGACTTCGTCGTCGATTCCAGACGCCATGTAGCCGAAGTGCGCAGGCGGTACGTTCTGGCGCATGACCGGCTCGAAATCAAAAACGTTGATCGCGTCCCCAGGGTTGGCAATGAGGTCCTGTAGGTCGTCTGGAGCCCAACGCGTGGGATCCGGGCGTTGCTGCGGCCACGCCGTGGGCGTCTGCGCTGCAAGAGCTGCGAGTCCGGGAAAGGCGAGCAACGGACTGGCTGCCAGCCATTTCAGTAGTTGCCGGCGGCTTGCGGACTTATCGTTGGAATCCATGACCGGATTATCGCTTCCGCGGGAAGCCTGTCAAGCAGGTATCAGACCCGCTGCGCCTTATCGTGAAATGTCAGCGGGATAGACGCGCTTGCTTCCGGTGGCCATCAGGAAGGCGAGTTCGGACCCCTCGACCGGCACCGATCGCATCGTGCTGGCGTCATGGGTCAGTTGCGAGACTTTCGCCGTTCGGTCGATCTCAGGCAGGACGGGTCAGCGCTGTATAAAGCCGCAGCTCGATCTCGACTAGTATCCCATGAGGACAGCTGCGGGGGAGCCGCCCCGACCGAGGGCATCGAGGCTCCTGAAGGTATCGCCTGCACGCTCCAGCCGGGTCGACCGCAGGCCGTCCAGGACCTGATCGCAACGTCGTGGACGGCGTGCGGCGTTGCTGGGAGGACGAGTCGTGAGCAAACCGATTTTCCGCGTGTTGTGGGCACCGCTTATTGTGTGGCTTCTCGGTTCCAGCGCTCTGGCGAGCGAGGGGACGTTGCTCGTCGCCAACAGAACTGGTGGCAGTATCTCCTTCATCGACCTGCCCACCGGGGTCGAGATTGCGCGAGTGCCCGTGGGGCCCAGCATTCCGCACGAGGTGGCGGTTTCGCCCGACGGGCGGCTGGCCCTCACGGCTGAGTACGGGCCGGACAGCAACCGTGGCCGTCATCTCATCCTGATCGACGTAGCAAGCGCCCGTGTCCAGGCGCGCATCGATCTCGGTCCGAACTCCAGGCCTCACACGGCGTTGTTCCTGCCGGATGGTCGACGCGCCGTGGCCACGATGCAGGACTCCGATCAACTCGCTGTGGTTGACCTGGAGACGAGGGCCGTGGTCCGTACGTATCCTACCGGTGGACGTGAGGGACACATGGTGCGCCTGAGCCCGGACGGTTCGCGTGCGTACGTGACCAGCCGATTAGGGCAGGGAACGTTGTCCGTCATTTTTCTCGAAGAGGAGCGCCCGCCAGTAGTCATCGAGACCGGGCCTGGCGCGGAAGGCCTGGACGTGACGCCGGATGGAGGGGAGGTCTGGGTCATAAATCGGCGGACCGAGTCCATCTCGATCATCGACACCGAATCTCTGGAGATCGTCGCGACCATCAACGCGCGACCCTTCGCTGGTCGGATCGACATGGGACCCGACGGGCGCGCGATCGTGCCGAACGGGACCAGTTCGGAGCAGGTCCCCCAGTACCTGCGGCTCTACGATCTCGAGTCCAGAGAGATGCTCATCGAGGCCCTGCTTCGCGATGGGCAGCCTCAGGCTGGGAACTTTGGCGTGCTCATACAGGACGGACTGGCTTATGCGAGTGATCCACGCGCCGGCACAATCAAGGTATTCAGTCTCGAGGCGATGGGCACACCGGAGGTACTCGTCACGAATCACGAAGGGCCGGACGGGATGGCCTGGTCTCCGATCCGCGTCAATGTCATGACGCAGGATGCGAATCAGTGAAGGTCAAGAGGGACCACTAGCGCGGATTTCACTTCTGCGTCGCGGACGGTCGAGGTACCCGCCCTGGCAGGAGTGGACTGGCTGCGGTCCCTCGGGAGCTACGCGCTCATGAAATCCGCGCTAGAGGAGCCGGGTATCCACAAGTTCCGTGACGGTAGCAGCGGCGCGGCGCGGTCTATTCGTTCGCCATTGTCCAGGTACGTGCGTAGACGCCGGGGGCCTCAGGTGAGCGTTGCTTCAACCGCCGCGCGCAGGTCGGTCGTTATCTCCGCCTCGAGACCGAACCAGGCCTTCCAGGCCGGCCGCGCCTGGTGCAGCAGCATGCCCAGGCCGTCCACCGTGCGGTGACCGCGGCGCCGCGCGGCAGCAAGTAGCGGGGTGTCCAACGGTACATAGACGATGTCGCACACCAGCGCTCCCTGCGACAGCGTGTCAAGCCCAAGATCGAGTGGTGGCTGGCCGGTCATGCCCTGGCTCGTGGTGTTGACCAACGTGGCCACGCCCTCCAGCGCGCGGTGGCGGTCCTCCCAGGCGACCCTGACGACTGGCGGCCCGAAGTCCCGTGCCAGCGATTCCGCGCGCGCAAGGGTCCTGTTGATCACGCGAATCTCAGGTGCCCCCCGATCGGCCAGGCTGTAGACGACGGCCCGTGCCCCTCCGCCGGCGCCGATGACGGCTGCCGGCCCCTCGTCGGCGCGCCAGTCGGGCTGCTGCTGCAGGATGTTGTGCGCGAAGCCGAAGGCATCGTTGTTGGTTCCAGTGAGCGACCCGTCCGGCTGGACGACCACACAGCTGATCGCGCCGATACTCCGCGCCGCTGGATCCACGACATCGACAATTGCCAGCGCCTGCTCCTTGTGGGGGATGGTTACACTGCAGCCCGAGAAGCCCAGCGGCGCCAGCGCGCGCATCGCGGCCTCGAGATCGTCGGGTTTGATGGCCAGCGGCACGTAGGTACCGGCCAGCCCGTGGCGGGCAAAAAGGTAGTTATGGAGGGTCGGTGAGCGCGAATGCATCACCGGCCAGCCCATCACGCCGGCGAGCAGAAAACCATCGGAGCTGGGCATATGGACCTTGATCGGCAGGAGGTGTATTAGGATCACGCGGTCCGGGGCGCTGCCGTCCAGGACGCGAGTGTTTGCCGCAGTGTCCTCATGATGACCGAAACCCAGACGGAATCACCAGCGGGACGCCCCCCCGCCACGACGGCGTACCTGGCGCGACTGCTGGCCGGACCAGCCGTCTCGGCGGTTGTCCTGTCGTTGCCGCTGGCCCTTTCCTATGAAGGGCGGATCGCGCTGGCGACGTTTGCCTGCGCGATCGTCTGGTGGATGACGCAGCCGCTGCCGTGGAGCGTGGCGGCGATGCTGCCGTTTCTGGTGTTCCCGGCCACGGGCATCATGGACATTCGCGCCACGATGGGGCTGTACGGGCAGCCGATCTTCTTTTGGATCATGGGCACGGTGCTCATGGGCTACGCCATCGAGAAGTACGGGCTGGCCAACCGATTCGCCCTCGGGTTTCTCGCGCTCCCCGGTATCGGGGGCAAAACATACCGGCTGACGTTTGTGTACATGCTGATTGTCGGCATCGTCTCGATGTTCGTGTCGGATGCCGCGACGATCGCGATGATGATCCCAATCGGCATGTCTCTCGTCCGGCACGTCCGGACGCTGGTTGGCGCAGCGCCGAACGCGAAAACGAACTTCGGCACGTTCATCACGCTCGGCACCTTCTATGGTGCTATTGCCGGGGGGACCGCGACGATTCTGGGTATCCCCCACAACGCGATTGCGGTGTCTCTGCTCGAGCGCCTCACGGGTCGGCAGCTCGGGTTCTTCGAATGGATGATGGTCGGCGTACCGGTGTTCCTGAGCCTGCTCGTGACGTTCTACGCCACGCTCTGGCTCCTGGCTCGGCCGGAGATCGGCGACCTGCCCGGCGGCGAGGCGCTGCTCCGCGCCGAGCGAGCGAAGCTCGGCCTGCTAGGGCCGGACGAGCGGCGTGTGCTGTTCGTGTTTGCAATGATGGTGGTGCTGTTCACCCTTCCGGCCTTGACCGGCCTTGCCCTGGGGGCACCGCACGCGACAACCCAGTGGGTGACCCGCGCCCTTCCAGTCTGGGTCGTCCCACCGGCAGTGATGTTTCTGCTGTTCTCGATCCGCTCCGCGTCCGACTCCGGCGCGCCATTGCTGTCGTGGAAGGATGCCCAGGAGCATGCCCCCTGGGACGTCATGCTGCTGGTTGCCGGAGCGGTCGCGATGACCGACGCGGTGACGCAGTTCGGATTCGTCGAATTCATGGGTGGGATCGTCGGGAATCTCGGCATTGGCGCAACCGCGCTGCCGTACTTCACGGCCGCACTGGTGGCAGCCACCACAAATTTGATTTCCGGCACCGCCTCCGCCACGCTGTATTGCAGCATTTTCATTCCGGCGGCTGTGGAGATCGGGTACAACCCCGCATCGATCGCGATGCTTATTGCCAATGTTGCGCTTGGCCTGGTCGTGCCATGGTCCGGCGCGGTGGCCGCCACGGCGTTTGCCTGCGGCGAGGTCAGCATGGAGCGGATGATCAAGATCGGCATCTTCGCCACCGTGGCCTTCACCGGCATCGTGGCAACAATCCACGTCATGATGTCGGGGCTCCTGTGAGCCGCGCAGTCGGCATGCGTCCAGAGCGCCAGACATGACCGACACGCCTGATCAGAAGCCTCTGCATCGTCTCGATGATCACCTCCTGGGCATGGATCCGATGCACTCGCACGAGGACGGGGAAGCGGACCATGACCACGATGACCCAGGCGCTGACTACGACCCGACCTCGTCCAGTCTGTGGCTGCAGGACAACATCACACTGCATTCAGTCGGAATCGATATCGGCTCCGCGGGCACGCAAGTCATCTTTTCGCGCGTGCAGCTTCGGCGGCTCTCGGAGGAGCTCACCAGCCGGTATTTCGTCGTGCGTCGCGAGACTCTGTACCAATCACCAGTTGCGCTGACCCCGTATCTCAGCGAAGAGCGCATCGACGATCAGGCCATCGGGCGCATCATCGATTCGGCCTACGAGGCCGCGGGCATCCATCCCGACAACGTGGACACCGGCGCCGTTATCCTCACCGGTGAGGCGCTGCGCCGAGAGAACGCCAAGGCCATCGCCGAGGTGCTCGCCGACGTTGGCGGGGAGTTCGTGTGCGCCGCGGCCGGGCACCACATGGAGTCGATGCTGGCCGCGTATGGCTCAGGCGCGGCCAAGGCGTCGCACGATCGCGGGATGCCGTTGCTCAATATTGATATTGGCGGCGGCACCACGAAGCTGGCCCTCGTCGAGGCGGGTAACATCGTCCAGACGGGAGCGATTCATCTTGGCGGGCGTTTGGCCGTCATCGATGAGGACGGGTGTCTCACGCGCCTCGACCCTGCGGGTGAGCGCCTCGCCACCCTGGCCGGGTGCACCTGGGGCCTCGGCATGCGGGTGAGTGAGGCCGACATCGAACGCGTCGTGTCGTGGATGGCCGACGCGCTTGTGGCCGTGCTCTCGCAGGAGGCACCGTCGCCGCAGATCCAGGCATTGTGGCTGACCGATCCGCTCGTCGCGGCAGGCGGCATTCAGGGAGTGATGTTTTCTGGCGGCGTCGGCGAGTACGTCTACGGGCGCGAGCAACGCGATTTCGGCGATTTGGGCCGCCGCTTCGGCCTGGCGATTCGCGAGCGCCTCCAGACAGGACGTCTCCAATTTCCGCTGCTTCCGGCGGGCGAGTGCATCCGCGCCACAGCGATCGGCGCCTCGGAATACAGCGTGCAGTTGTCGGGAAACACCGTCTACATCTCGAGCCCGGGGGGGCTCCTGCCCCGAAGAAACCTGCAGGTCATCCGTCCTCCCGCGACGCTGGACGACACGATCGACGCTGCGGCGGTCGCGACCGCCATTCGGCAGCACTTTCGACGCTTCGATCTCGTTGAGGGCGACACGGATGTGGCACTGGCGTTTCGCTGGCGTTGCGACCCGGCCTATCCGTATATCTCGGCTTTGGCGCGGGGCATCATCGAGGCGCTGCCGCGCACACTGGCTGCGGGTAAACCCCTCTTCGTGATCCTGGATGCCGACATCGCGCAGACACTGGGTGCGCTGCTCAGGGATGAACTCGGCGTTGCTTCCGAGGTGCTCGTGCTCGACGGGATTGCCCTCTGGGACTTCGACTACATCGACCTCGGCCGTCTGCGCATGCCCTCGTTCACCGTACCCGTGACGATCAAGTCGTTGGTGTTCAGCGAGGATCCGAGGGTGCCGCATCACCATCATCACGACGACGCGCACGGCCATAGCCATGCCCACACGCACGGCCATGACCACGAGCATGGTCACGCCCACAGTCACGCCGACGACCACGACCACGCCGACGACCATACGCACGGTCACACACATGACTAACCGAGGCCAGCGAGCGAGCTAGCGAGTATGTCGGAGGCGATCCCAAACGACGTGAGCCAGCCCGCGGCTGAGGCGCGTGGCTTCGACTGGAAGTGGATCGTGATCGGCGCGTGCGTCGCCTTCACGGTCTACATCGCCGTGATCCCACTTGGCTTTCTCCTCTGGCAGAGTTTTCGGACGCCGCAGACGGCGGCGGTCGACTCGGTCTTCACCATAGCCAACTACGCGACGGCCTACGGCACCAGCGACACCGTGCGGCTGTTCTGGACCTCGATTCAGTTTGCGTCCGGCACGGCGCTGCTTGCCTTCCTGCTCGGCACCACGTTGGCATGGATGAACGAGCGTACGAACACGCCGTTCAAGTCGGTCTTTTTCGCACTCTCGGTGATTCCGCTGATCATTCCGGGCATCCTGTTCACGGTGGCCTGGATCCTTCTGGCCAGTCCGCAGATCGGCATCATCAATCTGGTGTTGCAGGGCTGGTTTGGACTCGCAGAGCCGCCGTTCGACATCTACTCGTTGCGCGGGATGATCTGGGTAGACGGCCTGCACTATTCGCCAATGGCGTTTCTTCTGATGAGCGCGTCGTTTCGCGCGATGGACCCGTCGCTCGAGGAGTCGGCGACGATGAGCGGCGCCAACATTTTTCAGGTGGCGCGGCGCGTCACGCTGAGACTGACGTGGCCCGCCATTGTCGCCACGATCCTCATTCTGTTCGTCCGCGCGATCGAGTCCTTCGAGGTGCCGGCGCTGCTGGGGCTTCCGGCCGGGATCGAGGTGTTCACCTCCGCCATCTACCAGGCGGTGCACCGCTATCCGAGCCAGGTCGGCCTCGCGTCGGCGTACGCGGTGGCACTGCTCCTCATCACGACCGGTGGCGTGTTCTGGGTCTCGAAACTGTCCGGGCGGGGATCACAGTACGCCACGATGACGGGCAAGGGGTTTCGCCCGCGGCAGATCGACCTGGGCCGGTGGCGCTGGGCCACGGCGGCCATCTTCATCGTCTACTTTCTGCTGATCGTCGTGCTGCCGTTTGCCGTGCTGCTGTGGTCGTCGTTCCAGCGATTCTACGCGGTGCCCTCGATGGAGGCGCTCGGGAACCTCACGCTCGATTCCTATCGTTTCATCCTGCACTATCCGAATCTCACGCGCACGATCTGGAACAGCGTGGCGCTCGCTGTCAGCACGGCCACAATCGTGATGCTCGTCACATCGGTGATCTGCTGGGTCGTGGTGAAGACCTCCATCCGCGGGCGGTGGCTCCTCGACGGCGTGGCCTCGCTGCCGATCGTGTTCCCGGGCCTGGTACTCGGCCTGGCGATCATGGTCTTCTACCTGAACGTGGACGTCGGCGTGTACGGCACGATCTGGATCATGCTCATCGCCTACGTCACCCGGTTCATGCCGTACGGCCTTCGCTACACCACCACGTCGATGGTGCAGATTCACAAGGAACTCGAGGAGTCGGCGGCCATGAGCGGTGCCTCGTGGAGCACCACCTTCCGCAGGATCATCCTGCCGCTCCTCAAACCTGGGCTGCTGGCGGGATGGATCTACGTGATGATCGTGTCGATCCGCGAACTCTCGACTTCGATTCTGCTCTACAGTCCCGACACACAGGTGATCTCCATCGTGATCTGGGAGCTATGGGAGAATGGCCAGTACGTTGAGCTCTCCGCGCTCGGCGTACTCTTCATCATTGCGCTGTTCGTGCTGGTGCTGGTGGCGCAGTGGCTCGGCAGAAAATACGGCGTCAAGGAATAGGATTCGGGAAGACGTGCTGACAGTCGACGGCCTGTGTACCGAATACACCACGCCCGGTGGCGACACCGTGAAAGCCGCGCAGGACGTGAGCTTTACCGTCGACCAGGGGCATCTCTTCACACTGCTCGGCCCAAGCGGTTGCGGCAAGACCACAACGCTCCGATCTATCGCCGGTCTTGAGCGACCCCGCCGGGGCAGCATCACCGTCAACGACCGGGTGGTGTACTCCTCCTCGGCCGGCGTCTTCGTCTCGCCGAATCAACGCGGCTTCGGCATGGTGTTCCAGTCCTACGCGATCTGGCCGCACATGAACGTGTTCCAGAACGCCGCCTTTCCGCTGGAGGTGGGCAGCCGTCGATACTCGCGGCAGCAGGTTCGTGAGAACGTGATGCGGGTGCTTACGGCTGTGCAACTCGACCACTTGGCCGATCGCAACGCCACGGCGCTCTCGGGTGGTCAGCAGCAGCGCCTGGCACTGGCGCGCGCGCTGGTGATGGAGCCGGCGCTCCTTCTGCTCGACGAACCGCTGTCGAATCTGGACGCGAAGCTCCGCGAGAAAATGCGCTTTGAGCTCAAGCGCCTCCAGCGTGAGCTGAAGATCACCACCGTCTACGTGACGCACGACCAGGGAGAGGCGCTCGCCCTGTCCCACGAGATTGCGGTCATGCACGAGGGGCGCATCCAGCAGATCGGTAGCCCGCGCGACATCTACGAACGACCGGCGACGCAGTTCGTCGCAGACTTCGTGGGCAGCAGCAACTTCATCGATGGAACCGTGACAGGGCCGGCATCGACACCGGACGGCTCAGTGATCGTGCGCACCGAGATCGGCGACGTGACCGTGAGGGCACTGCAGACGCTGGCGGCCGACCAGCGCGTGGCGGTGTCAGTGCGGCCGGAGGATGTGGAGTTGACGGAGGACAGGCCCGCAGGGGGTAACGTCTGGGAAGGCCGCGTGGACCAGAAGGTCTTCCTTGGCGAAGCGGTGGATTTTCAGGTAAAAGTCGGCACACGGACCCTGCTGTCCCGTCGTCACCCGACCCTGCGCACGAAAATCGGCGACGCGATCTTCGTGCAACTCGATCCCGAGAAGTGCGTGGTGCTCAAGGTGGCGTGACATGCCCGCGCCTCGCAGTGAGCCACGCCCACTTTCGTGACCTTGGTCGCTCTATGCCTACATCGTCCACGTTCGGGGTGCGAGGGCCGTAACACGAGGCGGCTGAAGAGAGGAGACCCAATGAAGATATTCCCCGCTATCGCCCTGCTGATTCTCGCAGCGCTCGCGTCGTCGACGTGTGGGAACTCCGGCGGGCCGGCTCAGGAAAGTGGTGCTTGGTACTCCGGGGGCACCCTCCACGACTCCACGATGATTATATGGAGTCGCTCGACTGACGCGGTTCGCCTGGCCACCAGTGGCGATTTCGCTGGGAGCCTGATGCGGGCGGACGGAATACTGGTTCCCTCAATCGACCAGATCCGCCCCATTGCCGAGACTCTTGAACGCTGCGTCTCGGCTGCCAACAGAGACGGCATAGCCGACGATCAAGACGCCACCGACGTAGCGTCCGCATGTTGGATGCTTTTTCGTGAGCAGTAGCACAGGCGCCCATTGGAGAAGGCGAAGATCCCCACCCCGGTCCCGGCACCAGTGAGGCCAAGCCGAGCAGGAGCCCCGCCTGCCGAGTATCGTCGGCTAGGCTGTGTGGTCGATGAATCGGGGTAAGCCACAACTGCGACGTCCGCGGGAGCTGCCTCGCTCCGATGTGGCGCGCTAGCGCTTCCTATGGGTGCACGATACATGTGGATGGTTTCATGAAATCAGTTGTCACAATTGTCGTTATTGCCCTGCAATTGATTGCAGGACAACTACTAGGCTTTGGTGGCGCGATGGCCATAGGCGTAGGCAATGGGTGGGAATTACTAGTCTTCGTGATTGGCAATACGGTTGGCGTATGGGGTGTGGGTGCCTTGGCTGATCGGTTGCAAGGCAACTGGAATTGGGCGTTAGCGAAAATGCGCTTGGGGACAACAGCCGTTTGTGCCACCTTGGGTATGGGTCTCATCCTCATGACGCCTCCAACTGGCTTCAGTCAAGTTGCCTATCCTCTGATTGGCGCATTGGTTGGCTACTATGTGGCAACGATAGTGACTCGAAGCGGCCGTCTTCGAACAAGCCATTAAGATCGCATTGCTCCATGGGCAAGGTCCCGGGCCTCGGTACGACCTCGGTGGCGGTTGCTTGACACCTCTACACGAAGGCAGGCGCCCTCACCGCGCGGAGCCTGCGACACTGGTCAACGAACTCGATCCGCGCCGTATTCGGCATCGCGGAAGCTAAGACAAGAGCGGTGGTACAGCCAGACGGCGTGGCTGATGATCTCAAGTGGAAGCCAGTATCCATGGTAGCCGGCGGAAGAGCTCGTCATCGGCCTACCGTGCCAGCCGCGCGCTCAACCGGACAATGCCCAGGTTCTCGTCAACTTGACAGTGCCGAGTGCGTCGTGCTCAAAGTGGCGTGACATGACCGACCGCTCACATCCCAGCGCGCCTGGCGCGTCGACACCCACGCGCTGGGCGTCCGACGTCATTGTTGATCTGCTGCATGCCTACGACCTGCGGTACGCCCCGCTCAATCCTGGGGCCAGCTACCGCGGGCTGCACGATTCGATCGTCAACTACGGCGGGAATCGTCCGGAGATGCTGCTGTGCCAGCACGAGGAGACCGCCGTGCAGATCGCGCACGGATACGCCAAGGCGAGCGGTCGGCCCATCGCCGCAATTTTGCACAACCTGGTCGGGCTGTTGCACGCGAATATGGCGATCTATTACGCCTACATCGACCGCGTCCCGGTGTTCATCATTGGCGCCACCGGTCCGATGGACGAGACCAAGCGTCGCCCACGCATCGACTGGATTCACACCGCGAACAGCCAGGGCGAGGCGGTGCGCGCCTATACGAAATGGGACTACCAGCCCCACGTGATCGACGGGGTCCCCGATGCGTTCGCGCGCGGCTACTCAGTGATGATGACCGAGCCGCGAGGCCCGATCTACCTGTGCTACGACGCGTGGCTGCAGGAGCAGCCGCTCGACCATGCGGTGGCGATGCCACCGACTGGCGCCGCCAGGGTACCCACGCGGATTGCGGCCGAGCCGGACGCCCTTGCCGCGGCCGCCGACCTGATCGCCGCGGCCGCACGCCCGGTGATCATCGCCGAGTATGTGGGCCGTGAGCCCGAGGGCTTTCATGCCCTCGTGGCGCTCGCCGAGACCGGCGGCATTCCCGTCTACGACGTCGACAGCCGCCTGAATTTCCCGACGCGCCATCCGCTCAACTTGAGCCACAACAAGGATGCCTTCCGCGACGCGGACCTCATTCTCTGTCTTGATACACGCGATTGGGAGAAGCCAACGACGGAGCTGGCGAGCGCGACGCGGGAGGTGGTGTCGGTCGTGCCGCCCGATGCCAAGTGGATCGACATCGGCTTTGGCGACCTTGAACTCTCGAGCTGGGCGTTCGACTACCAACGCCTCCATCACGCGGACCTGCAGATTCTCGGTGACACGACGATCGCCATTCCCGCGCTCACGCGCCTGCTCGAGGCGCGAATCGCGAAGGAACCCGCGCTTGGTACACGGATCGCCGCGCGCACCGACGAGACCGCCGTCAAGAGCCGTGTGCTCCGTGACGGGTGGGTGCGAGATGCGGCTGTGGATTGGGACGCGAGCCCGATCTCGCTGCCGCGGCTCGCCTCCGAGGTCTGGGACGCTATCAAGGATGAGGATTGGGTGCTCAGCGCCGGCACGCTGGAACAGTGGACGCGCAAGCTCTGGGATTTCGACAAGCCCTACCGACACCCGGGACGGTCCCTCGGCACGGCCACGCAGTTTGGTATCTCCATCGGCGTGGCGCTGGCGCATCGCGACGAGGGTCGGCTGGTGGTGGATATGCAGCCCGACGGCGACCTCATGTTCGACGCGGGTGCCATGTGGGTCGTGGCCAAGCACCGCATCCCGATGCTCGTGGTGATGTACAACAACCGCGCCTACTACAACGACTGGGAACACCAGATCAGAATGGCGAAACTGCGTGACACGCCGGTCGAGCGCGCGTATATCGGCATGGACCTGGACGACCCGGCACCGGACTTCGCCGCGATGGCGCGATCGATGGGGTGGTACGCCGAGGGCCCGCTCGAGTCACCAGAGGGACTGGCCGACGCGCTGAAGCGGGCCATCGCGCAGGTCAAGGCGGGGAAACCGGCGCTGCTCGACACGATCACCCAGAAGCGATAACCGGGTCCCCGGCGACAAGGCACGGCATGTCCTCCGCAAAACCGGCTCAGCTCGTCGACGAGCTTCGCACACGTCCAAGCGTCGAGGCTCGCTTCGCGCTTACGCTGACTACGGTTTTGCTCCGAACATGCCGCGCCTCGCCGCCTACCCCTCAGCAAGATTGAAACAACACATCTATGACAACAACTTCAACTGCAATTCAGACGGTCGGCGTCATTGGAGCGGGACGCATGGGCCTGCCGATCGTTGGGCACCTCGTCCGCAAGGGTTTTACCGTGGTGGTCCACGATATCGACGAGGGGAAGCGTAAGGCGGTAACGACGCGTGGCGCTGGATGGGCGGGGAGTCCGGCCGAGCTCGCACGAGGGTGTGAGGCGGTCCTTGTCTGCGTCGGTTTCGATCAGGAGATGCGCGAATTGCTCACGGCCGACGGCCTGCTCCAGCATCCCCCGCACGCAACAATCGTGGCGGTGCTGTCGACGGTACATCCGCGTACGGTCCAGGAGTTGGCGCGCGTGGCCAAGCCATTTGGCGTGGAGGTGGTCGATGCCACGGTCTGTCGGGGTGGCCGCGCCGCAGATGAGGGCACTTTGCTGTCGTTTGTTGGCGGCGAACAGAGCGTCGTGGAGCGGCTCAGGCCGGTCGTCGCGAGCTATGCGACCGACATCGTGCACACGGGCGAGGTGGGTACGGCGCAGGTCGCCAAGGCGGCCAACAACATGGTGATGTGGGCGTGCCTCATTGCCAATCACGAGGCGCTCGCGCTCGCCACGCGATTCGGGATGGACGCCGAGCTGCTGCGCACCGCGCTACTCGGCAGCAGCGCGGAAAACTATGTGCTTCGAAACTGGAAGGTCAACACGATGGCATGGGCCGAGGACGACATGGAGATCGTCCAGAAGATGGCGCAGGACGCCGGTATCGGTCTGCCGCAGGCCGGGCTGAACCGGGAGCTGTGCCGAACCCTCAAGCCGAAGCGGTTCCGGCTGGACGAATACGGCGTGTAACGCCCTGGCCTCGCGACTACAGCGTTGCGAATTGGATGCAGACCGGTTTCGGGACTTCGACCTTCGCGCCTGTCGGCGTCAACCTTCCGCTGTCGGCATCGACAGCGAAGGTCACGATGCTGTTGGTGCGCTGATTCCCCGCGAAGATGTAGCGCCCCGATGGATCGAACATGAACGCTCGGGGTGTACCACCCTGCGTTGAGACGATGTCCACCAGCGTCATTCGTCCGGATGATTGATCGATCGCGAAAATGGCCAGGCTGTCGTGGCCGCGGTTACTGCTGTAGACGAATGTCCCGTTCGGATGCACGTGCACGTCGGCCGGTGAATTTCGTTCGGTGAAGCCGGCCGGAATCGTGGGCAGCGTCTCTATAAGGCTGATTTCGCCGGTGGTTGCGTCGTACCGGTATGACGACAGGCTCGACTCCCGTTCGTTGACAACAAAGATATACGGCAGGGTTGGGTGGAAGGACGAATGTCGCGGCGCGATGCCGGGCGCCGTGTGGTACACCCTCTCGTCGGTGAGCGTGCCGGCTGTCAGATCGATCCGATGAGTGTAGATGCGGTCAGTCCCTTTGTCGCACGCGAGCACGATGCGATTGCTGGGATCGAAATTCACCGAATGCGCATGGGCGCTTCGTTGCGAGTACTCGTCCACGCTCGTAGTTCGCTCCAGCACCGCCACGTCGGACGCGGGCCCAAGCGTGCCGTCCGGCCGTACTGGGAACAGCGCCACCGTGCCGTCGTCCCAGACCTTCTCGATCTCGGGGATGCCATTCCTTTTGACCACTCTCACCGACGCATCGTAGTTACCGTGATTGGCGACGATGACCCCGGAACCGGCCTTGTCGATGGCGACATAGGCAGGATAGACACCCATGGACGGCTGCGTGCTGATATGCGTGAATGAGCCGTCCTGCTGGTCGATGGCGAAGGTCAGCATGCCGCCGCCGCTGAAATTGCCGTCGTAGTTTTCGACCTCGTTGCTCGCGT
>Ga0115002_10002705_pt1 | contig 22818 bp, 18 predicted proteins | sample ArcticOcean_MG_C_8_FD_89576 | JGI IMG/M metagenome (GOLD analysis project Ga0115002, IMG submission 89576) | Marine microbial communities from western Arctic Ocean - ArcticOcean_MG_CB11_86 | ecosystem: Environmental > Aquatic > Marine > Oceanic | place: Arctic Ocean: Canada Basin | collected... | reverse complement strand
CGGGCGCGGAGCTGGAAGTCATCGGTGGCAAGCGCGGCGAAATAGCGCCAGCGGGATGTCCGATTGGGACGACGATTGAAATCCGCCAGCTGTTCTACAATACTCCCGTGCGACGCAAGTTCTTGCGAACGAACCAGACGGAAATGGGACATGTGACGGAAGCGTTTACTCGCATCGCATTGGTTCATCAAAACATTCACTTTACTTTGCGGCACAACGATCGAGTGATCCACGACTTGCCGCCGGTGGATGACTGGAAGGACAGAATCGCTGCCTTCTTCGGCGAAGAAATTGGCCAAGCCTTAATCGAAATTAATAGCGGTGGCGAAAACTGTAGCATGATGGGTTACGTCGCCGACCCCACGGTCAGCCGGGCTAACAACCGCATGCAATATCTGTTTCTCAATGGCAGACACATTCGCGATCGAGCATTGCAACATGCGTTGAGTGAAGCGTATCGCGGTCTATTGCTGACTGGGCGTTACCCCGTAGGATTCCTGCGACTCGAGGTGCCGGCGGATACCGTCGATGTCAATGTGCATCCAACGAAACTGGAAGTCCGTTTTCAAGATGGCGGTAAACTCTACAGCCAACTTCTGGGAACTCTGCGAAACGAATTCCTCACGACCGACTTGACGGCTCGAGTTCAGCCGCCGCCCTCACATATCGACGCCGCTCGAGCTGGCGCGGCGGCCAATGCAATTGCAGAACAAAAGCATGAAGACGAATTGATGCAATGGGCCAAAGGAGCAACTCAAGCTCCCGATGGTTCGACAGGTAGCTACGATCTAGCTCCGTCGACTCCAGGAACTCAAGGTCGGTTGGACATGAACTTTTCATCCACCAGCGGAAACGTGCCACCATTCCGCTCGTTCGATTCGGGAAATTCGGCGTATTCCGGATCGACCACTTCGATGCCATCCAACTCGTCATCCAACTCGATGCCGTTGGGGGCGCCGCCGAACAACGAATTCAGCGATCACTCTGCTAATCCGCTTGCAACCAGCGGACCTGCGATCGGCAAACACGGTCTTCAAATTCAAAATCGTTATTTGATAACCGAAAACGACGAGGGCATGGTGGTGATCGATCAACATGCATTGCACGAGCGGATTCTGTACGAGAAGCTGCGTGAAAAAACGCTGGCTGGTCGCATGGAGACGCAACGCTTCCTCGTTCCCGAACCCGTGATGCTCACTCCGGAAGAAGCGGCAGCTGTTTTGGAGAGCAAGGAATTGTTAGCCGAGTTGGGAATTGAAATCGAATCGTTTGGCGACGACACGATTTCGGTGAATACTTATCCGGCGATGTTGTCGCGGTTCGCACCCGCAGAGATGTTACGGCAAATTGCCGACCAGTTGTTGGAGGGCGGAAAGAAACCGGATCGACGCGATCTGGTAGACGAAATCCTGCATATGATGTCCTGTAAAGCAGCTGTGAAGGCGGGCGATCGACTGTCGCCGGAAGAAGTTGACTCGCTGCTATTACAACGGGATCTGTGCCAAGATGCTCACCATTGTCCGCACGGACGGCCCACGGCGCTAGTTTTTACCCGGGAAGAATTGGACCGGAAATTCCAGCGAACGTAGACTAGGCTAGAGGATGAGAATCCCGCCGCTGAATTACATCTAGCGACGAATCGAATATTGTTACCTACATTGCGACGACTTTTTATAGTTTTATAAACTTTTACTACGACGCTATTTTCCCAGGAGATCATTCACCCAAGGAGTGGATGTTCCTAAATCATAAGGTGCCTTTTTAGGGCGATTAGAAACAAACATGATTTGTGTTAGCATTGGTCGCGGTCGTCATAAACACATGATGGCCGAGCATAAGCATTTGGTCGAACAAGGTGCGGAACTCGTTGAATTGCGACTCGATTACTTGACTCGCGATGTCAACCTGAAGCGATTGTGTAGCGAGCGTCCTTCCCCGGTGATCATCACCGTGCGACGAGAACAAGATGGCGGTCGCTGGATTGGAAACGAACCAGGTCGCCAAATGCTACTCCGCTCTGCGATTGCCGAGGGCGTGGACTACGTCGATTTGGAAGACGACATCGCGGGAGATATCCCACGGTTTGGAAACACCAAACGAATTGTCAGCCTCCACAACTTTCGCGAGACGCCAGACAACCTGGAAGAAATTCACGCTCGTCTCGCTTCCAAAGACGCGGACATTGTCAAACTCGCCACCATGGCTCACCATCCGCACGATACACTGCGGATGCTGAAGCTCATCAAAAACTCCGAGGTCCCCACAATCGGAATCTGCATGGGCGACATCGGGACGCCTTCGAGAATCTTGGCTGGCAAATACGGTGCTCCGTTCACCTACGCAACTTTTCACCAAGAGCGAGCACTAGCCCCCGGGCAACTGAGCTACGGACAGATGCGCGACATCTACCATTACACTCGGATTAACGCGGACACCGACATCTACGGAGTGATCGCCGATCCTATCGGACATAGCCTCAGTCCCTTGATTCACAACGCATCGTTTTCTCACACGGGAATGAATCGAGTGTACGTTCCGTTTCGAGTCCCCCGAGAAGACTTGGCGACGTTCATGGAAGATTGCCAACAGCTGGGAATCAAAGGACTGAGTGTCACGATTCCACACAAAGAAGAAGTGCTCCGTTTCTTGACAAAAGTCGATGGAGCCGTGCGTGGGATTGGAGCTGCCAATACGGTGGTATTTAATGACAATGAAGTGCTTGGATTCAATACCGATTACCGCGCGTCGATGGACAGCATCGACAAGGCAACCGAGAGCGATGAAAACGATACTCCGCTGGCGGGAAAAATTGCTTTGGTGCTTGGAGCGGGTGGAGTCGCCAAAGCGATTGCCTTTGGCTTGAAGCGTCGAGGTGCCGATGTCGTCATCACATCGCGTACGTTGGAACGAGCGCGTCTGTTGGCTCAAGCATTAGATTGTCGCACAGTCGAATGGGCGAATCGAACTCAAATTAAGTCCGACATCTTGGTCAATGGTACTCCAGTTGGAATGCATCCCAACGTGGACGAGAGTCCCTACGATCGACGTCACTTGCGTCCAAACATGATCGTCTTCGACACTGTCTATAACCCCGAGCAAACGTTATTCATCAAGGAAGCTCGGCAGCAAAATTGCACCGTAATCACGGGCGTCGATATGTTCGTTGGGCAAGCGGCTCTACAGTTTAAGCTGTTCACCGAATCCGAGGCGCCAGCGGAATTGATGCGGAACGAAGTGAAGCGGGCAATTGGTCCGGCGAAGTACTAAGCGGTTGGCTCTTGAATCCGCCCATCGGCGAGACGTGAAATGCAAATAATTCTGATTGGGTATCGCGGGACGGGCAAGTCAACCGTTGCATCCATCATCGCCAATTTGCTCGATTTAACTTGGATCGATGCAGACGACGAAATCGAAGCCCGCGCCGGATGTACGATCAAAGAGATTTTCGCCAGCGATGGCGAAGCGTTCTTTCGCGACCTGGAGCAACAAGTTGTTGCCGATCTTGTGACCCGAGACTCAATCGTCATTGCGATGGGTGGTGGTGCTGTATTGCGGGAAACAAATCGGCAAGCCATGGAGGAGGCAACTGGCGCAGTCGTTTGGTTGCAAGCTTCCGCCGATTTAGTATATAAACGAATTACAGGGGACACGGCAACTTCCGCGCGGCGACCGCAATTAACGGGTCTAAGCGATTATGCCGAGATTGAGGATTTGATGAAGAAACGCCAGCCTCTTTATCAGGAATGCGCGGATTGGGAGGTGATAACTGATGGAAAGACACCTCACCAAGTCGCCAGCGAGATTGTATCCTTAGTAGTCGGTTGAGCGGAAAGTGCTGCAGCTCAATGTCGGATCTCGAATTCGACAGTTGTAGTTGGCACGCGTTCAAATACCCTCCCCTAAAATTCATCACATGTGCGACACTGGTCTATGTTCCTCGCCCATATCCCCTGGCCTTTCGACATAGTCATCATTTTTGTGATGGGCGCGATCATTGGAAGCCAAGTCAACTTAGGCATCTACCGCTTGGCGGCGTATAACAAGCGGCTGATCAGCCCATGGTCGGCGACTCCGGAAGGCGTGCCGCGAAGAAACTGGCTGGATTGCATACCCATAATCGGCTGGTTGCGTTTACAACGCGAATCGGAACAGCTCGGCGACGGCTTCTGGTTGCGTCCGCTGCTCATCGAGATTTGCATGGCTTTCGGATTCTCCTACCTCTACGTTTGCGAAATGTCTGGCCAGCTGGCGGTATTGCCAACAGTCCTCCCGAATGTCCTCGAAGCACAATTCCTTACCCACGTGCTGCTGTTCTCGCTGTTGACGGTCGCAACGTTCATCGATTTCGACGAGAAGACAATTCCCGATGAGATCACGGTTTACGGGACTCTACTGGCGTTGATATTGATTTGTGCGTTTCCAGTTATTCGTCCGATGGAGACGATCAAAGGCGCCGCGGAATTCCTTGTCCTTAACTCCCCGAACCGTCCTTGGCCGGAGTCATTGAGTGAGCAGTGGGGACTAGCAGTTGGTTGCCTATGCTTTTTCGGGTGGTCCGTCGCAATCATGCCGAAAACAGTCACGCTCAGACGAGGCCCGGTCAAAGCCGTCGTCTATATGTTCGTCAGTGCATTTCGCTATGGAAAAAACTGGCTGGCCATGGCGGCTATCGGTTGTGCGGCAATTGCTGGGGTCTGGTATTATCTCCGCGATACCGACCACTGGGAAAGCTTGTTGACAGGATTAGTCGGCATGGCATTTTCCGCCGGCATGATCTGGAGCGTCCGCGCAGTCGGCTGGTTGGCCTTGCGAAAAGAAGCAATGGGATTCGGTGATGTCACACTAATGGGAATGATTGGCGTTTTTCTCGGTTGGCAGTCCGCCATTCTGGTCTTCTTTTTGGCGCCTTTCTCCGCAGTGCTTATCGCCATCACTCAGACATTGTTTTCAGGGAAACGAGACATCGCCTTTGGCCCCTACCTTTGTTTGGGAGCCGTATTTATCGTCTGCCGCTGGCCAGTCGTCTGGGACGTTTGGGCCAAGGACTATTATCTCCTCGGCTGGGCAATCCCACAAATGCTTGGATTCAGCCTCATCGCCATGGGCGGAATGCTCTCATTGTGGCGAATATTCGAGTCGTGGTTGTATCCCGAATAGACGACCAGTCCTCGTTCAGCTAATCCTCACTCGCCAAATCCCTCGTTGTTTTGATTTGCGTGCTACCCTTGTGACGGTATGTGAACTGCGAGGAAGTTCGGCATGAATACACTATTTGAAACGGTCGATAGCCTAACGGGCGAACACGAAGAAGTGATTCGGCGACGACGATATGGAGTCATCGAAGTTCGTTGCGGTGAGTTTGTTGGGATCCACTTTCGCCCTTGGCCGAAGATCATTTCAGTCGCCGAAGCTTGGTGGGATGGCGGCGTCCGCAGTCGGAATTCTTGCGACCGCTGTCTGCTGTATTTCAATCAGCCAATTTCCAGCTCCAATTACCTGGCACTCAAATACATCGTCTCGTCGCAAGAGACGAGCGTAAAAACAATTCGACTCGCGCTGCGCCTCTTGGACGAAGTCGCGAAAATTAAACAGACCGATGCCATTGTCTGCGAAGTGAGTAATCTGAGAATCTCCGATCGCTTGCTCGAAAGATGGGGCTGGGAACGGCATGTAGAAAACAGCCGACGACGCCACCGAATCCGCCGCTTCTACGGCAACTACCCCACCCCCTCTCAACGGTTGATTTCGCAACTTTCCGAGTAAATCTTCTCCTCCCCCTCCCTCCCTCCTTCTTGCCTCTTACTCTCTTTTCTTAATCTTAATCTCCAAATTGCATGGTCCGTTGTGGAGTTGATGCAGCCCGACAATCTCTGCTGAAGTTGCTGGGGGTTGGCGAGATTAAGATTAAGAAAAGAGAGTAAGAGTCTAGAATAGAGAAATTGAAAAAGGCAATTGGTATTGAACTCGATGTTCACCCTTGCTACGATCCCTGCCCATCTTCCGGGAGACGATTGTGCTAGCAAGGAGCTAGAAAGATATGAAATTGTTGCTGAAAGTTGCGTTAGGATTCGCGCTGCTAATAGCCGTCGGGTGCCAGCAACGTCCGCAGATGTTTGGTAAAGCGACGAAACCTGGGCAGTTACCTGCGCAGGGAGCGGCTGGCCAGCCAGGTGCGGGGTACGTTCAGAATGCGACAGAAATCAATCGCCGAATCCGCGAACTGGACACCAATAACAGTGAGCTGCATAGCCAGCTCGCTCAATCGCAAAAATATACGCAGGTAGTAAGCGACGAACTGACGTTGGTTAAAGGTCAGTTACGCGAGACGGCGGAACGGCTTCGAGTCGCGGAAACTGACAAGCGCAACGTCGAGAGTCGGGTGGCAGCGATGCAGGCGTCGCTCCACAATCGCAATGGTGTGGTGATCCGCCCTAACAATAGCGTTAGCCAATCGTTGAACTTGGTGAAGTTGAACATTCCCAATGTCGACGTGAAGATGGAAGGCGATGTGATTCGGATTCTGCTTCCAGGAGATCAGCTATTCCAATCGGGCAGCACGATCGTGCCGCCTTCTTCTTTCCGAGTGTTAGACGAAATCGCGGCGGTGATTAAATCGAATTACCCGCAACAGCGAGTGGGAATTGAGGGTCATATCGACGGGACTCCCGGCATTGGTCCGACAACCTTGCATAAGATAACTTCACAACAGTCGCTGGCCGTATTCTCTCATTTCACGGTCCGCAACCAATTGCCGCCTCGACAGTTCGTGGCGATGGCACACGGAGCGAACCACCCCCGTGCTTCCAATAAGAGTCCAGTAGGTCGCGCTCAAAACCGACGTATCGAGTTCGTGATTTATCCCGACCGATTTCAGTAAGCCAAGCGTCTCAATATTCGTTTAATTTTGAGCTGCCAGAGTTTGCTCAGCGTGTCTTTCGCAATTCTCTTGCCTCGTTCTATTATTTTGGCTCGCTAATAATTGGCTTTCTAATTCCTGGCTTTCTAATTTAGGTCCTGCCAGTTTCCATCCCGCCACTGCTTCACCTCGACGGCTTTTGCGCGAATAGTAACTTGGATTGCGCCTTTGGTCGTGGAAAGAGGATGAGCAGCGAGGCGACGGTATTCGGCGATGGATTCGTCGAGAGTCTCCCCATCGCGTCCGCTAATAATTACAGTTTCCGGATTGCACCAAGATGAGAATTCAGCGGGGCGACTGCGTAGGCTGCCGTGATGTGGGGCCAGCGCGATTTGATGCGACTGTCCTGCTGTGGACAGCAAGTGCTGCATCCCGTCAGCTTCGAGGTCGCCGGGCAACAGGATCCGAATCCCTTGAAACTGGATACTCAAAACGATGCTATTTGCGTTATCGGAATGGAACGTCCGATCTGGTGGAGGGTGGAGAACATTTAACTCGAAGTCATTGCTATCCGCGAGCTGTCCGCCACTGGCGATGTGATGTTGTTCTGCGCCAGCTGCTTTGATCGTCTGAGCCAATTCCCTTAGCGGCGGCGCAGGTCGAGCGAACATAGAAGACGATACGACGACTTTTTTGATTGGAAACTCGCGCAATAAATACGGAGCGGCGTTGTAGTGATCGGCGTCGGCGTGCGACAAGACGAGCATATCGATGGAGTGGATTCGTTTTTGCCTTAGTGCTGCGGTGATCATCTTGCCGGCGTAGTCAGCTGCTCCGAGGCAACCCGCGTCGTAAACGCAGATGTCGCCATTAGGCAGCTCGACGACGACACAAGTACCATGTCCAACACTTAGAAAAGTGCAAGTCAACTCTTCCGGCGAAGCATTCCGATGATGCGACAATGCAAGACCTGCTGCAATCCAAATCGCCATTACCACAGCGCACCATCTTTGTCGCGATCGGGTCGACAGAGTTAAGAGCAAGTAGACCAATATCAAATGGCCGATAATCCACCACGGCGACGGGCTTGCACAATGCAACCGTCCGCCGGGAACAGCGAGTCCGACGTCGATCAAGCTTTCCACGCAGTGCAGCGCGACGCTGCTAAGCCAACCAAAAAAGGACGATAGTAAGGGAACGGCGGGAGCAAACAAGAGCGTCAGAAGTGACGAAAACAACACGACTGCAATAGGAATCGAAAGCAGCGGGTTTAGGATTAGCGCGACTGGCGAAGCGATTTGAAAGTTTGCGACGACCAGCGGCGTGGTGACCAACCACACTGTCGTGCCCAACCACAATAATTCCGCAACGCTACTGGTGGCAGTTCGCCAAGCTTTCACAAACCACGGTCGACTGTTTGCAATCAGGCTCTGCAAAGGCTCCAACGGTTCCACTGCCGTTCGCGCCAGAATCATAAGCGTGGCGACGGCCATGAATGACAACTGAACGCCCAGCATGAACAGGTGACACGGATTCCAAATCAGCAAGAGAATCCCGCCCAAAGCCAAGGAGTCGATTCCTCGAGTAACTCGGCCGTCGTGTTGGCCAATACATAGCGATAAAACTAAAACGGCCGCGCGAACAACGGGAGGTTTCGAGCCCGTGAGTAACGTGTAGGCGATGATCAGCACTGCCAAGACTAACAACCCCACTCGGCGAGGTAGCCAGCCCATTCTTTGCAACAACCAAATTCCGCTGGCGAGTATCCCAACATGTAAACCGGAAATCGCTAACAAGTGAATCACACCAGCCTGAACGTACCGGTCGCGGTGGGCTTTCGTAATCTGTTCGCGCTGACCAAGCAACAACGCTTGCGCCAGCGAGTGGTGCGGCACTCCTACATAACGTTCCAACGCCGAGCTGAAGTAGTCGCGCCATTGGTCGACAACTCGCGCGTAATGCCAGCGACTTTGAGCGGCGTCGACACGCGCGTGATCTGGACTAAAAATCGTTAGTGAAAAAAGACGTCGGTGCAAACGTTCGTACAACGCAAAATCATTTTGCCCCGGGTTTTGTGCGGGAGTGACACGCTGTGCCATCGCGTATGCGACGACCATATCACCCCTTTGCAAAGGCTGTGACGGACGCCCCAAAATCGTAACTCGACAACGCCCCGTCTGCGAAATCCACTTCGTGCCCCGACGAACTTGCTGTACCTCTGCAAGAAACCGAACTCGCAGTTTTTGCTCGGCTTCTTCAGGATCGAAAGGTCCATCTGCCGACGAATACTGTATGGGGCCACAGACCAACATCCTGAGCATCACAGCCTGTGGTCGATGGGAAAGCGAGAAAGCCAAACTGTTTTCGGGGTAATAATTCCAAAAGCCGTGATGCCACATTCCGCCCGCGACACCAACCAGCAGCAAGACAAGTATTCCACTTCGCGACGGAAGAGGCCGCAAAGATCTCCCAGCTTGCCGCCTACCAAGAACTCGCCAAGCAACTTGCGATACGAATAGGAAAATCAGGCCGACGAGAACGAAAATCCAAACAAGAAAGTTGCTGGCGCTGGCTGGAAAAAACGAAACAAGAAAATGGTCGCCAGCAATGCCAGCAGCAAGACTCAGCAAAGTGGCCAAGGCTGGTGATCGGCTCGGAGTATTGATATTCACGTCACTACAGGGGTTAAACTCTGGTTCTTATTGCATTTACGTCCTTGAGGAAACGATAGATTGAGACAGGTGCGCAAGTTCCTCGCACAGGTAAATCGTTTCCCTAACCAGAGAGAACCCCTTTCGAAGCGAAGTGTTACAAATCCTTTTACAAATAAATTAGATTGAAGGTATACTAGCAGCTGTAATGGTCATCCGGATTGGCGGACGGGCTACACAAATCGCTTGCTTTTCACCGTTTACATCGTTACAAGTAGTTCTGCAAATCATTCGTTTGCTGAATAATAGGGGGTTATCTTCCCCTCCAAAAAAATATGTCTTTTTTACTCCTCATTCCCTGGATTTATTTGAGGTCGATATGTCTGCACAACGACGCCCTGGATTTACGTTGGTGGAGCTACTTGTAGTAATCGCCATCATCGGAATTCTGGTCGCTCTCTTGCTACCTGCAGTGCAAGCTGCTCGTGAAGCTGGACGGCGAACAGAATGTCTCAACAACTTGAAGAACTTAGCTCTCGCCGAGCACAACCATCTGGATAAACACAAAAGTTTCTCCTGTGGAGTACCTGTAGGTATTCCCGAAGCCAACCAAGACAAAGCCTACTTCGCAGGCGGTGGTACACAGTGTGCCGGATTCAACCAGCGAGAGATGCGAATTGGTCCCAACTGGCAATCGAACATCTTGGCCGAGATGGAACATCTCGAGTTGTACGAACGCTTGTCTGCCTGCCTTCGCGATGGCCCCCGTGCTTGGAACGCTCTGGATGATTGCGAGCACCCCGAATACGGTGGCGGCTTGAACAATTACACTCCACCTTCGTTCAGTTGCCCCAGTGCAGCCCGAATTAACCCTTCGGTAACGATCAACACCTACTGTCTTGAAAACGATGGTGCATCCAAGGGTAACTATGCTGCATGTTGGGGAGCTCCTCCCGTAACTGGTACTCAGCGAACCGACGACTATTTCTTTGGTTACTCCCCCGACCTATCGTCTGACGATGAGCAAACTCGCGGTATGTTCCGACTTGAACTTCTTCCCGAGCGAGCTTACTACCAAGAGATTACTGGCCCCAACCCTCTCCGAGGTGGTGCCGACACTCTCGACATGCGTTGGTTGTTCGGCTATGGCGAAGGAACTCGTACTGCAGATATACTCGATGGTACGACCAACTCCCTGATGCTCAGCGAAGTTCTCGCCTGGGAATCGGAGAAAGACGGTCGTGGCGTATGGGCTTCGGCAGCAATGGGTGCTTCGGTATTCAATGCACGATTGGGTCCGAACTCACGCATCGTGGATAAGGTTCCCATGTGCGAACAGCAGTGGACGTCGCTTCCAACTCCCAAGGGTTGTGAGTACGAACGAAACAGTCCTGGCGTTTACGCCGCGGCTCGTAGTCGTCACACCAAAGGCGTTAACTGCGCGTTTGGCGATGCTTCTGGCAAGTTCATTGCCGATGACATCGACACGACCATCTGGCAAGCTCTAGCAACTATCGCACGCGGCGAAGCCGTACCTGCGAACTACTAGACTCAAGTATCAAATATGCTAAAGTGGCTTCGTGTCCTCGGACGCGAAGCCTCTTTTTTTGCCATCTATTAAAGGAATCGAATCGATGTTGCGAACACGTAACCTCACATTTTGTGTATTGGCATTTTCTCTCTTCGTTTTCAGCGGGTGCGGGCCATCGGCGACTGAATCAGATCCCAATTCCATGAAACGAGTTGTCTCGCGAGTCGCAGATGGTGCGCGTGACGAAGAACGTTTTACAGATCTTTTCGCTTCCAGTGCCACTGTTCCCGAAGACCGTGAAGCGTACGGAAATTTTCTCTACAGTGTCAAAGGCGCAAAAGGCGACGACAAGCGAACTGAAGTCGAAGTCGTCATCGAAAGCAATGACGCCAAAGAAGAAATGCTCGGCACATTCACTTGGATTACGATGAAAGAAAACGGCGAATGGAAGCTTGTCGAAGCTCCACTGCCATAACAAAGTAGCTCGCGCAACTTCCACTCTTCAGGAAAAGATCTGAAAGTTGTACAGCTCATAAATACGTCGCAAAAAACGCCACCAAACAGGTGGCGTTTGTCATTTCGAACTTGCCTAAACGGCGAAACCCGCATTTTCAACGAGAAATCCACTCTGCAGCGGACAAAAAAAGAAACGCCAAAAGAATTAGATTCCCGTGGCCGATTGACCTAACTTGTCACCGAACTCGCGATGAGAGTTACAGAAGACAAATCCCGCAACCGAGACTCATCAAGGAGTTCACCATGAACAAGTACTACGTCGAATCTGGTACCAATCTCAATGTCGTTATCCTCGCCCGCAACCCAGTGGACGCAATAATGCGAGCTATTGCAGTGGGCGGCGACGCCTTGTTGGAATTAGACGAAATTATCGTTGTCAATCAACGCGGCTTCGTCTCCCTTCGCGCCGGCCAGGAATTCCGCGAAGATGATCTAATCTACCCAACCCAACTACTTCTCGACCCTCCCGACGATAACGGCCGACTCCAATTTCCCTCGACATCCAGCTAATTCGACATCCAGCTGATTTTGCTAGATGTCGTGCTCAATGGCCTTCCGACTGCGGGCGCGACTACCGTGTCGGCTTGTGCTCCCGACTCCCTACCGACTGATTTCGCGATAACGAATTCTTGCCATAAGCGATAACGAATTCTTGCCATAAGTTGTGCCGCTCGTGTTTAGTCGGCACAATAACGTGCAGTGTGAACATCACGAGAACGACTGGATCAGAAGTGGTTGAGAGAAAGGGAGCGAACATGCTCAGTAAACGAGTGGATTGGTTGAGAAGATTCTTTGGATTCACGGCGAGTTGCGTGTTGATCGCAGCGATAGGTTGCGGCCCCTCAAAGCCTCAACCATTCCCAAACTATTCCCCGAACAATACGTCGTCTCCCTCGCCCTCAGAAATTGGCAAGCGTTCCGAAAATCCTACGACCCCTGCCGGAGGTAGCACGATCCAAACTTCTTTGAATTACCCTGCGTCGCAACGTTCCGATCAAACCGACGATTATCACGGAACTGAAGTTGCCGATCCGTATCGCTGGCTCGAAGATACCGACAGTAAAGAAACTGCGGCTTGGGTTCAGGCTCAAAACGATGTCACCTTTGGCTATCTAAAACAAATACCTCAGCGCCAGCCGCTTCTCGAACGGTTGACGAAATTATGGAACTACGAACGCTATGGGCTGCCAGTAAAACGGGGTGAGCGGTATTTCTACAACTACAACAACGGACTGCAAAACCAAAGCGTCCTTTATGTTGCCGATGGCCTCGCGGGTGAACCCCGACTTTTGCTCGACCCCAACAACCTCAGCGACGATGGCACGACTGCCGTAAAGAGCTGGAAGGCCAGCACCGACGGAAATATGCTCGCCTATAGTCTCGCGGAAGATGGCTCCGATTGGCAGCAGTGGCGAGTACTAGATGTAGCGACTGGCGAACTTCTTTCCGATCATCTTAAGTGGAGCAAGTTTTCTGGAGTCAGCTGGACCAAGGATAGCGACGGGTTCTTCTACAGTCGTTATGACGAACCGAAAAAGGGCGAAGAGTTTACAGGCGTCAACTATTTTCAAAAACTCTATTACCACAAAATCGGCACACCTCAAGATGCCGATGTCTTGATCTACGAGCGGCAGGATGAAAAAGAGTGGGGATTCAGCGGCGAGGTCACCGACGACGGTACCTACTTGATCATCCATGTCTGGCGCGGCACGGAACAGAAGAATCTAATCTTCTACAAGGATCTCACCGACACCGAGTCGGAAGTCGTGGAGTTGATTACGGGTTGGGATGCGGAATATGAATTCGTAGACAGCCACGAGTCGACGCTCTGGATTGCCACGGATAACAAAGCAGACCGCCGTCGCCTGATTGCGGTCGACCTAGCCAGCCCCGGTGCGGAACAGTGGCAGGAAGTCATTCCACAATCCGATGCAGTGCTTAGCGGAATCAGTCGAATCGGTGGTCACTTCATCGCTTCTTATATGGAAGACGCTCGATCGGTTGTTAAAGTCTTCAGTGAAGTGGGTGAATTTGTTCGCGAGGTCGAGTTACCTGCGATCGGTTCTGCTGGTGGCTTTAGCGGGAAGTCAGACGATTCCGAGACGTTTTATTCGTTCTCGAACTTCACGCAACCGGGAGCCGTTTATCGTTACGACGTCGCCACGGGTGAAAGCATTGTCTATCGGCAGCCGAAAGTCAGCTTCGACGCTTCTTCGTACGAAACGAAACAAGTCTTCTACGAAAGCAACGATGGCACAAAAGTGCCGATGTTTATCACTTACAAGAAGGGATTAAAGCTGGATGGCAACAATCCAACTTTGCTCTACGGCTACGGTGGATTCAACATCTCGCTGCTACCTCGCTTCTCCGTAACGAACCTCGTTTGGCTTGAAAAGGGAGGTGTCTATGCGGTCCCAAACCTACGCGGCGGTGGCGAGTATGGAAAGCAGTGGCACGAATCGGGGATGCTCGACAAGAAGCAAAACGTCTTCGATGATTTTATCGCAGCGGCCCAGTGGTTAATCGACAATAAATACACGACATCTGAAAGACTAGCGATTCGCGGCGGCAGCAACGGTGGTTTGTTAGTCGGCGCTTGTATGACGCAACGACCAAAGCTCTTCGGAGCCGCGTTGCCCGCAGTCGGTGTGATGGACATGTTGCGATATCACAAATTCACTATCGGCTGGGCCTGGGTATCGGAGTACGGGTCAGCAGAGGACGCGGAGCAATTCAAGACGCTTCTTGCTTATTCTCCGCTTCACAACCTCCAACCGGGAACCTCCTATCCACCGACCATGGTGACAACGGCCGACCACGACGATCGCGTCGTCCCTGGCCACAGCTTCAAATTTGCCGCGGAACTTCAGCACGCCCACCAAGGCGAAAACCCTGTACTCATTCGAATCGAAACGAGTGCGGGCCACGGCGCTGGTACTCCAACTTCCAAACAAATTGAAACGTCCGCCGATGTATTGGCGTTTCTCATGAAGACATTTGAAATGAAATAGCGCGAGGTCAAAATGAAACTTGGACTCATCAATTCCGCCTGGGTACAGGCTAACAAGCCGACGACGTTCGGTTTGCAGATGACAAAGGAAATCGGTTTCGACACCATCGATATTTTCGTCGATCCAATGGACATCGACGTTCGCGAACGGCGACTGATCAAAGACGAATGCGATCGCCTGGACTTGCCGATTGTTTCCATTGCTTGCGTGGCCGTTGGCTTGGTCGACTTTAATCCAAGCGTCCAGCGTTTTCACGTCGATCGAGTGAAGCAGTATTTGGACTTGGCCTACGAGTATCAAGCCAAGAACGTGCTGCTGGTTTTAGGCGAGTACATCTGGCAACAGGAAGTGATTCCCCCCGAGGAACAATGGCGAATCGGAGTTGAGAACTGCAAGATCATTGGCGACTACGCCGGTTCGCTCGGACTGCAAATCGCGCTCGAACTCGAACCCTTCAAACTGTCACTCGTCAACTCTGTCGACACCATGGTCCAATTTGTCGACGACTGCGATAACGAAGCGATCAAAGCCAACATCGACATCTCCCACTTATTGTTGGCAGACGTCGGTGCGGAGGAAATGCGGCACCTCAAAGGCAAAGCCATCCACGTCCACATTTCCGACTGCGATGGAAAAGTGCATGGCGATCTACCTCCCGGACGAGGAGTCGTCGATTTTGGACCCTACCTCAAAGAACTCAAAGACCTCGACATCGACGGCGCCATCTCCATCGAATTGGAATACTCGCCGGAACCAGATAAGATCGTCGAGTGGGTAACTGAAGCATATGAATCGACCGACAAGCTAATGCAAGCAGCCGGACTGCGAGACTAGACAGCGCGAGACTAGACAGCGCGAGACAAACTTCGATCACAGCGAGATGTTGGGATGAACACACAGCCATTAACAGTGGAGCAAGTAGAGCAGTTCCAGCGCGACGGTTATCTATTCGTCGAGAATCTATTGGACGCCGAAGAGACGAAGCTCCTGTGCCAAGCTGCAAAGTTGGACTCGACTACGCAGGATGCCGCAATGGGCGTCAAAGACACCTCGGGCCGGCGGACAAACTTAAGCCTCTGGAATCACGCGGGCGACGACATCTATGGCGTGATTGCCCGCAGTGAACGAGTTGTGTATTCAATGCAACAGTTGCTCGACGATGAGGTCTACCATTATCACTCGAAGCTGAGCGCCAAAGAACCAAAAGTTGGTGGCGCGTGGGAGTGGCATCAAGACTATGGATACTGGTACGAAAATGGTTGCTTGTTTCCGGACATGGCGAGTGTTTTTATTGCAGTCGACGATTGCACAAAGGAAAACGGCTGTTTGCAGGTGCTGCGAGGTTCGCATTTGTTAGGTCGAGTGGCTCACGGCCCCTTCGGAGAACAGACGGGTGCAGACCCAGAACGGGTTGCCGAAGCGCGAAAACGCATGGAACTGGTCTATTGCGAAATGGCCGCGGGCACTGGTCTGTATTTTCATTCCAATTTGCTGCATGCCTCGGATGCGAACCTCAGCGACAGCGATCGCTGGGGCTTGCTGTGTTGCTACAATACCAAACACAACGATCCGTACGTCGATTCGCATCATCCAAGATATACGCCACTCGACGTGTTGCCGGATTCGGCGATCAAAGAAGTGGGAGCCAAAGCGGCATCTGCGGACCAAGAGTTTCTGCAACAAGATGAAGATCAAACAACGGGATAGCATCACTTATGGCCAAGCGAAAGATTAACCTCGACCTCGACTATTTACCTCGCTTGCCCAAGGACAAGAGTCCAGCAATTGGGTGCATCGGCGCGGGTTTCATCATGGCGGATTGCCATCTTGTCGCGTATCGCAATGCAGGCTTTAATCCAATCGCGGTTTCATCGCGGAACAAAGAGCGAGCTGAAGAAGTTGCCGCTCGACACAATATCGCCAACAGCTATTCCGATTACCGCGAACTGCTCGACAACCGCAACGTCGAAGTCGTCGACGTGGCAGTGCCGCCCGATATTCAGCTGGATGTCATTAAAGAAATCGTCAAGCGAAAAGACCACATCCGCGGCATCCTGGCTCAAAAGCCGATGGGGATGAACTATCAAGAGGCGAAGCAGATCGTACAGATGTGTCGACGCGCTGGCATTACGTTGGCAGTCAACCAAAACATGCGATACGACCAATCAATACGAGCTTGCAAAACCTTGTTGGATCGAGGCTACCTCGGCGATCCCGTATTGGCCTCTATCGATATGCGAGCGATTCCGCACTGGATGCCCTGGCAAAAGCGAATGGGCTGGGTCACTTTACGAATCATGTCGATTCACCACTTAGACACGTTTCGATATCTGTTTGGCGATCCACAACGAGTCTTCGCCAGCGTACGTCCTGATCCGCGAACGGCAAAACAGTTTCGCCACAAAGACGGAATTTGTCTTTACATTCTCGAATACGCCAACGGCATGCGAGCCACCAGTTGCGACGATGTTTGGACGGGACCGGCGCTCGAAGGTGCGGAATCCGACATCTCGATCAACTGGCGAGTAGAAGGAGAGGAAGGGTTGGCTCGAGGAACGATCGGTTGGCCCGACTACCCTAACCCGACGCCCAGTACAATCGACTTTACTACAACTCGACAGCCAGGCTATTGGTTTCAGCCTCGCTGGAAAGAAGTCTGGTTTCCCGATGCCTTCGTCGGCACGATGGCACAATTGCTCGTCGCCTTGGAAGAAGGAACGGAACCGGAAATTGGCGGCAAGGACAACTTAAATACGATGGCATTGGTCGACGCATGCTATCTATCTGTAAAGGAACATCGAGCTGTCACATTGAGCGAAGCAAAAGCCAAGCGATAGCTGCCCCATGAATCAGCGAACAGAAAAATGACCGAACGAAAAGACTATCGAGCGGGATTGAAGCCGCCAAAGTTCGGTTTGGCTGCACTGTTCTTTATGATCGCGATGCTAGGTGCATCATTCGCAGCCATCAAGTTCTTTGGCGGACATGCAGCGATTGGGGTCGTCGTGATGCTTCTGGCCGTCGCTGCTCACGTCGTCGGCACGGCCATCGGAAAGAAACTCCGCGATTCCGGCAATCGACCACTTCCCAATGCGGACGGGGAGCTTCCCGAGTATGCTCAGCGCGAACTAACCGACGACGACTTCGCGCCCTCCACCCGTCTCAGCCGCCACGATTCGATGGGGCGAGCGACTTTCGTTCTGATCGCAATTGGCGCAATACTTAGCGCAGCGGTCGGTGCGATTTTGTTTCTGTTTGTCTACTGGGAGAAAGCCGAGATTTGGAACATTGGCGCCGGCGCTTTAGCATTTGCCATTCTCGGCGGCATTGCCACGTTCGCGGGAGTTGGATTCCTACGAGCTTCGATCGGAGCAGTTTCGCAAGCGTCGAGTGACATACGAAAACGACGCTAAGTGGCGTTTCTTACTCTTCCACTTCGTGGACGACAACTAGATTGTGAGCCTGCGGAACGACTTCGCTACCCGTAACAAAAACGATGCGGTCACCGATCTCAAGCCAACCTTCCCGAAGTCCTTTTTCGGAAAGAAACGTCCTCAGTTGCGGGCCGCTTTCCATCGGTGCATTGGCGACGGGAATAATCCCCCAAAACAAAGTGACGCGACGCAATGTGTCTTCTCGATGGCTAGCGCACAGCGTCCGAATGGGGCTGCGGTGTTTGGATTGAACGAGAGCTGTGGCTCCGCTGCGAGTAGCGATGACAATCAATCGAGCGTCGAGGTGATGAGAGATATGAGCGGCGCCGCTAATGACCGCTCGCGAGATTTGATGAACGACCGAATCGGTCATTTGCTCCAAGTGCGCGTGCGGTTCTTCGAGCACGACGGATTCGGTCGCGACCATGATGCGATTCATCATCTTTACTGCTTCGAGCGGATAGTTACCGATGGCTGTTTCGCCGGACAACATACAGGCGTCGGCACCGTCGATGATGGCGTTGGCGACGTCGGTCGCTTCGGCGCGAGTCGGACGAGACGACTGTTGCATACTGTCGAGCATTTGAGTGGCAACGATGACAGGTTTTTGCCAGCGAGTGCAAGCTCGAATGATCCGTTTTTGTTCCATCGGCATTTCTGCGACGTCGATCTCCACGCCCAGGTCACCACGCGCCACCATGACACCACCACTCACTTGTACGATTTCGTCGAGGCACTCGAGCGCTTCGCGTTTTTCGATTTTGGCGATAACCAGCGCATCGGAACCGTGCTTGTGTAATAAACCGATGAGTGTGTTTATTTCTTTCGGTGTGCGAACGAAGCTGAGGCTGACGAAATCTACGCCAGTTGCCGCTGCCCATTCGGCATTAACGAGATCTGCCTCGGTTAGTGCAGGCACGGATAGGGCGACGCCCGGGAGATTGATTCCCTGTCGGCTGCGGATTAGCCCCGAGTCGAAAACGCGACACTTGGCTTCGCCGTTTTCGACCGATTCCACAGTCAAACCGACAGTGCCGTCGGCCAGCATTACGTTGTCACCAGCGGAAAGCTCGTCGACCAGCTTGGGATAGTTACAAGTAAGCTGCGACGGATCGTCGCTTTTCGTTCCCGGGACAAACGTCAGCACATCATCGATATGGCAATCGATTTCGCCATTGGGAAGTTCGCCGAGTCGGAATTTGGGTCCGGCTAAATCAACCAGAATCCCCGTGATGCTGCCGCAACGCTTGCTTGCTTCGCGGATCAAAGCTACCATCTGATCGTGGTCTTGACGGGTCCCGTGAGCCATATTGATGCGGAAGACGTCGACTCCAGCGACAATCAGCTCGACGAGTGCGTCGATATTGCCGCAAGCAGGTCCGACAGTGGCGACAGTCTTCGTGCGAGCTCGATTCTGTCCGATAAGTTTCGGTTGATTCATCGTTCATCCCTAGATTCGTTGTGGGCCATCATCTTACCCTGATGCAATTCAATCCGCAGTCCCCTACCCCGTTTTTGCCGCCCGACCAAAACCACGCCCATTAACCCCGACCAATAACATCGTGACCCAAGAGAGCCCCAAACTTCGCCGTGCCAAAGCCACCATCGTGGGGACCGTTTTGGGTGCGATTTTTGCCTTAGTAGTTGTTTTTGGCGGCCAACGCCTATTTGGTCCCGGTCCGATTCCACCTCTGAATCCCGAAACTTTTGAAACTCAACGTCAGCATTGGCAAGCCAATTCGATCTCAGATTACGACGTAGAAATAACCGTTGAAGGCCGGCAAGCCGCAGTCTATCGCGTCGAAGTCCGCGCTGGCAAGGTCGTTTCAGCGAAACGCAATGACCGCGATCTTCCCGAAGGCCACACATGGAACACGTGGTCGGTCGATGGCATGTTCCGCACCATCGCCTCGGATGTGGAGAGCCTGCAAAAGCACGCAACTGGAACTGCCCACGAATCCACTCCCTACGTCAAACTTTTTGCCGAGTTTGAATCGGAGTTTGGTTATCCGAAACGTTTCTTACGAGTGCAGAGTATGGGCAAGGCGCCGAGCTTGGAAGTCACTTGGAAAGTTACCGAATTCACAAGACAATAACAACCACATAGCTCGTTTCCACATAACGCAACACGAATCGCTCACAAATATGTCTCATTGGTCGAACAAAGTCGTCGTCATTACAGGAGGATCTTCAGGCTTTGGCCTGGAGTTGGCCGAAGCGTTTGCTCGCGCCGGCGCTCGTCTTGTAATCGGAGCTCGGAATGCCGAGCGTCTAGAAGAGGCGGCTGAGTCTCTACGAAAATTCGGCGGCGAAGTTCTTCCCGTCGTTGTAGATGTTACCGTCGACGCGGATGTCAAAAGCTTCATCGAACAAGCGGTTGAGAACTACGGCGCGATCGATGCGTTAGTCAACAACGCAGGCAAGTCGATGCGCGGTCGAGTCACAGAGACGACTCCCGAACAATTCCAAGAGTTGTGGGACATTAATTTTTTATCGGCGGTGCGGTGTACTCAGGCGGCTTTACCTCATCTGCTGGCAACGGGCGGTCACATCGTCAACATTGGCTCTTTGGCGTCTAAAGTCACCGCGCCTTTTTTGGGTGCTTATCCTGCCTCAAAATTTCCGCTGGCGGCCTACAGTCAACAATTGCGACTGGAATTACACGAGTCAAACGTTCATGTCTTACTCGTTTGCCCGGGACCAATGCAGCGTAACGACGGCGATACTCGCTATGCGGAACAGTCGAGCGACTTGCCCGAGTCGGCTCGCAGGCCAGGCGGTGCGAAAATAAAAACCATCGATCCAACGTGGCTGGCGGGCCGCGTGGTGCGAGCGTGTGAAAAGCGCGAACTGGAATTGATCGTCCCCGGTTATGTGCGCTGGCTCATGGGAATCGCTCAGCTTTGGCCATCCTGGGGCGACTGGCTGATTCGGCGAAAGACAAAATAATTCGCTGATAAAACTTTCTCTGAATCTAGAGAAGGTAGGCAGAACAATTCGCCAACATTTTGCCTGCGACCCCGAGTGGACTCAGATCTCTATCAACCTGCTACACTTTTCCTTCAACGCAGCCCTTTCTGCCCCTGGCAACGGCGTTTGCATTCGTCTAAATTGGTAGATTCGCATCTCGCCAATTAATGAGGACTATAGCTACCATGAGTGCATTCCCCGAAATCTCAAAGATCCAATACGAAGGTCCCGAATCTAAAAACCCGCTTGCTTTCCACTGGTACAACGAAGACGAAGTTGTCGAAGGCAAGACGATGAAAGAGCACATGCGATTCAGCGTTGTGTACTGGCACACATTCCGGGGAACGGGAAGCGATCCTTTCGGTCCTGGAACGATGCAGCGTCCGTGGGAAGATGGCACCGACTCGGTAGAGAATGCACAGAACCGAGCTCGCGTTGCTTTCGAATTCATGGAAAAACTCGGCGCTCCTTACTACGCGTTCCACGATCGCGACGTCGCTCCTGAAGGCGATAGCTTGGCGGAATCCAACAAGAACTTTGACGCCGTCGTCGAAGTCTTGAAGGAAGAGCAAGAGCGAACGGGCATTAAGCTGTTGTGGGGCACGGCGAACATGTTCAGCAACCCACGCTTCATGCACGGTGCTTCGACTAGCTGTAACGCAGACACGTTTGCTTACGCTGCCAGCCAAGTCAAAAAGGCGATGGAAGTCACCAAGGAACTCGGCGGCGAAAACTATGTCTTCTGGGGCGGACGCGAAGGCTACCAAAATCTCTACAACACAGACTTGAAGCGCGAACTGGATAACATGGGCCGCTTCATGAACCTGGCAGTCGACTACGCCAAAGAGATCGGCTTCGACGGCACCTTTTTAATTGAGCCCAAGCCAAAAGAACCCACCAAGCACCAATACGATTCCGACGTAGCCGCTTGTGTCAACTTCCTGCGAGCTTACGGTCTGACGGACACCTTTAAGCTAAACATCGAAACAAACCACGCTACTTTGGCTGGTCACACGATGATGCACGAATTAGATTACGCCGGCATGCAAGATATGCTCGGCTCGATCGACGCCAACACGGGCGACTTGATGCTGGGCTGGGACACCGACCAATTCCCCACCGACATCTATCTCACAACTCAAGTGATGTTGATGTTGCTGAAGTACGGTGGTCTCGCTCCTGGTGGCGTAAACTTCGATGCCAAAGTTCGCCGCGAAAGCTTCGAACCAATCGATCTGTTCTACGCACACATCGGCGGTATGGACGCGTTCGCTCGCGGCCTGAAAACTGCAGCGGCGATTCGAGCCGACGGTGTGTTGGGCGAATTCGTAACGGATCGCTACAGCAGTTGGGAATCTGGCATCGGCACCGAAATCGAATCGGGTCAAGCCGACTTCAAACGACTGGAAGAATACATGCTGGAGAAAGGCGAAGTCGCGCCCAACCAAAGCGGCCGCCAGGAAATGCTAGAAAACCTCATCAACCAATACATCTAGCAGTCGGCTCGACGAGAGTACAAACGAAAACGCGGTGTCGAAATTCGGCACCGCGTTTTTTTGTTGGAGTGCTGAAGTGTGAAACCGCTATATTAGGAACGACGTCTCGACATCGAAAGGAAACACTATGAAATTTCGGCTCTCCCACCTCTTTGTCGCGATAGCCTTTTTTGCCGTCATTAGCGCGTGGCTCGTCGATCGATCGCGATTGACCAAAGTGAACGCGGAGTTGAATTCCGAGTGCATCGAATTATTTGCTCGGCAGCCTGAATTGATCGATGTAAGCACAAATACCTTGTTGAACACGGGCGGAATTGCTGGGCGAAAGCTAATGTACGACGCGACCGATCCCG
>Ga0115002_10002703_pt1 | contig 22832 bp, 18 predicted proteins | sample ArcticOcean_MG_C_8_FD_89576 | JGI IMG/M metagenome (GOLD analysis project Ga0115002, IMG submission 89576) | Marine microbial communities from western Arctic Ocean - ArcticOcean_MG_CB11_86 | ecosystem: Environmental > Aquatic > Marine > Oceanic | place: Arctic Ocean: Canada Basin | collected... | reverse complement strand
TGGCGACACCTTAATCGGCGCAGGAAATAAAAGCGGAGCACGGTGATGTCGCAGTTCGGTGAACGTATAGCTCAGGCGGGCGGGCGGGCGGTAAAATCGCTTTCGCCCAAATTTGGCCAGGCGATGGAATATGGCGACGCAAAAAATGCCACCGGTTCCGACGAAGCATCCGTGCGCCTTGATCTTGCCAAGCGCGACGACCTGCAGCCTGAAGTTCTCTACTCTCTGGCCGAGGATAACGAAGCTGATGTGCGCCGTGCTGTAGCTGAAAATGCTGCGACGCCGAGGCAGGCCAACGCCCTGCTGGTAAATGATGTGGATGGTGATATGCGCATCTCCCTGGCGCGCAAGATTGCCCGCCTGGCGCCCGACCTGAATTCTGAAGCGCAAGGCTGGTTGCAGGAAATGACCCTGAAGATACTTGATGATTTGTCGCGCGATGAGCTGCCGCGCGTGCGGACGATCATCGCCGAGGAAATCAGGAATCTTGATACTTTACCGCACGAACTCATCACCAGGCTGGCGCGCGACGCTGAACTAACGGTGTGCGCGCCAATTCTTGAATATTCGCCCATGCTCAACGATGATGATTTATTGGAAATCATGGCGCTTGGGCCTGTTAAGGGCGCGCTTACGGCAATTTCGGCGCGTGAGAATCTAGCGCCCGGGCCTTCCGATATCATCTCCCAAAGCGACGATTCAGATGCCATTGCGCAGCTTCTCGCCAATTCGAGCGCGCAGGTGCGCGAAGATACGTTGGATCGGATTGTCGATAATGCCGAGCAACAGCGGACATGGCATGAACCGCTGGTAAATCGGGATGATTTATCGCACCGCGCGCTCAAGCATATCGCCCGCTTCGTTACCTCCTCACTTCTGTGAGTGCTTGAACAACGTTATGAGTTGGAAAACGATACCACCTTGGAAATCGCAGAAGCGGTTGATGAACGGTTGAGCTCGGATGGCTTGAACGAAACGGGATTGCCCCTCCAGCGTGCCGCAGATATGCATGCCGAGGGCAAACTCAACGATGAGGCGGTGATGACGGCGATTACCCGTGGTGATCGCAATTTCCTCATCGAAGGACTGGCCCTGAAGTCCGGCTATCCGCCTGAAACGGTGGACAGTGTTTTATCATCACAGAGCCCGAGAATTCTTGTCGCGCTGTGCTGGAAAGCCGGCCTCTCCATGCGCACGGCATTCCAAGTGGAGCTGAAGATTGCGCATATTCCCGCGGGCGACCTCATTAGCGCCCGGGAAGGGGTGCATTATCCCTTCGATGGCTCAGAAATGCGGGAAATTCTGCGTTTTCTGTCGGAATAGGTCGCCCGGGCTGGCGCGGCTCAGAAAATAATATTCTACCGTAATATCTGGTGGTAATTTTGATCGTAAATATCCTGCTGAATGGCTCGTGCTTCCACAACATGTTGTGATATAAACCGGGCATGAGCGCACATGTGGACCCTAAAAATATACTTCCCGTGGCCTTTTCCGAGGCCCTGGGCGAGCGTTATTTGGCTTATGCGCTCTCCACCATCACGTCGCGCTCCCTGCCCGATGTTCGTGACGGCTTAAAACCGGTTCAACGCCGCCTGCTCTTCGCCATGCGCGAACTCAAGCTTGATCCGGCAGCAGGTTACAAGAAATGCGCCCGGGTGGTGGGCGATGTTATCGGCAAATATCACCCGCATGGCGATGTCGCTGTCTATGACGCCATGGTGCGCTTGGCGCAGAGTTTTGCAGTACGCTGGCCGCTGGTGGAGGGGCATGGCAATTTTGGTAATATCGATGGCGATAATGCTGCCGCCATGCGTTACACCGAGGCGAGGCTGACAGAGGTCGCGGCGGCATTGCTGGAGGGCATCGGCGATGATGCGGTCGCCTTTCGTGATACCTATGATGGCGAAGAACTTGAGCCCATCGTCTTGCCGGCGGCGTTCCCCAATTTGCTCGCCAATGGCGCCAATGGCATTGCTGTCGGCCTTGCCACCAGTATTCCGCCCCATAATGCGGGCGAGCTGTGCAATGCCTTGCAAATTCTGCTGAAGAACTCGCGCTGTGATCTGGCTGAACTTATTGCCTGCGTGCCGGGCCCGGATTTCCCCACCGGCGGCGTTTTGGTGGAAGACCCTGCGATGATTGCCGAAGCCTATGCCACTGGGCGCGGCGGCTTTCGCGTGCGTGCGCGGTGGCATACGGAAAAGACCGGGCGGGGGCAATATCAAATCATTGTCACCGAAATTCCCTATCAGGTGCAGAAGGCGCGCTTGGTGGAGCGCATTGCTGATCTGCTGCAGGCACGGAAATTTGCCCTTCTCGCTGATGTGCGTGATGAATCAGCTGACGATATCCGCTTGGTTTTGGAGCCGCGCAACCGCTCCGTTGATCCGAAGATGCTGATGGAGACCATGTTCCGCCAGACTGAGCTGGAAACGCGGGCCTCGCTCAATATGAATGTGCTCGATGTGAACGGCGTGCCGGGCGTGATGAATTTGAAGCAGGTGCTGCGCGCCTTTTTGGATCACCGCTTTGATGTCCTGTTGCGCCGTACCGCCCATCGCCTCGCTCAAATCGCGCATCGCCTGGAAGTGCTGGGTGGCTATCTGGTTGCCTATCTTAATCTGGATGAAGTCATTCGCATCATTCGTGAGGAGGATGAGCCGCGCAAGGTGATGATGAAGCGCTTCAAGATCAGCGAAGTGCAGGCTGAGGCAATTCTCAACATGCGACTCCGGGCTCTCCGAAAGCTCGAAGAAATTGAGATCCGCAGTGAGTTCGATGCTTTGAAAAAAGAGCAGACGGAGCTTAAAAAACTGCAAGACAGCAAGGACCGGCAAAAGACTGTTCTGAGCAAAGAGATCGCCGAGATGGTCAAGCGCTTTGGCCCCGAAACGGAGCTTGGCCGGCGGCGAACCGAAATCGGCAAGCCGCCCGAGCCGCTTGAAGTTCCGGCGGAGGCTTTGGTGGAGCGCGAGCCGATTACGGTTCTATGCTCGGCCAAGGGCTGGATCCGCGCGACAAAGGGGCATCTCGAAGAGGATGCACCAGTCAAATATAAAGATGGTGACCGCGAGCGTTTCCGCTTCCACGCCGAGACGACGGATAAGCTGGTGCTGTTTGCCACCAATGGCCGTTTCTTCACCTTGTCCTGCGACAAGCTGCCGGGCGGGCGTGGTCTTGGCGAGCCGGTGCGCCTGATGGTCGAAATGGCCAACGACCAGGATGTAGTCGAATTATTTGTTCACCGCCCGGGCCGACGTTTATTTGTCGCGTCGTCCGATGGGCGTGGTTTCGTGGTCGAGGAAGATGGCGTGCTAGCGGAAAAACGCACCGGCAAGCAGGTTCTTAACCCGGGCAAGGAAGCCGAGGCTTGTATTTGTGTCGCCGCTGATGGGAATAGCGTTGCCGTTGTTGGTCAAAACCGTCGCCTTCTGCTGTTTCCGGCCACTGAGCTGCCGGTAATGGCGCGCGGTCGTGGCGTCATCCTACAACGCTACCGCGATGGTGGCCTGAATGACGCCAAATTGTTCAACAAGGCGGATGGGCTGACCTGGAAAACCGGCGCCGGCGTGCGCAATGAAGGCGCCGCTACCGAGTGGTACGGCAAGCGCGCCCAGGCCGGGCGCGTCGCGCCGCGCGGTTTCCCCAAAGGCAATAAATTCGGGTAGTATTCCTGGCGGCTGAAGAATCAATATGAACGAGGACAACGAATGAACGCTGACAATTTTGAACAAAATACCGCATGCACTGCGCCCGCCGATATTCGCCATGACTGGCGCATTGTGTGCCGCGCCTTGGTCGCTGGCGTTAGAATATCGCCCACCGAGCATATTTGGCAATAACGGACGGTTGTGGTGAGTCTATGTCATTCGCCGCCATTCGCCGTCAACCAGCCATTGCAGCGGGCGAAAGCGCGCCTTGTAGGCCATTTTGGCGCTTTCTTCGATCCAAAACCCGAGATAGAGGTGTTTTTTACCGGTTTCACGGCAATTTTGCGCAAGCCATAGGATCATGTGGCTACCAAGGCTTCTTTTGGCTTCGGACGGGTCAAAAAATGTATAGACGGCAGAGAGTGATTCGCTCAGCGCATCAAAAAGGCAGACCGCCATCAAGCTACCATCGGCATCGCGAAATTCGGCCAGCCATGTCTCGACAAAGCTCTCTTCGACCAAATTGCGGTAATCCTCGAAGTCCATACCCGCCATTTCGCCGTCACCATGGCGCGCCAATTGGTAACGGCGAAAGAGGTCGTAATGCTCATTTGTGGCCAGCGATGGCACAATGCGAACGCTGAGGTCAGCATTTAAACCGCGCACCCGGCGGAGCGACTTCCCCGGCTTGAAGCTGGCGATGGGCAGGCGCACTGGCACGCAGGCCTGGCAAGTCGGGCAGGCGGGGCGATAGGCGATGGCGCCACTGCGACGGTATCCGGCGCAAATAAGGCGCTCATATTTGCGCTTTGTGTCACCATCGGCCAAATCCGTGACAATCTTGCGCTCTGGGCGCGATGGTAAATAAGGGCAGGGCTGCGGGCGTGTGGTAAATAAAAAATCCAGCCGGCCAGCTGCCAGACTCTGCCTTTTATTTGCCTCGCCGGCATCTTGGGTTACTGCCTTTGGAAATGTCATGGCGCTGATTATACCTCGCCGGTCAACTTACCAAAGCCCGTAATACCAAGGCGCAAAGAGCGAAAATCCGACCCATAGGAGGAAAATCAGCGGCGTACCGGCGCGAACGAAGTCGACGAAACGATAGCGGCCTGGCGTCATGACAAGAAGGTTGGTCACATAGCCAATGGGCGAGGCGAAGGAGCAATTGGCGGCGAGAATAACAGCGACGATAAATATCATCGGATCGACGCCCAAACCGACCGCAATATTAATTCCAATCGGGGTAAACAGCACCGCGCAGGCATTGTTGCTCAGCACATTGGTAAAAGCTGCCACGAGGAGAAAAAATCCCGACAGCATGATTGCGGCGCCGGCGCCATCGAGCGCGCCAACCAGACCGTCGGCAATATAGGCACCGCCACCGGTAGCGCTAAGCGCCGCATTCAAGGCCAGCGCGGCGCCGCCCACCAAAATAATTTGGCGATCGATAGCGCGTGCCGCCTGGCGCACATTCAACGTGCCGGAAAATACCATTAGTGCCGCGCCGGCTACGGCGGCGGCAACGATCGGCAGAATACCGGTAGCGGCAATCGCCACCACGGCGAGGAAGATCAGGCTGGCGCGGCGCGCATGGTGGTAGGACGGCATCTCGCTTTCAGACCATTCCATCAGCACGACATCGCGGTTGGCGCGTAAGCTCCGCAAATCCTGACTACGACCTGACACCAGCAAAACATCGCCCGGTTGGAGCCGAACCTCATGCATATGCGCCCGGGTCATGCGGGCACGGCGCTGCACGCCGAGGACGGTTACGCTATTGGCTGCCGGAAAGGCGGATTGCTCAATCGGCAATCCGAGTAGGCGTGAGCCGGGAGAGACCATAGCCTCGGCAACCATACGGTTGGTGCGCGCATTGTTGTCAGCCGGCGCCTCAGGGGCGCTTTCGCCGCCGGCTGTCGCCTCGACTTCCAGGGCGGATGTTGGCCGGATTTGCAAACCGCTTGCGCGCGACACCGCATCCACCAATGCCTTGCGGGTTGCTGCAACGATAACCACATCGCCCGGTTTCAGCGCGATATCTTCGAACGGTGCGCGGCTGTGCACGGTGCCGCGCTGTACCATCAGCACTGTCATGTTGCGCAGCGACGGAAACATGCCGCCCACGGCAGAGATGCCGATTAACGGCGAGTCGAGTTCAACGGTAAACTGGGCAATGAACTGCTTGCCGCTGCTGGTGGTGAGTTCGGCTTCGTCTGTGTCGCGCTTGGGCATCAGGCGCGGCGCAATAAAGATAACGTAGGGAAAGCCCAATGCCGCCAACACCAGCCCGGGGATGGCAAAGTCAAAAAATCCGAGCGGCGGCACGCCTAATTCTTGCGCGGTTCCGGCGACAAGTAGATTGGTGCTGGAGCCGATAAGCGTCACCATGCCGCCCAGTATGGTGCAATAGCTGAGCGCCATCATTACGCGGCTCGAGGTATGGCCGAGGCGATCCGCCAGGGAGGCGAGCACGGGAATAAACATGACCACCACGGGTGTGTTGTTTAGCGCCGCACTGATGGTCAAGGCGGTAAAGAGACTGAGCGCGATCGCTGGTGCGGGCCGCCCGCGGGCGGCGCGGTAAATGGCTTGGCTGACAATCTCCAATGCGCCAGCGCGCACCATGCCCTGGCCGACAATGAGCAGAGCGACAACAGTGATGATCGCCGGATTGCCGAAACCCTTCAATAATCCGACCGCATCAAGCTCGGTGCGCCCCATCGCATCCTGCAGCGGCGCGACATGAAATAAAATGAGCAAGGCCGCCACAAGGCCGACCGAGGTCAGCTCAAGCGGCAGGCGTGGATGCGCATAGGCAATGATGGTGAGCCCGGCAAGCGCGAGGGATACCCACATTAATATCAAGGGGTCGACAATTATCATAGCGCGCCATCATGAAAGACGGCCCCGTCAAAGCCAAGCGGAAGTGGCAGTAGAAAGTCGCGGAGGGAGATTTTATTTAAAGCCGTAAAAATAGATCATTGTCTATGATGAGGTCATGCAGATCGGGCTCCGGCTCCACCTCTGGCTCCAACTCCTCCACCGGCGGAGTTTCGATCGCGGCTTCGGGCTCTTTCGTCTCGATGCTTTCGACGGGTTTTTCAGCCGGCTCAAGTTTTTCGATCTTTTCGACCTTTTCCGCCGTCTTCAGCCTGGCCTTGCTTCGGCCCGGCTTGATTTGAGGCGCCGAGTTTATCCTCGGGGTCGCTTTTCTTTTTGCTGCGTGCAAGGAACTCACCTTTGGCGTTTTTGGCGTCGTTTTTCTCGACCGTGCCCAAATGACTGCCGGTGCCCTGTTTCTGATCGTGTGCTTCAAGCGTACCCATATGGCTGCCGGCGGCGCCTTCAAATTCATGCTCCGACACCGGGCCGCTCATTGAAAATTCGCCCTCTCCGTCTTCCGATTCTTCATCCGCATTGCCAAGGACAGGCGTGCGAACACCGAGCATGAGGCCGGGCCGGCTGGTGCTGGAAGACATCGCGCCTTCGCTATCAATCGTGCGACCCCCCCCATGACGCCGCCGGAGCCACTCATGGATTCGCTCACACTGGCCGGGGCGAAGTAATTGGAAATGGCCGTCCGCTGGTCTTCCGTGGTGGCGTTGAGCAGCCACATCAGAAGAAAAAAACGCCATCATCGCGGTGACGAAATCCGCGTAGGCAATTTTCCACGCGCCACCTTGGGACGCTTCGTGGCCCCTCTTCTTGAACCTCTTGATGAAGATCAGTTCATTGACATTGGTGGCCATGTTTTTGGTCTACGCTTCCGGCAATTCGGCGACCGCATCCTCGACGCCATAGAAGGTCGGGCGTTCATGGGCGTACAAGATCTTACGTGCGAATTCGACGCTAACAGCCGGTGCGTAGCCCTGCATATAGGCCATGAGGCCGGCTTTCATGCAGACAAAGTATTTGGAATCGGTGTTTGAGCGGCCCTTCAGTGCCGATGCCATGGGGTCAATAAAGCCATATGACAGCAACACGCCGAGGAACGTCCCAACCAGCGCCGCGCCAATGAGATGACCAAGCACTTCCGGCGGCTCTGAAATCGAGCCCATGGTGTGAATGACGCCGAGCACAGCGGTAACGATGCCTAGCGCCGGCATGGCCTCAGCAACTTTGTTGGCCGCTTCGGCGATTTCTAACTGGTCGTTGTGGTGGGTTTTGATCTCTTCGTCCATCAAAGTTTCCATCTCATGCGCCTTGTCCGAACCCAAGGTCATCAGGCGGATATAGTCGCAAAGGAACGTGACGGCATGTTCATCAGCGTGGAATTTGGGAAATTGCTGGAACAGGTCACTTTCATTTGGATTTTCAACATGCCGCTCAAGCGCCAGCATGCCCTTCATCTGCACCAGCTTGAAAATCGCATAGAGCAGGGTGAGTAGCTTAAGAAAACTCGCCTTGTTGTGGCGCGGCGGTTTCAATATTCCCAGCGTTGCTTTGAAGCACGCTTTGATGACCGTCATGGGATTGGCGATGAGGAACGCGCCGATCGACGCTCCAACGATAATGATAAATTCGACCGGCTGGATCAAAATTTCAATATGTCGGCCCATCATGACGAAGCCGCCAACGACGCATACGACAACTGTCAAGCTGCCAATGATAACCAACATTCAAGCTCACCTCGCTATTAATACTCCGGCGCGGGAAAAGTGCTCCGGTGCATGCGTGCTAAATACGTTTGTCTAATTTAGCGCTAGCAGGGTGAAAAAACGGTTAACCACAAATATTACCGATAGCGGCGGCGTGATGGGTTTTGTTAACCTTTATTGCGGTGCGAGCCGCAGCGTACCAATATTTGCCGATTCAATTTGCGCTCGATTCATCAGCAAGGGAACATATTCCCCATCGCGCCACGCCTCGGCAAAGTCCCGGTAGTGGGAAGAGAGCGGGTTGCCGGATTGGCCGGTATTCTGGATAAAATAGGATTGTCCGAGCGGGTCAAGGTCGTAAATGGCGCGGTAGGCTGGGCCGTGATTTTGCACGAAGGGCTTCTCTTCATCTCGGATGGTAAAGCCGGCGGCGTTGACCGTATTGCGCGCGCCACCATTGGCTAGACGGACCTCGAACAGCGAGCCGAGCCCCGGCACACGGCCGAGCACCTCATGATCGCTATAGGCGTAATGGGCTTCGCCCCAGGCCCAATTGTCCATATTGTCGCCATAGAGCTCGGTTAAATATTGCAGGGCGCGTTTAAGCGCCTTGCCGGTTATAGCGGCGCAATCCTCCACTGCGGCGGTGGCTGTATCGTCGCACCAGGTGGTGCCTGGCCTTAGAGCCTGCAGCATGGCGGCTTCGCGAATCGACCAATAATCATTGAATGTGTTGCCGAGTTCATCGGCGAAGAGCGCGCGCATTAGCTCGCGCAGCCAGGCCATATAGATCAACGGCTCCGCACCTTCGGCCGTCATGACGTGATCCCACGCCGCTAGCCGGTTCAATGCCGCACGCGCCGCGTCGCTGTCGGGCGGCGCGAGTTCAAGCAAGCGTGGCAGAAGGGATTGTGCGGCGCGCGATGTGATGTCGGCCTGGATTGCGGCGAAGCTCTCAAAGTCATGCGAACCCTCGGCGCCGAGCAGTGCGGCGATGCGCTCCGCCCGGTGCGGCGCCGACCAGTCGCGCGTGATGTAGTAGGGATAGCGCGGTCCAACGATTTTATTATTGGCGGTGATAATCTGGCCGGAGCGCGGATTGAATAGGCGTGGCAGAGCGGCATTTGGAATAAAGCCAACCCAATCCTGTTCGCCGGTCCAGCCGGTCGAAGGCATCCAGCCATTGCCATTGCGTCGGATCGGTACCCGGCCGGTCGCCACATAGCCGATATTGCCGTGAATATCGGCAAATACGATATTCTGCGACGGCGCATGAAAATCGCGTAGCGCCGTGGTAAAGCTGTCCCAATCTTCGGCCTGGCCGATATTTATGGCGGCCTGGGCGCTGAGATCATCATCGCGCAACGCCGTCCAGGCGAAGGCGATGGCATGTCCGGCGTGGAGAAATTCACCACTGCCGCGGATAATGTCGGACACAATTGGGCCATGGCGTGTGACGCGCACAGTCAGCACTTCGTCCGTACCGTCTTTGACGCGGATGGTTTCCTGGCGCGTTTCGAAGGCGGCACTGCCATCCGGAACGAGATATCGATCCGGGTCATCAGGATGCAGGCGTTCAACAAAGAGATCCTGTACGTCGGGATTGGTATTGGTGAAGCCCCAGGCAAAGTTCGTAGTACGCCCGAGAACCGGCATGGGAAGGCCAGGCAAGGTGGCGCCTATGACCTCGAGGCCGGGTGCGCTCATGTGGGCGAGATACCACAGGCTTGGGATTTGCAGGCCTAAATGCGGGTCGTTGGCGAGTAGGGTATTGCCGCTTGCTGTATGTTCGCCGGAAATCACCCAATTGTTGGAGCCGAGGCCCTCGGGTGGGCGCGGCGGAAATATTGCCGCTAATGAAGCCCAGGGCAGGTCCGGCACTGCGCTGCTTTCCAACACCGCCGGGCCATCTTCAGGATAACCGGGCCAGAGCTCGTTGATTTGCTCAGTGCTCAAATGCTGCGCCATGCGAGCGCGCAACGCTTCATCCAGCGCATTGCCGCCAAGGTCCCAGGCCATCATCTTCATCCAGGCAATGCTGTCTGCCGGGCGCCATGGCTCCGGCTCGTGCGAGAGCAGGAGAAATTCTGGCGGTAGGGGCCCATCACGGGTGGTTAGAAATGCGTTCACCCCAGCAGCGTAGGCTTCATATACGGCCTGCGTTCCAGACTCTAGATTGGCGAAATTGGCCTCGGCGGCGCGGTAGATGCCAAGGGTACGCAAGAAGCGGTCAATGGAGAGAGTCTCTTCGCCGAACACCTCCGAGAGCCGCCCGGCGCCTACGCGACGCTGGAATTCCATTTGCCACAGCCTGTCCTGGGCGTGGATGAAGCCCATGGCAAATGACGCGTCCTTGATGCTGTCGGCGTAAATATGGGGAATGGCATGGGCGTCGCGGACGATCTCCACATCAGCGTCGAGGCCGGCCAATTGCATGTCGCTGTTAAGCTCCGGCAAAGAGCCGCGCGCCCATAAATAGCCGCCGATAATAACGAGAATGGCCACAACAATGAGCCCGCTCAAGCCACCCAACGGCCACCACCAGCGAAAGCCCCGGCGGGGGCTTTGCAGGCTGTAATTTCCCTTGCGTTTACGCCTTCTAGACATGTCGGGCCGTCACTACTTGAGGCTTTTCAGGATGCTGTCGCGATGTTGGTCAAGATCGGGCGCAGGTTGGCGGGTGGTCGGGTCGTCGAACGCCGACAGCTTGATCGGATTACCGGCCATGCGCAAGGAGCCGACTACCGGGTCGTGTGTTTCGATCACCATGTTGCGCGCTGCGATCTGCGGGTCGGCCAGCACTTGCGCCACATTATTGATCGGCGCGCATGGCACGCCGGCGGCGGCGAGCAGTTCCAGCCAATGCTCGGTGGATTGCTGTTTCAGCCGTTGCTCCATCTCCACTTTCAGTTCCTCGACATGCACACCGCGCGCATCATTGTCTGTGAAGCGCGCTTCTTCCGCCAGTTCCGGGCGCTCCAGGGCCTTACACAGGGTGGCAAACAAGGCGTTATTGCCAGCGGCTATAATGACGTGGTTGTCGGCCGTCTCATAGCTCTGAAACGGCACGATGGTGGGGTGGCGGGCGCCGAGCGGGCCGGGTATATCGCCGGTGGCGAAATAGCGCGCCAGGGCATTTTCCAGAATGGCGAGCTGGCTATCGAGCATGGCGACGTCAATTTTCATGCCCTCGCCGCTGGTGGTGCGATGGTGGAGCGCGCTGGAGACGCCAATAGCGGTAAACAGTCCGGCGGTGATATCACCGATCGAAGTGCCGACGCGGGTCGGCGGCCCGCCGGGATGGCCAGTCAGGCTCATCACGCCGCCGAGGCCTTGGACGACCATGTCGTAGGCCGGGCGCTCGGCATAGGGGCCGGTATGGCCAAAGCCTGAGCAGGCGGCATAGATCAGCTTGGGGAAGCGCGGATGCAGGCTCTCCCAGCCATAGCCCAGGCGCTCCATGGTGCCGCCGCGATAATTTTCGACCAGCACGTCCGCGTCCGCCAACAACGCCTCGAAGGTGGCGCGATCATCCGGGTCTTTGAGATTGAGAGCGAGGCTCTCCTTGCCGCGGTTGATCGACATGAAATAGGCGGATTTGCCTTTGATAAAGGGGCCGAAGGCGCGCGCGTCATCGCCCTTTTCGGGCACTTCCACTTTGATCACCCGGGCACCTAAATCGGCCAATACCATGGTGCAATACGGCCCTGCGAGGACGCGTGTTAGGTCGATAACTGTAATACCGTTGAGAGGGCCTGGAACCGTCATATCAATTATATTTCCTTGCTGCTTTAGAAATCCTGGCCGAGATGATACACGCTATTTCCCATTCTGGAACGCCCGTGCTCGGAGGATATTAATGACCATGCATAAGGCCCATTTTCAAATCGCGGATCGCCATGCGGAGAAGCTCGGCTCGTTTCGCCGCCTGGCCTACACCGAGTGGGGTGATGCGGACAATCCGCGCGTCGCGGTTTGCGTCCATGGCATGACCCGCAATGCGCGTGATTTTGATGCTTTTGCCGAAGCGCTGGCGGTGAGCCACCGGGTTTTATGCATCGATTTGCCGGGGCGCGGTGAAAGCGATTGGCTGCGCGACATGTCGGGCTATTCACCGGCCACCTATTTGACCGACCTTCTCGGCCTGCTGGCCTCGCTTAAATTGACCGAGGTCGATTGGGTCGGCACGTCGCTTGGCGGCTCCCTCGGCATGCTGATCGCCGGCGCTGAGGATGCGGTAATGCGCAGCCTGGTACGTCGCCTAGTGCTCAACGATATCGGCCCCTTCCTGTCGGCGGCGGGCATGGAGCCGATTGCCGATCGCGTCGGCCGGGCGCCCGATTTTGATGACCTCGAGACGGCGGAAATTTACCAAAGGAAAGTCTGCAGTGAATGGGGCGCGCTCAGCGATGAGACCTGGATGCATCTCACCCTGCATAGCCTCCGCCCCAAGGACGGCGGCGGCTTCGCCTATCACCACGATCCGGCAGTCGGCGATGCGTTGCGGGCAAATGGCGCCATGCGCGATGTCGAGCTCTGGCCGTGGTGGCGGCGTATCGAATGCCCTGTACTGGTGCTGCGCGGCACCGAATCGAACATCCTCACAGCCAAAACAGCGGCGGAGATGCAGGCCGACGGCGCCAAGCTGATCGAATATCCCGGCATCGGCCACACGCCATCGTTAATGGTTGATGGGCAGATTGAGACCGTGACCGACTGGTTACGCGACTAGCCGTTCAACGTCTTCGCGGCGCGGATGGCGGCGTAGGTGAGGATGCCGTCGGCGCCGGCGCGTTTGAAGCCGAGGAGGGATTCCATAATCGCGCGCTCGCCATCGAGCCAGCCGCGTTCGCCGGCCGCCATCAACATCGCATATTCGCCGGACACTTGATAAACGTATGTCGGCAGGGAGAAGCTTTCTTTTACCCGCCGCACGATGTCGAGATAGGGCATGCCGGGCTTAATCATCACCATATCGGCGCCTTCCTTGATATCGAGGGCAACCTCGCGCAACGCTTCGTCGCCATTGGCCGGGTCCATCTGGTAGGTGCGCTTGTCGCCTTGAGCGAGCGAGGTGGCGGAGCCAATCGCATCGCGGAACGGGCCGTAAAATACGCTGGCATATTTGGCGGCGTAGGAAAGCAGCAAAGTTTCTTCGTGGCCGGCGGCGTCGAGCGCTTTTCGCAGCGCGCCGATGCGGCCATCCATCATGTCTGAGGGTGCAATCACATCACAGCCTGCGGCCACCTGATTGAGCGCCTGGCGGCACAGCACCTCCACCGTCTCGTCATTGACGACAAAATTATCGCGCACCAGACCGTCCTGTCCGTGGCTGGTATAGGGGTCGAGCGCCACATCGCAGATCACGCCCATCTCGGGCACGGCGTTTTTCACTGCCCGCACGGCCTCGCAGACCAGATTATTCGGATTAAGTGCCTCATCGCCATCCGGCGTTTTCAATTCAGGCGGTATTTGCGGAAAGACGGCGAGGGCCGGAATGCCGAGATCGAAAGCCTCGCGCGCCCGCTCCGCCAACACATCCACCGAGACCCGATCCACGCCCGGCATGGACGCTACTGGTTCCGCCTCGCCTTTGCCGGGCCGGACGAAAACGGTCCAGATCAGATCCGCCGGGGTCAGCACATTTTCCGCCATCATGCGGCGCGACCAGTCGTAGCGTCGATTGCGCCTTAGGCGTGTTGCGGGATAGCTGCCGAAGGTTCCGGGTAGATTGGCCATGAAAATTCCTCATTTGTTAGGTCGCGCTGTATGAATTTTCGCCATGCCATGCGCGCCTTCAATATCGGTTGTCGAACCGTCGGTGCGGGCGAGGGGGCAAGTCAACATATTTTAACCAATATTCTTTAAGCTTTCCGCTATTTGTGAAATTTCAGGGTTATGGAGTATTAACGGCGCACCGGTGGTGCACGCCGTGCTGGAGAATATGAATAGCTTCTTGGCTCATTGTGGCCCCGATGGCAGCGGCGTCTATCAGGATGGCGCGCTTGGTATCAGGTATATGCGTCTTGCCATCATAGCCACCGGAGGTGGAAGCTTACAATTAGCCTTACACCTTCCAGTCATTGTTCCCATCTGAACCAGATTGGTTTATATTTTTCCTCCATGAGACCTTCAGGAAAGAAATTTAAAGACAATCTCAAATTAGAACTAAGTCGCAGAAAACAGCCAAAACGTCTGAGAGAGACCAGTGAGTATAAGGAGGAAACGAAGTGGAGATAGGTCTTTACGGTAATACTCATGGGTTAGGGTCGCGGAAGGGCTCAGCATTTATTTTGAAACACACACCCTGTGAAGAGATGGACCCGGTGGCCATCGCCCAACAGGCTGAGATAAATGGTTTCCATTCTATTTGGTTTCCCGATCATGTTTGTATGCCTATCAATTCTGGCAGTACACACCCCTCAGGGGAAAGGCCCTATAAATCTCGGCATAATATGTTGGACGGAGCTGTTATGATGGGCGCCTTAGCTACTGCAACTTCCCAAATAAAGCTCGGTACAGCCGTATTAATAGCTCCTTACCGGCACCCATTATCTGATGCTCGCCAATTAGCAACAGTAGATGTTCTTTCCGGGGGGCGACTGTTATTTGGCGTTGGGTCAGGTTGGCTTCAGGAGGAGTTTAGCGCGATCGGGGGAAATTTTTTAAAACGGAACTCACAAACAGAAGAGTGCCTTCAAATTTATAAACGTGCTTGGACTGATGCGGAAGTTAGTTTCCTAGGCGAGCATTATCAATTTGAGAATGTATCTATGGATCCAAAACCAGTCCAGAAACCATACCCACCTATCTTGTTTGGTGGAAATACCCCCATGGGAGCTCGTTGCGCCATCCGATATTGTGACGGCCTTTTTCCACTTTTTTTTGATATTGATTTTGACCCTGATCTATACAGGCCATTGCAAGAAATAGTGCTTAAAGAGGCTGATGTAATTGGACGTGATGTCACAGAGTTTAGAATGATAGCTGCTGCGTGGGCACACATTACCGATAATCACAAATCAGAATCTAGCACACTTGTAACCCCTACTTGCACGGGCACTGCTGAACAAATTCTTGAGTATTTGAGGCGCTTTGCTGATGCTGGGTACTCTTTAGTTGTCTGTATGCTGATGTGCCCATCAGGTAGCGTAAGTGAACTTAAAGAGCAAATTCAACGCTTTGGTGAAGAGGTCATCCCTCAGGCAAAATCAATTAGGCCAGCTGGGAACTGGAAGTCAGTTGACTAAGTCCTTCGCCCTAAGTTTTTTGGCTTCGCCAACGTTTATCGCCCATTCCTGGACTGCATAGGATTAATGCAATGGCGAAGGCCTAGGCACCGCGCGGCACCATATCCTTTTGAATTCTCCCTTTGGGCTGAGGATGTGCCTAATCTAGCCGATTGCAGCGGCCAGGCCACTTATTTATACCACTCTCCTGTCGGGCTTGTTTTCCAAGCAACATCAAACATGTAAATTCACTGCTTTGACAAGATAACCGATCCGGCTCTTTCGCGCTCCCTAGTCGGTTGTTAAAGTGCCTATCATGGATTTTGAACTGAGTTCCGAGCAGGCTGCCTTTCAGGAAGTGGCGCGAGAATTTACTGCTAATGAATTTTCGCCTCATGCTGCCGAGTGGGATCGCGAAAAGATTTTCCCCGTTGCGACGTTGCAAAAAGCTGCTGCCCTTGGCTTTGGCTGCATTTATGTGGGTGAAGATGTTGGCGGCTCTGCCCTTACACGGCTTGATGCAGCTCTGATATTTGAGGCACTGTCTGCTGCTTGTGCTTCCACTGCGGCCTATCTCTCGATCCACAATATGGCCAGCTGGATGGTCGATGCTTACGGCGATGAGGCGCAGCGTCGGCGCTGGTTGCCCGGCTTAAGCAGGATGGATCTGCTGGCGAGCTATTGCCTGACCGAGCCAGGCTCTGGTTCAGACGCTGCCGCTCTCAAGACTCGGGCGGTGCGCGATGGCGATGATTACGTGTTGAATGGCTCGAAGGCGTTTATCTCCGGCGCGGGATCGACCGATCTTTACGTTACCATGGTGCGCACCGGCGATGCTGGCCCGCGCGGCATCAGCTGCCTTGTTATTGAGAAGGATACGCCCGGCCTCAGCTTCGGCGCGCAGGAAAACAAGCTCGGTTGGCATAGTCAGCCGACGGCGATGGTCAATTTCGAAGATTGCCGGGTGCCGGCGGCGAACCGGATTGGCGATGAGGGCCAGGGCTTTCGCATCGCCATGGCGGGGCTCGATGGTGGGCGCATCAATATTGCCGCCTGCTCGCTCGGCGCCGCCGCGGCCAGTCTGGAGATTGCCCGTGAGCATCTTTTGGTGCGTGAGCAGTTTGGCCGGAAGTTAGCGGATTTTCAGGCGCTGCAATTCAAGCTTGCCGATATGGCGACGGAGCTGGAAGCGGCGCGCCTGATGATTTACAACGCGGCAGCCAAGCTCGATGCAAAAGCGCCCGACGCCACCCAGGCCTGCGCCATGGCCAAGCGCTTCGCCACGGACGCCGGCTTTGCTGTTTGTAATGATGCTTTGCAGCTGCTTGGCGGATATGGCTATTTGATGGATCACCCGATTGAGCGCCATATGCGTGATCTTCGGGTGCATCAAATACTGGAAGGCACCAATGAGATCATGCGCGTCATCATTGCGCGCGGATTGTTACAGAATTAGCGAGGACTAAGTGGCGCAGGAAATATCAAGCGCGGCAGATGGCGAGATTGTCTTTGAACGCCGGGGCGGGCTCATCACCGTAACATTAAATCGACCGAAGGCGCTGAATGCGTTCACCCAGCCCATGGCCATCGCCCTCGATGATCAATTGCGCGTTTGGCAGGACGATCCGGCGGTTCAAGCCGTGGCGATTCGTGGTGCGGCGCGCGAGGATGGCCGGGTGCCGTTTTGCTCGGGCGGTGATATCCGCTTTCTGCACGAGCAGCAGAACGATCCCAACAAGCAATTCGCCATCACATTCTATGAGCAGGAATATCGCCTGAATACGCTGGTGTTCCGCTTTCCCAAGCCCTATGTCGCCCTGATCGATGGGGTGGTGATGGGCGGCGGTGTTGGTATTTCCTTCCATGGCTCGCACCGGGTGATGAGCGAGCATGCGCTTTTCGCCATGCCGGAGACCGGTATTGGCCTTTTCCCCGATGTCGGCGCGACTTATTTTCTGCCCCGTTGTCCGGGTCGTATGGGGCTTTATATGGGGCTGACGGGCGCGCGCATTAATGTTGCCGATGCGCTCTATCTTGGCCTCGCCACCCACCATGTGGTGAGCGCGCGTATGGCGGGATTTGAGGCCGCACTTGGTGCCGTAGACCTTTCAGGAGATACAGGCGCCGCCATAGATGCAGTGCTTGCCGATTTTACCGCCGATCCCGGTGCAGCACCATTGGCGGCCCGCCAAGATGAGGTGGATCGCTGCTTCGCCGGTGATTCCATTGAAGCTATTTTGGCAAATCTCAACGTTGAGGGAACGGAGTGGGCCACGCAAACCCATGCCACCCTGATGGAAAAGTCGCCCACCAGCCTGAAGATCACCTTCCGTCAATTAACACAATATAACGATCTCGATTTCGAGGCGGCGATGGAAGTCGAATACCGCATGGCGATTCGCTGCAATTTTTCCAACGAGTTTTACGAGGGTATTCGAGCCCAGATCATCGACAAGGATCGCCAGCCCAAATGGCAGCCGGCGCGGCTTGAAGATGTCGGCGAAGAGCTTGTGCAGAGTTATTTTTAGACGCCCAACAGTGGCGATATGACGTTTGAGTAGGAGAGCGAAAACAATGGCTGATATCGGTTTTATCGGAGCAGGTAATATGGGTGGGCCGATGCTCGCCAATTTGATCAAGGCGGGCCATGCGGTGAGTGTTTTCGACCTCTCCGAGGCGGCATTGGACGCGGCGCGGGAGGCCGGTGCTGTGGTGGCGGAATCGCCTGGTGCGACGGCGGCAGGTAAGGCTGTCGTGATCACCATGCTGCCGGCAGGCACCCATGTGCGCGACGTCTATATGGGCGACGGTGGCGTGCTGGAACGCGCCGGTGAAGAGACGCTACTGATCGATTGCTCGACAATTGATGTAACGACCGCGCGCGAAATTTGCGAGGCAGCGGCAGGGCGCGGCCTGGAAATGGTGGATGCACCGGTCTCCGGCGGTGTTGCCGGTGCGGCGGCAGGTACGCTGACCTTCATGGTCGGCGGCACGGAAAGTGCCTTTGCCCGTGCAGAACCTGTGCTTGAGCCGATGGCCAAAGCGGTGGTCCATGCCGGCCCGTCGGGCAATGGCCAGGCGGCCAAGGTGTGTAACAATATGATGCTCGCCGCCAGCATGATCGTCACCTCCGAGGCCTTTGCCCTGGCGGATCGTCTTGGTCTCGAGCGCCAAACCATGTTCGATATTGTCTCGACAGCCACCGGCCAATGTTGGGCACTGACCAGCTATTGCCCGGTGCCGGGGCCTGTGCCGGCGTCACCGGCCAATCGCGATTATCAGCCAGGCTTTACCGCCGCGATGATGAACAAGGATCTCAAGCTTGCCCAGCAGGCGGCGGAAGCAGCCGGTGCGGCAACGCCAATCGGCGCTGAGGCGGCGCGGCTGTATGACGAATTTTGCGCTGACGGCAATGACGAGCTTGATTTCTCCGCCATCTTCAAGCTGGTCGATAAGGGCCGTTAGTCCTCGGCGAACAGGGAGAGCTGCGCGTCTTGTTCCGCCGTCAATGCCGCGTCGGTTATTAGGCTGCCGTCACCCCGGATATGTAGGATATCCACACCCTCGGCGGTGAGCGGCTTTGCCAGTAATTGTTTGCGGTGACAGCGCAGCGGGTTCTCCTCAGCGCACATGATTGTCGCCCGTTGGATTTGCGCCAATTCGCCAATGCGGGCGCGAAACGCTTCTGAATTCTCATTCCTGCCGGTCTTGCCGCCCAGTTCTTTGCCGAACCAGAGATAGGTGATATTCGCCGCCTGCAACGAATCCTCTAATGCTGCGCGGTTGAAATGCGGCAGGCGGCGGGAGCCCGGCCAGGAGCGCACATGAATTACAGCCTCAATATTGTGTGCGACCAAAAGGCCGATGAAGGCCTCAATGGGATGATTCGAGTGACCAATCGTGTGCAGGGTGCGGGCGCTGCTCATGACGTTATCTTAAACTGTGATCACAAGCCTTCCCAGCCCCTCCTTTCGGCGCTAGATTATCCGCCTGCAACTTGGAGGAAGTGAAATGGCCGTGAACAAGGAAATCATCAAAACCACCTGCCCGCGCGATTGTTATGATGCCTGTGGCATCGAAGTCCTGCGCGAAAATGGCAAGATTGTTTCTGTGCGCGGTGACAAGGATCATTACTTCAGCCGCGGCAAGCTCTGCGCAAAATGCCAAATCTTCTATAACGGCGTGTTGCTGGAGGAAGGTGAGCGCCTGACCCAGCCGCTGCGGCGTGTCGGTGCCAAGGGTGAAGGCCGTTTTGAACCGGTTTCGTGGGAGACGGCGATTTCCGAGATCGCCGCGCGCTTCGGCCATATTGTCGATGCAAATGGGCCTGAGAAAATTCTGCATGCCCATTACACCGGCACCTGCTCGCTGATCGCCAATAATTTCCCCATGCGCTTTTTCCATCGCCTGGGGGCGCGGGAGGTTGAGCCGGATTCGGTGTGCAACTTGGCCGGCCAAGTGGCGCTCGGCTATACGTTGGGCTCTTCCGTGCACGGCTTTGATCCGCGCACCGTCAAAGACAGCAAATGCGTTCTCGTCTGGGGTGGCAACCCCTCCGCCAGCGGGCCGCATACCCATAGCCATTGGCTGCCTGAAGCGCCGTGTCCGGTGATCGTCGTTGATCCGTTGCGCCACCCCACGGCGGAGGCTGCGGATCTGCATCTGCAACTGTTCCCCGGCAGCGATGCGGCTCTGGCGTTTGCCATGATGCATGTGCTGAAACGCGAAAATCTGATCGATCGGGATTTCCTCGCGGCGCACACCATCGGCTGGGACGAGTTAGAACCGAAGCTCGATAGTTGCACGCCGGAATGGGGCGAAGCGGAAACTGGTGTTCCTGCCGCTGATATCGTCCGGGCGGCCAAGATGTATGGCGCCGGGCCGGCGCTTCTTTGGCTTGGCCAAGGCCTGCAACGCCAGCCCATGGGCGGCAATATTATCCGCGCCTGTTCCCTATTGCCCGCGCTTTGCGGTAATTTCGCCAAGCCCGGCACCGGGTTGCTTTACCTCAATGGCGGAGGGCAAAAAGGCGTCGATGGCGATTACCTTGCCGCGTCCCATCTTAGTAATTGTCCGGAAACGCTCAGCCAGATGGACATGGCCGGATATCTTGAAAGCGCTGAGAATGCCCGCGCCTTTGTTTGCTGGAACATCAATCCGGTAGCCTCTAGCCCGGAGCAGGGTCGCCTTATGAAGGCGCTCACGCGCGAGGATCTGTTCACCGTGGTGCTCGATATTTTTGCCACCGACACCACGGATTATGCTGATTTCGTTTTGCCCGCAGCTTCCTTCCTGGAGTTTGATGACATGGTGTCGGGTTATTTCAACCTTTCCTTCTCGGCTCAGGCCAAGGTGGCGGAGCCCATGGGTGAAGCATTGCCCAATCAGGAAATCTTCCGTCGCCTGGCAAGCGCCATGGGCTTTACCGAGGCCGAGCTTCAAGAGTCTGACGCCGATATGATCGCAAATGTGGTGAAGTCGGTCGGGACGGCAGGCGGCTATGAGGGGCTAAAAGCCAATGGCACGCTCTTTTCCAATCCCGAGCCACAAATGCAATTCGCCGGACATAAGTTTCCGACGGCGAGTGGCAAGATTGAAATTGCCAGCGCCACCGCCGAGGCTGATGGCCATCCGCGTTTGCCGCAATCCGATGCAGATGCCAAGCCCGCCGCCGGGCGTTTGCGTCTCATCACGCCGGCATCGCCTTGGCTGATGAATGATTCCTACGCCAATGACCCGAAAGTCGCGAAGCAGCTTGGCGCGGCCACGGTGACGATTAACCCGGCCGATGCCGAAGCGCGCGAGCTCACCGCGGGCAGTAAAGTGCGGCTTTTCAACGATACCGGTAGCTTGGAACTGGACGTGGCGATTTCCGACAGTGTGCCGCAAGGCGTCGCCATGAGCGTCAAAGGCCGCTGGCCGCGCAGCGCCGGTAAGGAACGCGCCAATGTGAATGTGTTAAATCCGGGTCGCAAAACGGATATGGGCGAGAGCTCTGCCGTGCACGGCGTCGAAGTGGAGATTGCCGCGCTTTAGGCGTAGAGGATGAAAGCTTTTTTCTATCGCCCTTCGGCGCGGCGTTTTCGCCGCCTTTTGACCCCAAGTGGACATTAGACGCCACGCCCTAACACGCAAATCCGAGGTCACCAGGTCGGGCGGCATAGACACGCGACATGGCGTGCGCGCGTTATCTCAGCATAGCCGGTTTACGGTCCTTCCACGGCAGCGCCGTATCGGCGGCCATGCGCCGGCCTTCGTCGAAAGCGTCGAAGCTGAGGAAGTTGAGCTCCGGGTTAAGCGCTTCGGCGCGTCGCATCGCTTCTTCGATGATTTCGCCGGGCGTAATTTCTTTGGCCCTGATAAGTTCTGCCAATCCGAGGCCGTCCAATTCTTCATATTCGGGGAATGACATACTATTTCCAATCTTACCGTTGGTTGGCACCTGCGCTTCCATCCTCAGCTTATACCAAGGCACGGCGAAGCCTGTTTATAACTAATTTCGAATATAAAACTCAGCCTAAATTTCGGCTGCATTTGACTGTAATGTCGGCATCGCGAATTAGAATTTTACTCTATTAGAGCCTGAGCATAGTTTGGCAGTTACGGGGGGCAGGAGTTACCGTCGCGACCATATTTTTAGTTGTGTTAACTCCTGAAGTGCCGGGCGGCCACATTCGTGGCCTTGGCTTGGGCACGCTTGTCGGAACGCTGGCCGCCTTCCGGAGGGTGGCGCCTTTTGGTGCTATGAAGGAAAAGCCTCGCGCAGTTCCGCCGCTTGTTCGTTCGTGAGCATGCGCACATTGCAGCCGCGTAGGAGGAGGTGGAGTTTGGCCGTCTCTTCCAATTCTTCCGCTGCATAAACGGCGGCGTCCAATTCCTTGCCGGCGACCACCGGTCCATGATTGGCGAGGAGGACGGCGTGATGTTCCTTGGCGTATTTCGCCACCGCCTCAGCCAAGGCCATATCGCCGGGGCGAAAATAGGGCACCAGCGGCAGCTTGCCGACGCGTATCACCGCATAGGCGGTAATCGGCGGCAATACATCATCGGGGTCGATATCGGCCAGCGTCGAGAGTGCCACCGAATAGGTTGAGTGGAGATGCACAATTGCTTTGGCGCTTGGGCGCTCGCGGTACATGGCGTGGTGGAGGAAGGCTTCCTTGGACGGCTTGTCACCGGCCAGCAATTCGCCCTCAGGCGATATTTTTGAAATGCGCGCCGGATCGAGCCGACCCATGCAGGAATTTGTCGGCGTCACCAGCAGGCCATCGTCGAGGCGCACGCTGATATTGCCGGAGGAGCCGCAGCCATAGCCGCGATCAAACAGAGATTTACCGTGTAGCGCGATGCGCTCG